>Ga0181581_10002621_pt1 | contig 14107 bp, 10 predicted proteins | sample 071ome_22_FD_132433 | JGI IMG/M metagenome (GOLD analysis project Ga0181581, IMG submission 132433) | Coastal salt marsh microbial communities from the Groves Creek Marsh, Skidaway Island, Georgia - 071404AT metaG (megahit assembly) | ecosystem: Environmental > Aquatic > Marine > Intertidal... | reverse complement strand
GTCTCCCATGGTCCGCAGCTCGCCGAAGCCATTCCCGGCGCCCGGTTCGTCCACATCGACGGGGCGTACCACTCGCCCCAACTCACCCATGGGGTCCAGTGGCGCACCGCCGTCGAAGCGCACCTGGCCCGGCTCTGAAGGACCCCGCTGACATGGCGCGCTGCGGTGACATCCGTGGAGCTGTTCCGGATCAGAGCCGGGAGTCGATCCCAGGTCTGATCCCAGGTCTGATCCCGGGTCCGATGCCGGGTCCGATGCCGGGTCCGATCCCCGTTGTCGACACCATGATCGGCTTCGCCGCTCCTCTCGCGGGCGTCGATCGGGAGCTTCCGCAGGTGCGGGCGACGATGCGAGGTGTCGAGCACACCGCCGAGTACCTGTATCGAGACATCCCACCCGCTACCGATGCGCCGGTTGCTGCGACGATCAACGCCATGGACCGGCACGGCATCGACATCGGGCTCGTCAACACGAACTCGTCGGTGGCGCTCGACGCTGCTGCGATGCACCCGGATCGGTTCGTGCTCGAGACGCATGTCGGCGAACTGGGCACACCCTTCGACATCGTGGGTTCGGTCGAGCGAATCCGCACCGAGCACGAGGAGTTCGGCACTCGGGCGGTGTCGCTTTTTCCAGTCGGTCCGGTCCCGCCGGTCCTCGTCGACTCGGCGGCTGCGTATCCGATCTACGCAACCTGCGTCGAACTCGGTCTTGCAATTTTTGTCAACGCCGGTGTGCCTGGCCCGCGAGTGCCGATGGCGGCCCAGCACGTCGAGCGGTTCGACCGGGTCTGCTACGACTTCCCCGAGCTCACGATCGTCATGCGCCACGGTGCCGAGCCGTGGACCGACCTGGCCGTCGAGCTCATGGTGAAATGGCCGGGACTGCACTTCTCGACGTCGGCCTTCGCTCCCAAGCACTATCCGCCCGCAATCCTCGAGTACCTCAACAGCCGGGGGGTCGAGAAGATCGTCTATGGCGGCTACTTCCCGATGGCCCTGACCCTCGACCGGATCTTCGCCGAACTCCACGGACTCGCAGTGAGCGGTCGCATCCGGCCCGATCGTTGGGAACCATTCCTCAGCGGAAATGCCCGCCGGATACTCGGGATCGATGACGTCTAGCGATCATGGCGCGCACCACCTACCGTCTGTTCCGAGAAGCCTGACCCTGAATGACCAGCTCCGAATGACCAGCACGTCTCGCCATCGCATCATCGATCCTCACGTCCACCTCTGGGACCCGCGGACCACACCACGGCAGGTGTCGCCGTTGGTCAGGTTGTTCGGACGGTGGCCGTCGCTGGTCGAGCGCCTGGCCCGGATGGCCACCCCCCAGCCGCTGGTCGATTTCGTCGGGGCCACCGACTACGTGCTCAACGCGCACCTTCCAGCCGATTTCCGAGCCGATGTCGGCCATCATGACGTGCAGGGCATCGTCCATGTCGAAGCCGACTGGTCGGCGCGCGGGGTGCTCGGACCGGTTGGCGAAACCAGGTGGCTCGACCGGCTCGACGATCCACCACTCGCCATTGTCGGCCACGCCGTCATCGACGATGCCGCAACGCTCGAGGCCCAGCTCGATGGCCACTCGGCGGCCAGCGGTCGACTCCGCGGCATCCGCGACTCGATGGCCGCCCATCCCGACGAGCGGGTGCATTCATGGACCGAGGCGTCACGACTCGGCTCCGACGAGACTCGCGCCGGCGTCGCCGCACTCGGTGAACGACAGCTGACCTTCGAGGCATGGTGCTATTCGAACCAGCTCGACGAACTGGCCGATCTCGCCGCCGACGTGCCGATGACGTCGATCATGCTCGATCACATCGGCACGCCTGTCGGGGTCGGTGGCCCGTACGGGGGGGTTGGCGAGACCGCTGCCGAGCGGGAACGAATCTGCGACGCCTGGTACGCCGGCTTGGAACGGGTTGCGGCCAACCCCAACGTGCACTGCAAGCTCAGCGGACTCCTGATGCCGATCTGCGGCTTCGGCTATCACGAGCGGCGGGCTGGGGGTGACGCGCCAAGTCACGCCGAAGTGGTCGACGCGCTGGCGCCGCACATCTTGCAGGCGATCTCGACGTTCGGTCCCGAACGGTGCATGTTCGCCAGCAACTTTCCGATGGACAAGGTCTCGATCTCGTACGAGCAGCTGTTCGACGTGTTTTTCGAGATCGCAGGGAGCGCTGGGCTGTCACCGGAACAGGAAGCAGCGCTCTTCGCCGACAACGCAGCCGCGTTCTACCGACTGGTCGACACCGAGCCTCGGTCCGATGACGGGACCGGTCCGGCGGACTCGTCGTCCTGAGCCTGAGCCTGACCCTGAGCCGGGGCGTGAGCCTGAGCCGGGGCCTGAGCCTGAGCGGGTTCAGCCGGCTTTGATCTCGTCCATCACGCCGCGGTAGGCGTTGATGTCTCCCTGGCCGGGCGCATAGAACGAGATGCGGTCGACGATGTCGCCGTAGCGGTGGATCAGGCCCGGCGCGATCTCGTGCGGCTCGCCGACGACGGCGAACGCATTGAGGATCTCGTCGTCGATCAGGTCGCCCATGCCGACCCAGTCGCCCTGCTTGGACAGGGTGTTGAGGCGCGGTTGGAGGTCGGTCCAGCCGTGATGTTCGAACACGACGGCGTAGGCGGGGGTCGAGCCGTAGAATGCGATCTGCTGTTTCGTTGCCGCCATGGCGGTTTCGAACTCTTGCTCGGTCTGCCCCGACACGACGAAGAACGGGCCGGAGATCATGAAATCGTCCATCGACTTGCCAGCCCGCTCACGCCCCTCGGCCAGCTTCGGGACGGTGACGTCTCGGAGGTACTGCTCGGTGGTGAAGCCATGGGCGATGAAGCCGTCACAGACCTCCCCGGCGGTGCGGGTCATCAGCTCACCGACACCGGCCAGCCAGATGTTGGGAACACCGTGGTCGGCCAGATCGGCCTTGTCAGGGGTGAAGAACGGCGTCATCAGGGTGTGGGTGTAGAACTCGCCCTTGAATCGAAGTGGCTCGCCGGTCAGCCAGGTGTCCCAGATCGCGCGGATGGCGGAGATCATTTCCTTGGCCCGAGCGGCCGGCTTGCTCCACTCCATCGAGAAGCGCTTGGTGATGTGGGGCTTGATCTGGGTACCGAGACCGAGGTTGAAGCGACCATCGCTCAGCGCCTGGAGATCCCAGCCGAGGTTGGCGAGCAGCATCGGGTTTCGCGCGAAGGCAACGGCGATCGACGTACCGAGCTCGAGTCTCTCGGTGTGTTCGGCGGCGAGCACCAGGGGCAGGAACGGGTCGTGGCTCGTCTCGGCCGTCCAGATACCGTCGTACCCGGCGGCTTCCTGCGCCTTTGCGTTGGCGACGATCTTGTCGATGTTCGAGCCGAGCCCGAGGCCTCCGTCTACTTTCATGCGGTGGTGTCTAGCACCGGTGGTGCGATGACGCAGAACCCCGGCGGCGGGCGGAGCAGCTCGCTGGCGCCGGTATCGACCGGAGCAACGGTCCCCACCGACAGCGCGGCGGCCACGCCTGCTGCGGCAAGGGTCACGCCGACGCCGGCAGGGACGATCGGGAGGCCGTTCCCGCTGGAAACGGGAGGCTCGGGTACTGGTGACTCGTCAATCAGGAGGTGGAGCACCATTCCCGTCACGCCGAGTGCCACCCCGATCCACCAGATGCCCAGGTAGGAGTCGGTGGCGTCGAGCAGCTCGCCACCGAGAAAGGCGCCGGCGAACGATCCGATCTGATGCGACAGGAAGACGATGCCGAACAGAGCGCCAGCATGGGTCGGGCCGAACTGTTGGGTGACGATCGCCGAGGTCATCGGCACGGTCGCCAGCCACAACAACCCCATCGCCATGCCGAAGGCGATGGTCGAGGCAGAACTCAGCGGCACGAGCAGGTAGGCGGCGATGACCACGGCTCGCAGGCCGTAGATCCAGGCGAGCACCGTGGTGAACCGTATTCGTTGACCGAGCACGCCGACGATCAGTGAGCCGGCGATATTGAACAAGCCGATCAGCGCCAGTCCCGTCGAGGCGGTGGCGCTGCTGAGTCCGCCGTCCTGGGCATAGCCGGGCAGGAAGATCCCGATCGAGGTGACGTGGAAGCCGCAGACGAAGAAGGCGCCGTTGAGCAGCAGGTACGAGCGGCTGTGACCCGCCCGCCGAAGCTCGTCGCGCAGCGTGCGGGCCGGTTCGGTCCCCTGGCGGCCGACGCTCGGGGGCGCGTCATTCCGGGTGCTCGCCGGGGTGTTCACCGCAACGCTGGCGATGAATGGCGCAACAAGGACGATCAACCCGGCAACCACGGCGAGCAGGACCAGCGTGTCGGACCAGTCGGTGCGGTCGAGATACCACTGAGTGAGGGGCACGAGCACGAACTGTCCGAGTGAACCGACCGCCGAGACGATGCCGAGGTTCAGGCTGCGCTTCTCGGGTGGTGAGATCTTGCCGACGGTCGACAAGACCACGGCGAAGCTGGCAGCTCCGATCGCAACACCGGTGACGAAGCCACCCGACAGCAGCACTGCGGTCGGTGAGCCGGCCTGCGACAGCAGGAGCAGCGAGAGTGCGTACAGCACACCACCCACGGCGAGGGTTCGCGTCGGGCCGAATCGGTCAGAAGCGGCACCGGCGATCGGCTGGGAGAACCCCCACAGCAGGTTCTGGACCGCAACGGCGATGGCGATCGAGCCGGTCTGGGTGTCGAGGCCCTCGGCGATGGGTTCGAGGAGGATCCCGAACGTCGATCGCACACCCAGACTGATGGAGGTGATCGCACCGCCCGCAATGAGCGCAACCCACAGGGGAAAGCGGCTGCGATGGGTCGCTGCGGGGGCAGTGCCGGAGGTAGATACGGGGGCAGTTCCGGAGGTAGATACAGGGGCAGTTCCGGGGTTCGATACCGGGTCCGAACCTGTCGTCATGGCCGACGCAGTCGGGGCCGTCGGGTCGACCGTGCCTGCGTGATCGGGTCGAGTTGATCAGCCTGATCCGAGCCGGATTCCGATGCCTCGAGGGCCTTGCGATGGCCACCACGGAGCCAGAAGTCGATGCCGAGCCACATGGCGATCGCGGTGAAGATCAGCATGCCGACCGCGCCGGTCGTGTATGCCGCCGCGCGCCCCTGCTCCTCGTAGATGGTGGCGATCACCACTGCGGTGATGCCGCCAGCAAGCGCCTGGGTCGCGCCGATCAGGCCTTGCGCGCCCGATTGGCGTTCCTCGGGTACCGCCATCGCAACGGCCACACCCGACGCCGAGACGGTGAGGCCATCGGTGAGTGCGTGCCCCATCGTGAACATGAAGATCCATTCGCCCGAGGGCAGTTGGCCATACGCCGCCATGAAGAACGCACCGGCGATGAGTCCAAGTCCGCCAACCTTGAACGGACCGACCCGCTGGCTGAGTCGGCCGCTGAACGGACCGAAGACGATGAGCGGAATTGCGAAGAGGGTGATGCCGAGGTTCGACATCCAGTCGGCAGTGCCGAGGTCTTCGTGCACGACGTCCCACAATGCGTCGAACGCGCCGATCATCAGGAACAGTGCACCACCCATCACGACGGCACCGGCGACAACCCGGGAACCGAGAAGATCGAAGGCGAGTCGTTGACCGCTGGTGTCGACTGTCTCCTCGACGTGGAATGACTCCGCAACGGCCAGCACGCCAATGGTGGCTGCTGCAACAACAACGTACGGGGCGGCAAGCCCGAACGGGCCCACCAGCACGGCCGATAGGGCCGGACCCATGGCAAAGCCGAAGACGTCGGCGCTGAGGAGTCGCCCCAGGTTCTCACCCAGGTTCTCCGGGTCGGCCAGGATCACAATACGACGGATCGCCGGAATCGCCGTGCCGATGCCGAGTCCGGAGATGACTCGCCCGGCGAGCAGCACCTCGAGACTCTCGCCGAAGCCGAGCATGAGGATGCCGACGATGTTGAGCAGCACGCCGGCCCGGATCAGGTTGCGGGCATGGCCCCGGTCCCCGATCGGTGCGATCAGGGTTTGGGCGAAGAAGGCCACGATGAACCCGAGGCCGATCAGCCAGCCGATCGAGGTCTCACTGATCCCGTAGGCGTTGCGATAATCGGCGACGACGGTGAACAGCACGCCATAGCCGGAGGAAAGGAGAGCGGACAGACCTCCGAAGATCCAGGAGGGCGAAATCGAACCGGAATGCGCGGTTTCCTGCCGATGCTCGGAGGGGTTCACTGCGGCAGGCATTTCGGGACTCTAGGTGTCGGGGACGTGGCGACGATATTTGACTGGCGTTCGGATGGCGTTCGGACGACGTTGGACGGGGCTAGGACGAGATTCGGCGAGTTGGATGCTCAGTCGCCCGTGGCAGCACCACCGTCTTGTTCGGCCTCAGCATCTGCGAGCGCAGTAGTAGTGCGGAGTTCGAGTTCGGGCAGGAACCAGGCGACCACACAGAACAGGGTGATGACGGGCACCGCCGACCACATGATCATGTTGGTGGCCACGGCCACAGCGTCTTCGACGGCCGTCCGCAACGTTGGTTCGAGGGCCTGGATGTCTTCGGGGGTCGAGAGGAGGTCGTCGACGTCGATCGCCCCCCGCTCGGTGGTGGCGAGTCCGCCGAGTTCGCGATTGATCGTGGAGGTGAGAAGCGCGCCGAGTGCGCCGACACCGATGGTCGAGCCGAGTGATCGAAAAAAGTTGATGGCGGCCGTGCCTGCGCCGAGATCGACGAGGGTGAGCGAGTTCTGGGTCGCCGTGGTCATCGTCGGATAGATGACGCCCATCGCAAATCCGGCGACGACGAGCCAGGGCATGGCGTCGTAGATCGAACTGTCGACATCGAAGGTGGTGAAGCCGAAGGTGGTCACCAGGGTGAGCACGGGTGCGGTGAGGATGAGCCAGCGGTAGCGGCCGGTGTCGGAGATGACGCGGCCTGCGAACCATGATCCCACCGGCACGCACAGGGTGGAGGCTGCGAGGACGAGCCCAGCGGTGGTGGGCGCTTCGCCGAGCGAGACCTGGAAGAACAGGGGAAGGAACGAGAAGCTCGCCATACCGACGACGCCATAGGTGAAGTTTCCCCAGGTGAGGATGGCGAACGTGCGATTGCCGAAGAGTCGCATCGGCAGCACCGGCTCGGATGCTCGTTGTTCCCACCAGACGAACAGGACGGTGGAAGCGATCGACCAGCCCAGCAGGGAAACGATGAGCGGCGATCCCCAGCCGTAGGAGCCGTCACCGCCACCGAGTGCCACGCCGACGACAAGAGCAGTCACACCGGAGACGAGGATGGCGGAACCGAGCAAGTCGAGATCGCGAACCCGCGATGGCAGTCGGAAGGTGAGGTTGACGTGGATGATCGCGATGGTGACCAGCCCGAGGGGCACGTTGATGAGGAAGATCCATCGCCAGCTGGCGATATCGACGAACACGCCACCGATCACCGGTCCGGCAAGGGCTGACGCCGCGAAGTTCATGGTGTAGTAGCCCATGTACCGCCCTCGCTCGCGGGGCGAGAAGATGTCGCCGATCACGATGAACCCCATCGCCATCAGCCCGCCACCACCAATGCCTTGCAGCCCTCGGGACACCACGAGCTGCCACATGGTCTGACTGACCGCCGCCATCACCGAGGTGACGATGAAGATCGCGAGTGCCGCTTCGGTAAGGGCGCGACGCCCGTAGATGTCGGACAGCTTGCCGTACAGCGGTGTGGCGGCGACCGAGCCGAGCAGGTAGGCGGTGAGCACCCACGGCAGCTGATCGATCCCACCGAGCTCGCCTGCGATCGTGGGCAGCGCAGTCGAGACCGCCGTGCTGTCGAGCGACGACAGGAAGGTTGCCGTCATCATCCCACCGAAGATCAGGAGCGTCTGACGCCGGTCGGGCAGGTTCGTCGGGGTAGCGGTCTCGGTGATCGGGCGAGGCTACGCGGGGTTGGTGTCGAGTACCGCTTCCGTGGCGAGGCTTGATCGCTCGCCATCGGGTCGGACTCATGGCGGGGCCAGCATCCACTCGCTGCCAGCGCCCCGAGCAACCGTCCATTGCTTGTCGTGGATCAGATGATGATGGTGAGCGCAGACGAGGACGAGGTTGTCGATGTCGGTCGGGCCACCGTTGCGAACCCAGCGAACGTGGTGGGCCTCGCACCGGGCAGGGTCGGCACCACAGCTGACGCAGCCACCGTCTCGGGTGATGAGGGCACGCCATTGGGCGTCGGTGGCGAGTCGAACCCGTGTCCCCAGCCACAGGGGCTCGCCGTCCTGGCTGAACACGAGCCCGTGGAGATCGGAAATGCAGGCGAGGCGTGCGACCTCGGCATTGGCCAGGGGACCCACTCGGGGGGTGTGCCCTGATCCGTCGGCGTGGGCAACCACGATCATCTGGTTGCGCACCGCTGGTGGTCCGGCATGGGGCCGCTGCCGGCCGACGATCAGCGCAGCGAGGGCATCGGCTCGCCGCTGTTGGGGCGTACGAACCTGTGCGGCGCCGTCTCGCCCACCATCGGACCGGAACAACCGATCGGTCTCGGCGTCGATGACTGACGCGATCTCGGCGAACGTGACGTCGTCGAACTCGGCGTGGAGCACACCCATGTCGTCGTGCACCAACACCGCGCGTCGAGAGGCTCGTTGGTGTTCGAGCCGGGCGGCGAGGTCCTGATCGTCGGCATGGCGGCGGACGAAGTCCGTGACATGGCGCCGCATCGCATCGGCCGGTTTCGCTTCGGCGATGCGGAGGAGTGTGCCGTCGGCGACGGCGTCGACCGATGTGCGTTCTGCTGCTTTGGCGAGGACATCGACATGTGCGCCGCGGATTGCCCCCGACTCGAGCGCAGTGTTCACCTCGGGCAGGGCTTCGAGGAGTTCGCCACGGGCGACAGCTTGGTCGGCTTCGTGTTGGGTGCAGCGGGTTGCCCCACGAACCGCAGATGTGTCACCCAATCGAGCTGCGCATTTCGCGACGAAGGCGTCGAGCGCACCCTGATGTTGGGCTGCGTCGGCGAGCCACGCTCTGACTCGACGCTCGGGAGCATGCGTGATGTCGATCGATGCCAGCGATGCAGACCAGTCCGTGAACACTGCAGCCTCCCGAGTGCAGGAAGGACGGATTCCGGACCAGGACGTGTGTGGTGCCGGACCTGGTGAGCGGCGACGATGTCAGTCTACCACAGTCACGGCCAAAAGCGAACATACGTTCGTCACTGATCAATTGATGACAGCCTGCAGCTCCCGCACGGTGACTGGGATGGTGGTCGTCTCGCGGTGAATGGTCCACCAGTGCTCGACGGGCTGCAGGTTGGTCTGGCGGTACAGGTCCCAGGTGGTCACTGCGGTGAGTTCGGCGTGCAATGGCGCCAAGTCGGGTTGGTCTCCGTTGGAAAGGAAGGTGTAGCTGCAGTCACTGGTCTGGGTGGCATCGAAGGCGGGTGACCACACGAGTGCCATGTCGCTGTCCCGGTCACACCTGACCGTGTCGCCATTGGGCATGATGAACACCACGTCGCGCAGCTCGGGTCGAACCGTTGCCCATACCGGGCCGGCTACGGCCGACAGCGACGGGTAGTCGAGTCGGCCTGTCACAGCCAGCCACGTTGGGATGCCGACGATCTGCACGGTCGTCGGGTTGGTGACCGGCGCTGGGTCTTCGAACGCCATCGAGCGGTAGGCGAACAACGCGATCTCGTCGGTCGACACTGCCGGACCGGTGATGGTGGCGGGGTCGTGGATGACGAACGTCGGGTAGCCCGGCAGCATCGCGTCATCGACGTAGCAACGCAGTTCGTAGAGTTCGCCCGGGCGTGGCTCGACCGGGTACGGGCTGGCCTCGTCGAACGAGCTCCCGTGCACCTCCCAGTATTCGCAGCGAACGACCCGACCCGGACCGGGCCCAGGACCACCGGTCAGCCGGCGATCGAGCACATGGCCGGCGGTGACGAAGAAACCGTCGTCGGTTTTGCCGGTCCCGCCGCCCTCGTTCATCGGGTCGCCGATGCCCGAATCGACGAGCACCTGTGCTTCGGCCGGCACGGTGAGGGCGACCAACGCCACGGCGACTAGAACGCAGAGGCGCATTGGTCGACCGTGTCGTGCCGTTCGATCAGGAGTGTGCGGATCACCCGCCAGCCGTCGGGAGTCAATTCCAGGAGGTGCTGCAGCCAGCCGAGCCGCAGTTCGTCGTCGAGGATCTCGCCTGTCTCGCCGTCGACGAGGAGGGTGTCGTCGAACACACAGAGGTTGACGATGGCAAGGCCATTGTCGACGCCGACCAGGTCGGCCCGAGTCACGAGTGGATGGGGCTCGCCGCGATAGCGATTGACTTCACCGGCATGCCGCTTCAGTGCGGCGGTGGCGCGGAGTCCCTCGAGTCGAGTTCCTGCGGCGACCAGTGCCCACAGATCGTGATCGGGGTCGGGAGGATCCATGCCGACAACGAGTGCGTGCCAGTAGAGGTCGATCACCGCACGGATCTGCTCGGCATCGCTCGGCGAGACAGTGTCCGTTGACTCGATGCCAGGTGCCTCGTTGGTGGTGGCCGCGTTACCCAGAGGCTCGTCATCAGTCGAGCCAATCACATCCCTCGACGAGCCGGTATCGGTCGAAGCGCTGGTGGCGGATGAGTCGGCGAGCGCCGCCGACGCACTGGTCGTGGTGGACGAGTCCAGTACCGCCGTCGGGGTGGGGGAGGCCGCTGCGTTGGCGAGGCTGACCTCGGCGATGTTGGAGCCGCTGCTGCAACCCGGCGCAGACAAAGCCACTGCCAGGAGGCCGGGGGCTGCTGAACGCATCACAGTGACTGAAAGTAGATGAAAGGGTGTCGAGTTGCAACCAAGAGATGCAACTGCGACATGCTCGAGAGCGTTGGGTCAGCGGGGTGTCCAGGTCCCTCCAGCTTCATCGATCGCCTGGGTGAGCTCGGCCAGGTCTGTCAGCGCAGTCTCGAGGGCGTCATTCAGGGGCACGAACTCGGCTGCGGCCCGGGCTGCTGCGGCACGCTGGGTCTGGGTCGGCGCACCCGTCCGGTACAGGTGGAAGTGCCCGGCCCGATCGGCGAGGCCCTTCACCGACTGACTCGGCGGCTCGTTCAGGTCGGCCAGCACCGGGTCGCCGGTGAGCTGCGCAGCGACAGCCTCGACCGACCGGTGGCAGGCGTCGAGACGACCGACGAGCTCGGGCGAGGCTCCCGGCGCCGCCGCCAGCGCCACCCGCAGATGGGTGAGCCGGTCGCGCGTCGCAGTGATGGCCTTCGCAGCCCCGGCGATGTGGCGACGCAGGTTGTCGATCTCGGCCCCGAACGTCGTGCCGTCGTCGCTGTCGGCCTGCGTCACCACGTCGACGACCTCGACCGGCTCGGGGCCGGCGAGCGACTCGGCCGTGCCGTCGGCCAGCAGGCGCACGAGCTCCACGCTGTAGGTGCCGGCGGCGCACAGCGGCCCCACGGGCTCATCGACCCAGGGCTCGACGAACTCGGGTTTGGCCAGATTGACTGGGTCATGGGCGGGACGGCGCAGGTCCCACGCCACCCGGTGCAGCCCGGCTGTGTGGGGGGCGTCGAGGCGTCGCACCACCGCACCGTCGGCGTCGCGCACCACGAGCTGCACGACCGGGGCGGTTTCCAACCGTTCCTCGGCGAGGGTGGCGAAACCGGGGAACGGCACATCGCCCTCGATGTCGTTCTCCGCCGCGAGTCGGGCGGCTCGGGCTGTCTCGATCGCAGCCGACAGGTGGTAGGTCACGACGGCGCCGAACGGTGGGTTGTCCGTCCGAAACGCGGTCGATCCGAGGGTTGGTTGCCCTTCGGCCTGCATCCGCTGGTGGGGCACATACCGCCAGGCCTGACGGATCGGGAACATCGTGGCCGGTGCGGCCAGCGCCTCGGCCGACATGCCCCGAAGTGGTGAGTAGTCGTCGAGCACGTAGAACCCTCGCCCGAACGTGGCGGCAACGAGGTCGTCGTCGCGGCGCTGGATGGCCAGGTCGCGCACCGCGATGGTCGGCATGGAGGGCGAGTCGCCCTGACCCATGCGGTGCCAATGGTCACCGCGGTCGAGCGAGACGTACAGCCCGTTCTCGGCGCCGACGAAGAGCAGCGCCGGGTCGATGTGATCCTGTTCGATCTGCCAGAGGATCACGCCATCGGGGAGATCGCCGCGGATCGAGCGCCACGTCTTGCCCCCGTCGACCGTTTCGAACAGGTACGGCGTGTAGTCGCCGTTCTTGTGGTCGTCGGCTGCCACGAAACAGGCACCGGGCCGGTGCAGGCACGCTTCGACGTCGTTGATGAACGCCCGCTCGGCCAGGCCCGGCAGTTCGCCACTCGCCGCCCACGTTGCACCGCCATCGGATGAGTGGTGCACGAGTCCGTCGTCGGTGCCGACCCAGAGTTCGCCGTCGGCCACGGGCGACTCCGACAGGTCGGTGATGGTCGAATAGAACGACATGGCCATGTGGTCGTAGAGGTCGTCGACCGACCACACCCGGTCGCCGGTGGGCATCTCGAGGCGTGACAGATCACGGGTCAGGTCGCCTGAGATCGCGGTCCACGAGTCGCCCCGGTCGTCGGAGCGCCACACCCGCTGTGAGGCGGTGTAGATGCGACCCTCGGTGTGGGGTGAGCACAGGATCGGTGTGTCCCAGTTGAACCGCTCGGGTGGGTCGCCGGCCTCGCCCAGCGGCTGAATGTCGGTCAGTTCCATGGTGCGCCGGTCGTGGCGCATGATGTTGCCGACCTGCCACTCGAGGTACGAGATGTCGGGGTCGTTGGGGTCGAACGCAGTGCGGTACCCGTCGGCGCCGAGCGGCACCCACCAGTCCTGATTTCGCACGCCGTCGACGTGCATGGTCCGGGTCGGCCCGGCGAGCGTGCCGAGGTCCTGCGCGCCGCCGAGCAGGTTGGCGAACGGCACGCTGTCGTCGACCGCCACCCGGTAGAACTGTGAGATCGGCAGGTTCGACACGTGCCGGAAGGTGACACAGTCGTCGAACGTTTCGTAGAGACCGGCGTCGCATCCGACCAGCAGGTGGAGCGGATTGGCCGGATCGATCCAGACGACGTGGTTGTCGGCGTGCTTGTTCTTGCCCGTCTCGGCCGGTTTGAACGTCGTGCCGCCGTCCGTCGTCACATGCAGGAACACATCGACCTGATACACCTTCGCCGGGTCGACGGGGGAGGCGAAGAGCTCCTGGTAGTAGTGCGGCCCGGTGCCGCCGGAGATGTAGCCGCTGCGGCGTTCCCACGTGCGGCCCCGGTCGGTGGAGCGGTAGCAGCCCCGATTCTTCGGGTCGGCTGGATCGTCTTCGGGCGCTTCGACGGTGGCGTAGACGATCGACGGGTCGGCGGGGGTGACGGCGAGGCCGATCTTGCCGAGGTGGTGGTGCGCAGCGGGGAGACCGACGGTTGCTTTCGTCCAAGTGCGGCCGCCATCGGTCGACGTGTGGATGCCCGAGCCCGGACCGCCGCCCATATACGACTGCACCGTTCGGCGGCGCTGAAAGGTGGCGGCCACGAGCGTGTCGGGGTCGTCGGGCGCCAACGTGATCGACGTGACGCCGGTGTCGGCGTCGGTCTCCAGCGTCTGCTCCCAGGTAACGCCCCCGTCCCTCGACGTGAACAGCCCGCGCTCACCACCCGACGACCAGAGTGGACCTTCGGCGGCGACATGGATCGTGTTGCTGTCTCTCGGGTCGATTTCGATCTGGGCGATGTGTTCGCTCGCCGCAAGCCCCATGTGATCCCATGTCGCGCCTCCGTCGAGGCTGCGGTAAACGCCGTCACCCCAGGCGACGTGGCGGCCCGAGACCGCCTCACCGGTGCCGACCCACACCGTCTGCGGGTTGGACGGATCGAGGGTGATACAGCCGATCGAATAGCTCGGCTGCTGTTCGAAGATCGCCGTCCAGGTCGTGCCGGCGTTCGTTGTCTTCCAGACCCCGCCCGAGCCGACGGCCACGTTCCAGGTGGTCGTGTTCGGGTGGATGGCAAGGTCCGCAATACGACCACCCATGAGGGCCGGGCCGATTGAGCGCAGGGGGAGGGCAGGGAGGGACGCGTGGGTCATGGGGGGGGACCGTAGTCAATGTGTCTCGTCGCACCAGGGCGGACCTTGCTGCTGGCTGTGGTGACAGGCTTCGCAGTACGACT
>Ga0181581_10002610_pt1 | contig 14122 bp, 13 predicted proteins | sample 071ome_22_FD_132433 | JGI IMG/M metagenome (GOLD analysis project Ga0181581, IMG submission 132433) | Coastal salt marsh microbial communities from the Groves Creek Marsh, Skidaway Island, Georgia - 071404AT metaG (megahit assembly) | ecosystem: Environmental > Aquatic > Marine > Intertidal... | reverse complement strand
TGCACGATAGGCGTCACTGCCATAACCGTCCGGCGGCGGGACCGACACCCACTCAACACCTTTGTGATCAAGAATGATACGCGTCTTGCAACTAAAACTACTGATTGGCAATTCATATAATAGTAACAATTGCTTACTCACTTCATTAGATGCTTCTGCCCTCTAGCGCATTCCAAGATACACGTCCCCGAGCCGTGAACCAGAGGCTTGTCATTGACAACCAAATGTTATTCCTAATGAGATGAACTACAAGAATAAATCTTGTGGACACCCCCGAATGTTTCGACAAGGATGGAGGGAATGTTACGCAAAACGACAGACGTATTGTTAGCACGAATACGTCTGTTAACAATGTCAACTATGAGGGAGAGTAAAAATGACAATGTGGAGCAAATTGCTTAGCGCATTCATCGCCTTGGTGATGAGTGTTGGCATGGTTGGATCAGCGTCTGCGGATAGCGTGATCGATGATGTGGTCAAACGTGGAAAGCTTGTAGTTGGCTTGGCAACATTTGTGCCATGGGCAATGCGCGACAAAAAAGGCGATCTGATCGGCTTTGAAATTGATGTCTCGCGGCAATTGGCAAAGGACATGGGCGTTGAGGTTGAACTTGTGCCGACCGCATGGGACGGAATCATCCCCGCCCTTCTCGCCGGTAAGTTTGATGTCATCATCACCGGCATGGTTCACAAACCAGCACGCAATCTGACAGTGAATTTTTCAAAGCCCTATGCCTATCTGAATGTCGGCATGGCCGCGAACAAAGCACTGGCAGCCAAAGACGGGCTTGAGACCATGGAAGACTGGAACAGCAGCAAGGTCACATTGACCATTAAACGCGGCACCGCACCGGGTGAAACGGCTGCACGGCTGTTCCCGAAAGCGCGCGTCAGACAGTTTGACGATGACGCACAGGCCTTGCAGGATGTTTTGAACGGCAACGCCCACGCGTTTTTAACGTCGGAACCAAAGCCTGCCTATTATGTCATCGACAATCCTGATGTTCTTTACAACCCGTTTGGCATTGGTCCTTTTGATCCCTCTGCATCGGCATTCGCGGTTCGTAAAGGCGATCCGGATGCGCTTAACTTCTTTGACAATTGGATCCAATACAGAACGCTCGACGGCTGGCTTGAGAGAACCCACGCAAAGTGGTTCCAGAGCCGTGACTGGAAAGATCAGGTCAACTGATCTGATGGGCAAACGTGACGAGCCGGATGGCCATGCCATCTCGGCTGTCCGACACCCACCATCACTAACCATCGCGGCTCCAACCGGGCCGCGATTTCCTACTGCGGGAATGATCTAGATGCAACATATGGCGAAAAAACACGGCGCTCGGTCGCCGCTCGCGGATATTTTGCAATTCTGCCTTCTGATTGCGCTTGTCGGATGGGTCGTCTGGCGGGGTATCGATCAGATGGACTACCGCTGGCAATGGTATCGGGTGCCAGCGTTCTTTTTTCGCGAAATTGACGGCGAGATCATTTGGGGACCGTTAATTTACGGCCTGCAGGTTACCCTCTATGTTGCTGCCTGGGGCATGATCCTGACGCTGTTGATCGGATTGACAACAGCCATTCTCAGACTGTCACAGTCAATATCGGGGCGTGCGGTTGCCCGCGGGTATGTTGAGATCATTCGTAACACGCCCTTACTGGTGCAAGTGTCAATCTTCTACTTCGTTTTGCAGCCAATTCTTGGCATTAACAATCCTTTATGGACTGGCATTTTGTGCCTTGCCTTTTTTGAGGGGTCATTCGCTTCGGAGATTATTCGAGCAAGTATAAATGCGGTGGACAGAGGCCAATGGGAGGCCGCCCGCACTATTGGTCTCAACAAACGCAAGACCTACACCAATGTGATCCTGCCGCAAGCTATACCGTTGATGCTGCCGCCACTAACCGGAATATTGGTCAATCTTGTCAAACATTCCGCAATCCTCAGCTTCGTCGCCGTGTTCGAGCTGACAACAGAGGCCAGAAACCTTGTTGCCGATACCTTTATGAGTTTTGAGATCTGGCTCGTCGTCGGCGGCATGTATCTGGTCATGACAATCCTTCTTTCGACCTTTGTCGGCTATTTTGAACGCAAGGTTCGGGAGCGCGCGTAAATGGCATACGACAAGACTAAATTAAAAATTGTTCCCCTCGATTTTGTGGTCATGGCCGCCGTTTTGGCTTTCGTTGCATATGTTGTCTACCGCGTGGATTCTGTGCTGGTCTATAAATGGGACTGGTCGGTGATCCCCGGATATCTTTTCCGTTGGGACGAGGAAACATCCCGTTTTCTGCCGAATTTGCTGATAAAGGGTCTGATTACGACAATTCGGATTTCAATCTGGGCACTGATCTTGTCAACAATCCTTGGTGTTCTGTTGGGCATTGCCAGAACTAGCACGCGCCTGCTTCCGCGCCTTGTTGGCTGGGTTTATGTGGAATTCATCCGCAACATTCCTCCGGTACCATTTCTGTTTCTGTTTTATTTTTTCATCAGTAGTCAGATTATTCCACATCTCGGGATCAGGGAGTCTCTTGAAGGCCTCAACCCGGGAGCGCAAGCCACATTGGAATTCTTGCTTGGTCCGGCCAATCTAGTTGAGAATTTTATTTCAGGCGTTATCAGCCTCGCGTTGATGTCTGCCGCCTATATTGCCGAGATTGTTCGGGCGGGCATCCAGTCAATACCCAAAGGCCAGACCGAAGCCGGATATACCGTCGGCCTGAGCCGTCTGAAAATCCTGCGCTATGTGATATTGCCGCAAGCGATCCAGCGGGTATTACCACCGATGGCTGGCCAGTTTATCACCTTGATCAAAGATAGCTCTCTGGTCGCGCTGATCTCAATTCAGGAGTTATCTTTTCTGGCGATGGAGATCGCCATTTCAGAGCAACGGTTCTTCGAAGTCTGGCTTGCCGTTGGCTTCATGTATTTCACTGTTTGTTTTGTTTGCTCGCTCGTCTTCAGCAGACTCGAGAAACGTGGCGCTGTCAGATAGGACAACGGCCGATTACGATCTGATCAGCCAAGACATGCCGGATGTATCACTCAACATCTAGTGGCGGAGTATTTGGTCCAGAAATCTTTTACACCGGTCGGTTTCAGGCGCGGTGAAAAAGACATCTGGTGAACCCGTTTCGATGATTTCACCACCATCCATGAACACCATCCGATCAGCCGCCTGTTTGGCGAATCCCATCTCGTGGGTCACGCAAATCATTGTCATGCCTTCATTGGCAAGATCGACAATCACATCAAGAACTTCTGAGATCATTTCCGGGTCCAGTGCCGAAGTCGGCTCATCAAAGAGCATGATTTTTGGCTCCATACACAAAGAGCGTGCGATCGCAACACGTTGTTGCTGGCCACCGGACAGAGCGCTTGGCCGCTTGTGCGCCTGATCGGGGATTCGCACACGCTCCAGATACTTCATTGCCAGGCTTTCGGCGTCAGCCTTGCTCATACCACGCGATTTGATCGGACCAAGTGTCAGATTTTCAAGAATGGTCAGATGCGGAAACAGATTGAATTGCTGGAAGACCATACCAACTTCGGCAAGCGCCTTTTTGTCTGATGATGGATTTTCGCCAAGTGTCACCCCATCAATGATGATCTCGCCCTCATCATGGTCCTCGAGTGCGTTGACACATCTTATCAGGGTTGATTTGCCGGATCCCGACGGGCCACATATGACAACGCGCTCACCGTGAGAAACTGTCAAATCCACATCCTTGAGAGCCTGAAAATCACCAAACCATTTGCTCAGCCCGGCAACACGAACAGCTTCTTGCTTAGCCATAACCCGACAATCTCCCTTGAAAACTTTGATCCGTCTATTCTTTGTCCAAGCCAAGCAAACGCGCCGGAGTGGTTTTCGTCATCGCATCAATTTCGGCCTGCGTGAAGTCCTGAGATCGCATGTGGCTGATCCACAGACGCATCGCCTCAACGGGCATTGCCGTTGACAACTGGCCTGTATCAGATGACAGAACGACATTATCTGTACCAACAAGACGAATGATCTCCGCGACATCGGCAACTGTGATTATTCGCTCATGGTCGAGCGGGTCCCAGATACCGTTTGGCAGCGAACTGAAGCCCATCTCCAGAACGGCTCCGTAATCATCCACCATCTGTTTAAGATCAGTATTCGAATATTTCATGACATGATAATTGGCCGTGTGTACGACAGTCCGTGTGATGCCACGTCGCTTTGCCTCGGCCAGAAGGATATGTGCTTCATCAACTGTCAGATGTCCGCTCGCCAGCATCACATCTGCCTCGGCAACCAGATCAAGAATTTCGAGAAGCGGATCAATTATCTTGCCGGAACCATCAAGAATGGTCAGCCCCTTCCCTTCTTCCGGGAATTCCATACCCAAGGTCTGATATCCCATGCCGTGGCCTTGTGATCGCACATAGCGGGCATGGTTTTCAGACCACATGGAAGGCATCCACACAGCTCCCACACCGTTACGAAGAGCAATCTTCACGGCTTCGGGATTAAAACCACCCACCGATGGATTAAGGCAAATTAGGCCAAATACGCGTATCCCGCCGCCAACAGCCTTTTCCGCAAGATAGGCTCGCTCATGCGTTGACGAAAAATGACTTTTGATCATCACCGCACGCATACCCACCGCCTTGGCAATCGCTACGAGGTCGGGATCATCGAGCAAACGCCTGCAAAAATCTGGATTCGGATGACAATGAATATCAATCACACCATGGAGATCATCATAGACCCCGGAATTTATCATAATTTGCCAGACGTCTTCACTAGCGCTTGTCATCACTTTTTTTCTCCACTGCCAAAATAAATTTTTGACCTCTTCTGCGCCTTCTGAAATCACACTGCGTCATACTAACGCACTCAAAAAGCCTTGTTTTACACCAATTCAACAATGTCTACAGTGCAACTTGCGAATGGTAGTGCTGTCACCCTAACCAAAGAAAGCATAAACTGGTCCAAGCGACCAAACCTTATGTTGACAAATCATAACATTATTCGCAATGTGAAACATCAATAACCCGCTTTTGTTATGAATTAATCATGACAGGGGCGCTTGAGAAATATAGAAGATGGCAGCTTGGATATCGATGATCAGTGACGCTGATGCGACCCCCGATCTTCGGGACGCGTTGGACGTTGCGCGAACGCCGCATGGAACCGTTGATAACGTGATGCGCGTGCACTCACACAGACCGAACACCATGCACGGCCATGTCATTCTATATCGGGCTGTGTTGCATGATGATGCGAACACTCTTCCAACCTGGTTGCAGGAAGTCATCGGATCTTATGTGTCTGCGCTCAATGAATGCAGTTATTCTTATGCCAATCACTGGAAGAATGCTGCCCATCTGATGGGAGACAAAGCGCGCGCAGATGAAGTTGAGGCAGCTCTGGCCAAGCGCAAGCCAGAGGATGTTTTTGACGGCGCCGAACTGGCGCTGCTGCAATACGCGGAAAAACTGACAATAACGCCAGGAGAGATGCAGGAGTCGGATGTACGAGCGCTGCAAGACGCTGGCCTTGACGACGGACAGATACTAGAGGCCAATCAAATTATTGGCTATTTCAATTATGTGAATAGAAGCCTGAACGGACTTGGTGTTTCAACACAAGGAGATGTCATAGGTTACTATTCAGACTAGGGGGACGGCCAACATGCTTGATATACTCATGAATTCCGACGACCCACCCGCTGGCGGTGATTTGTCCACATCCACTGCACTAAGATCAGGAGCGCAAAACCTGATCGAAGGTTGCCTTGGAGACGTTGCCGGCAAAACAATTCTTGTAGTCGCCGAAGACCCTGCCCTTGGCTGGTACGACAGCGCCGCGCCCGCATGTGTTAAAAGCGTGCTTGCAGAGATGGGCGCAGTGGTCAGAACCATTCAGGTTGGTGCACCGCAGAACCATGCCATTGATGCTGTACAACAAGCGTTAGACACAGCGGACGAGGCTATCTTTTTTGCCCGAATTGGCGATCAAGGGCGTTTCAAGCCCCAATATCGTGGCCCGCGATCGGTTATGAGCTATGCGCTTAACGCCGGAATGCTGGCAAGTGGTTACGGTACACTTGACCATAAGGCAATGATTGCATTGAAGAATGCGGTTGATGAGGTAACACTGGGGGCGCATCACATCCGTGTGACCTGCCCGTTGGGAACGGACTTTGAGGGGTCGCCGGGTGAAAGTCTGACGACCGGTGGTGAGGTTGTTGTAAGCCGCTATCCAATGGGCGTACCCAAGCCTGTTCTGGCAAATAATTTCAACGGAGTGGTCAAGCTGACACACTACCTCACCCCCACAGGCTCAAAAGTCTACGAACCGGCATTTCTAAGCCTGCCGGATGTGGTGACGGCGCATATTGAAGGCACCCGGATTGCCGATGTAACCGGCCCCGCCGATCTGGTTGCCAATTTCCGGCAACATTATGACCATGTGGCAGCGCAATTCGGTCTCGACGCCTATAATATCGACTCCTGGCATGCAGGCATTCATCCGCTGATGGGTTATGACATGGCTGCCAAAAACGATCCTGTCCGCTGGTCGCAGACCGTCTTTTCCAACCCGCGGCTTCTTCATTTTCATACCTGCGGGATGGGCCCACCGGGCGAGATTTGTTGGATGATCGTTGATCCGACTATCACGATAGATGGAACCGCTTTATGGGAAAACGGGAGGCTGCATCCTGAACGTTTTGCCTCAACAAGAAAGGTTTTAGAAGCGTCTCCCGGCCTTGCCGAAGCCTTTGCCTCACCTGTTGATGCTATCGGTCTCGAAAGTATGGCGTAAAGATTGATGATACATATAAAGGTGATCATTTCATTGTGTGATGAAGGCATTTTCTGATGGGAAAATTTTCAGCCTTCACCCTCGCATGGAATGCGTTAAGCCATCACCAAAACTGGCCTCGCTACTGGCAGAATGCACCTCTGGCCAAAAAATATGATGTTGTCATCATCGGGGCTGGTGGACATGGCCTCGCCACCGCTCATTATCTTGCCAAAAACCATGGCGTCACCAATGTTGCCGTTCTTGAAAAAGGGTGGCTTGGCGGCGGCAATATAGCCCGCAACACCGTGACCATCCGATCAAACTATCTGCGGGATGAAAGCCTTCCCTTTTTTGTTAAAAGCGTGTCTTTGTTTGAAGGGTTGGCGAAAGATCTGAACTTCAATCTCATGTATTCCAGGCGAAGCATGATCGATGTGATCCAGACCTATCCAAAAATGCGCGAAGTTCGCCGTCGCATGATGAACGGTTATCTGCATGGTTCAGGCTATGAGCCTATTGATGTCAATGAACTGCGCAGGCGCGTGCCTGCACTCACCGGCGGTGGCCCGAATTCACGCCTGCCAATCATTGGTGCAATGGTACATAAAGAGGCCGCAGTTTGCAGGCATGATGGTGTCGCCTGGGGATATGCCCGGTCAGCCAGTCGTCGCGGCGTGGAAATTCACCAACACACTGAAGTAAAAAGCCTACTGCGCGATGTTGATGGCGCAATCAAAGGCGTAGAGACAAATCGTGGCACGGTGCTGGCAGATAAGATTGCTGTCGTTGTGTCAGGTCACACAACAACGATCACTGAAACGGCCGGACTGCGCTTGCCGGTAAAGTCTTTCAATTTGGCCGCTTTTGTCTCGGAACCGGTGCAACCGCTGATCGATGTGATTGTCAATTGCCCGGATCTGGGCGTTTACCTTAATCAATCCGACAAGGGCGAGTTGGTTATTGGTGGTGCGCCAGACTCCGGACAATCATTTCGCCGCGATATGAAGCAAACGGTCTTTGAAGATGCAGTCGTTACCATGCTTGAGCTGTTTCCCGCCTTTCGCAGGCTAAAACTTTTGCGGCAATGGGGGGGTGTATTGGACATTGCGCATGACGCTACCCCGATCATTTCAACAACAGACATCCCCGGATTATTTGTATCCTGCGGGTGGTGGGGTGGTTTCAAAGCCGTTCCTGCGGGTGGATATACACTCGCTCACCTTATTGCCACAGGACAACCGCATGAGGTTGCCGCTCCCTTTACTTTAGACCGGTTCCGTCATCTCGATTTCGTCGTGGAATCGGGCACAACAACAGCGCGTTAGGAAAGGCCGGATCATGTTAACTCTGCCATGCCCTTTTTGTGGCCAGCGTGACGAAACTGAATTCATTAACGGCGGCCCGACCAAGCCCGCGCGCCCTTCTCCAACAGTGTCCGATGCCGACTGGATTGACTGGTTGACCGTACCCACCAACCCCATTGGTTATGTCGAAGAGAAATGGTGGCACGCTAAGGGATGCGGCACATGGTTCACAATCAAGCGTCATACCGTTACGCATGACATCGCCAAACCGGATGGGGAACGCGCATGACGTCCAACCCCTTCCGTCACCCGACAGGCGGTCAGATCAATCGTGACAAGCCAGTTAAATTTGAATTCAACGGCAAGACCTACACCGGGTTTGACGGTGATACTCTTGCCTCTGCGCTATTAGCGAATGGTATCTTTCTGACGGCACGTTCTTTTAAGTATCATCGCCCGCGCGGTGTCATGGGAGCGGGCGTCGAGGAACCATCCTGCCTCGTTGAATTGCTTGGCGCGGATGCGGCCGGAAACCATGCGGCAACCACGGTACGGCTGAGACCGGGCTTGCAGGCAAAGTCAGTCAATTGCTGGCCATCACCGAATTTCGATTTACTTGGCATCAACCAGTTCTTTTCAAGACTTCTGCCAGCCGGGTTTTATTATAAAACCTTCATGTGGCCGAACTGGCACTTGTTTGAACCTTCAATTCGTCGTGCCGCCGGCCTTGCGGCAGCACCGGATGACCGCATTCCGGATCATCGCTACGAGACCCGCTGGTGGCATGGAGATGTTATTGTGGTTGGCGCCGGCCCATGCGGGTTGCTCGCCGCCCTGATGGCAAGCCGCAGTGGCGCAAGGGTTATGATTGTCGACGATCATCCAAAGGCAGGCGGACATCTGCGCGCAAGCCGAACCATGATCGATGGCAATCCGGCACTTGATTGGGTGGCATCAATTATTGAGGAACTTGACGCCAATCCAGAAGTCACACGCCTTCAAGACGCCGTCGCATGGGGCTATCGCGAGAGCAACCAGCTGATTGTGACCGAGCGCAACCCTGATGAAGATCATGTCTTTCAGCGCGGTTGGAAAGCCAGAGCGAAGCGTGTCATTCTCGCAACTGGTGCAATTGAGCGGAACCTCATATTTGCCAATAACGATCGTCCGGGAATAATGCTGGCCTCTGCGGTGCAGCGTTATGTCAATGAATATGCCGTGGAACCGGGGCGACGCGCAGTGATTTTCACCAATAACAGCAGCGCCTATGCGCTGGCGCATGATTTACAGGCAGTTGGCATGGATGTGGCCGGTATTGTCGACAGCCGTCCATCAAGCGCGATTGGCCTTGAACAGGACGGGCTGGACATGCCGCTATATGCGGGGCAGCAGGTAATGACCGCTCACGGCAGCAAAAAGTTGCAGGCTGTAACTATCAGAGACAAGAATGGCATCACAACCCGCCTTGATTGTGATCTTCTGGCGGTGTCCGGTGGCTGGAATCCCGCCGTTCATCTATTTTCTCAGTCGCGTGGCACACTTGTGTATGACGATGATCTGGCAAGCTTTGTTCCGGACAAACCATCGCAGCAGGTAATTTCCGTCGGTGCTGCGGCCGGTAAGATGAATCTGGCGTCTGCGATTGCCGAGACCGCCACCGTGACCACCGCATGCCTTGAAGAGGAAGGCTTTTCTGTTGCGCCTGTTGTTGTGCCCGCATTTGCGCCAACAGCAGATTACAATCTTCATCCCCTGTGGCATGTCGATGGATTGAAACCCGGTGACAAGGCTTTTGTAGACATTCAGAATGATGTCACGCTCGATGATATCAGCCTGGCTATGAGGGAAGGCTTTGACACAGTAGAACATGTCAAGCGCTACACCACAGCCGGTATGGGTATTGATCAGGGCAAAACAGGTAATGTCAATGTCATCGGCAATATGGCCGAAGCAAGTAATAAAACACCGGGGGATATTGGCACAACGACATTTCGGTCACCATTCACACCGGTTGATTTTGGTTCAATTGCCGGCCAGCGATCCGGCGAGGTTGTGTTGCCGTTCCGGCATACACCAATCACCAAATGGAACAAGGATCAGGGCGCTGTGATGTATGAAGCCGGGGCTCGCTGGCAACGACCGGGCTATTTCCCTATTGCCGGCCACACCATGCAGGATGCCATCAATCGCGAGGCTGAGGCTGTGCGATTTGGCGTCGGTGTCTATGATGGCTCACCACTCGGCAAGTTTGACATCAGCGGAAGTGACGCGGCAGCCTTTATTGATCTTCTTTATACCAATGATTTTCGTGATCTCGAAATCGGTATGGGGCGCTATGGAATCATGCTCAGCGAAGACGGCATGATTCTTGACGACGGCGTCACCTTCAAACTTGCCGAGAACCACTATTTGATGTCGACATCAACGGGCTTTGCCGATCTTGTCTTTCGGCACATGGAATACATACTTCAGGTTGAATGCCCTGACTGGCAGGTGTGGATTACTCCCGTGACGTCGCAATGGTGCAATGCCACAATATGTGGCCCAAAGGCACGCGACGTTCTCGCCGCGCTTGGAACCTCTATTGATATCAGCGCCGAGGCCTTTCCTTTTATGGCGATGCGAGATGGCGTTGTCGCTGATATGCCGGCCCGTATTTGCCGCGTCAGCTTTACCGGAGAGATCAGCTTTGAGATAAATGTCTGGCCGCGCTATGCCGAGGCCATGTGGCACCGCATCATGGAAGTTGGCGCACCGTTCGGGATTTTTCCGGTTGGTTCGGAAACAAGCCATGTGTTGCGCGTTGAAAAAGGCTTCCTGTCACTCGGCCATGAGGTCGACGGCACGGCTGATCCCTTTGACCTTGGCATGGGATGGATCATGTCGCGTACCAAATCGCACGCCATCGGCAGGCGATCGGTTGATATTCGCAGAAAGTCAGGAAAACCAAGACGCGAACTTGTTGGCCTGCTGCCGGAGTCAAATGGTGAGCTGGTCCCAGAGGGGGCACCCATCACACCGAATGGAGATCGTGTCGCCAGTGAGGGATTCGTCTCTGCCTGTGTCTGGAGTGTTGTCAACAAGCAGGTGATCGCACTCGGCTTGCTGTCAAATGGTCGCGCCCGCATCGGCGAGACAGTGTTTATTCGCGACCGGGAAAGAACGATCAAGGCCGTGGTTACGAAACCTTGTTTTCACGATCCTCAGGGTCACAGGCTGCGAGGATAAAATGGGCTATCAGATATCCATCGAGAGACAAACCTTGAGGGCGGTTTTCGACATCAAGGGCGTGGAAAATGCTGTAGCAAGCCGGTTGTCAGGGCTTGGGCTTGCGCTGCCATCGGAGAAAAACAGCATCTCTAAGGCAAATGACATCACACTGTGCTGGATTGGCAAGGATCACTGGCTCGTCCTGGCACCGGTAGAGATGGAAACGCAGTTACAAACTTCCCTGACCCCGGATGATCCGGCCCTTGATTGCCGTGTTGTACTGGTCAGCGATGTCTACGCTTTCTTTGGTATCACCGGGCCGCAGGCGAATGACATAATGGCAATTGCCAGTCCGCTCGATACAAGGCTCAAGACATTTCCCGAAAATGGCGCCACTTTCTCTGAACTATTTGGCATCCGCGCCCTAATCTTACGCCAACCGGATGGCTTCACTGTCGCCGTGGAGCGAAGTTATGCAGATATGATTGCCGCCTATTTCAGCAAGGTCTAAGCGGGTTAACGCTAGGCGGTATCCCGCGCTGCCTCGATCCGCTTTTCGACCATTTTACGAAAGCGCATCGAACCTGCGTCAATCCCCAGATTGATATTGCGCGTCCGCTTATTCTTCATGCCCTTATGCACCTCTACAAGAATGTCGCGGTCCTCAATAAAGGCAATTTTCGCAGCTTCAAACATCTGGTTGGAGAGCCCTTCATTATCCGGATCACCATTTCGATGCTGGAACCAGAAATAACGGGTGTTGTCCGCGTCAACCGGTGTCATGAAATTATAGGAAATATTTACAAAACTGTTGTCTGGCAGTGCGGTATCGTCGCCGCCTTGTCCGGCAGGAGTAAATATTGACTTGTTAACAGCAATTGATGGCACCCGGCATTCATAATGCTGTTTGCGATCACAATTACCCTCAAACGAAAGCATTGGTGCATAATAAGGTGGCGGTTCACGGTCCTGCATCCAACGTGACACCAGAACACCATCCTCAAGCCGGTCAACATTAAGCGGCACATCTTCAGTTCCAGCGCCAGCAAAAGATGATACATGCACCCATGCAACATGTGACGGGTCCAACAAATTGTCCGTGATAAAAAGATAGTGACAGGCGATGTCCATGCTGCCACCCGGGGTTTTTCCCCAGGACGGATTATCAAAGTTTTCAATGTGATATATTGCGTTTGGGTCGGCGGCATCCGGTGCGCCCATCCATATCCAAAGCAGTCCGTATCGATCAACCACAGGATAGGATTTGACACCGACATTTGGCGGCGCATCCTGTTGTGTCGGTGCATGCACACAAACGCCACTGCAATCAAATGTCAAACCATGATAACCACATTCAACCCTGTCGGCGTGAAGCCGACCATGTGAAAGTGGAAGCTTGCGATGCGGGCACGCATCTTCCAATGCCACAGGAACGCCCTTGTCAGTGCGGAAAACAACAACCTGCTCGCCGAGGATGGTCAAAGGCGTCAACGCATGTTCAAAATCAGAACTCCACCCGGCAACATACCAGCTATCAAAGAGAAATTCCGTCTCGATATCGACCATCTGTCATCGTCTCCTGTATTGATAAAACCCGCATAAAATCTGCATCCTGCGAGTTTATGATGCCAATTCACTCATCTATCTCACGCACCAGCATGGCCAGCATATCACCACGCTCAACATGCCCCCTGTTTCCATGCGCGAGAACATAACCATCTGCCGCAAAATGGAGCGGCACAGATGGATCTTCAAGTCTTTCAATCGGACGGATATATCCGGCCAATTGCCCCGTTTTAACCTGATCGCCGGCGGCAAAGTGACGATCAAACAATCCTGATGTCGGCGCATAAATATTGTCAGCACCTGATCGCGTCTCAACAAGAACTGATTCGGCTGAATCCGGCAAAGGCTCACTGATAATCCCGGCATGAGCAAGACATCGCTTCACGCCGACCATCGCCATTGAAACTTGTTTTGGGTCGGTGCCACCACCACCACCAAGTTCAGCAGCGATCATCGGTACACCTGCCGCAAGCGCGGCGGCATTCAAAGAGCGCGTGTCGTTATATGCACCCAGCATCCAAATCATCGGAGCCCCAAACGCTCTGGCAAGTGTCAGGTTGGCCTGCATCAAATCGTGATCATCACTGCGTGTGGCGAGCGCAGATGTGGCAAAGACAGATGCCTTGCCTCCTGAATGCAGATCTATCACCAAATCCGCCTCGGGCAACATTACAGAGACAAGAAAATCCGCCAGCATATCCGTTGGACCGCCGTTTGGATCACCCGGAAAGGCCCGGTTTAAATTGCGCCCGTCAAGGGGTGATGTACGCTGTGACGCAAGCACCGCCGGACTGTTGAATGCTGGCAGGATGATCAGGCGCCCGTCAATTCGCGCGGGGTCTGTCTCATCTATCAACCGGCTCAACACAACCGGCCCCTCAAATTCGTCGCCATGTATTCCGGCCACAAGCAATGCCGTTGGTCCGGGTTTGCCGACAATGCAGGCAATCGGCACCGGATAGACACCAAGCGGACGGACGTTATCGGACCAACGCATGAGAATATCGCCTGCTCGTTTTCCCGGCTGATCAAGGCTGATATTTACCTCAAGACGCGTTTTTGCCATAAATTTTGGCCCTATTGTTCAGGAATGGCCTGTGTTTCCTGACACATCCTATTCCAATGAAATCAACTGCTTTGTTTATTTTGTCAAACTGTAAGCTCATGTTTCAGATAACAACATGTTATTATAACTTTTTTTAACTTCCTTGCAATTACTATACGTTAATGTGATGAATTATATTGGAACGGTGA
>Ga0181581_10002605_pt1 | contig 14131 bp, 10 predicted proteins | sample 071ome_22_FD_132433 | JGI IMG/M metagenome (GOLD analysis project Ga0181581, IMG submission 132433) | Coastal salt marsh microbial communities from the Groves Creek Marsh, Skidaway Island, Georgia - 071404AT metaG (megahit assembly) | ecosystem: Environmental > Aquatic > Marine > Intertidal... | reverse complement strand
TCCGGGGGGGCGGGCCCCCTGCAGGGGGTGCGGGGGAAGGGGTTCGGGCTGGGGGTCGGGGGGGGGGTCATGCCCTAGGGGGGGGGGGGCAAGTACGGCGGGGCGCGCTTCGACGGCACGGGGGGGGGGGGGGAGCGGTTCCGTTTCCCGGATACCTTCGTGCGTCCGGGGGTCGGCGAGGGCGCGGCTTGAACACTGGGGGCCACTGGTGCGGGGGCGCATCAGGGGGAGACGCCCGAGCGCGGTCCCCCGTGACGACGCCGGACAGGATCGTTGCCCTCCGACCTATCGACCGTGCCCTGGTACGCTCCTTGACGCCCCGGTCGTGTGGACCCCACTGTCAGGGGCAGCCCTTGTCCTAGGTCGGACCGGGTCGGCCCCCCCTCCCCACCCTGGTCCCGGAGGGAGCGCTGGCGCGTCCACCTGGGAAATCGGCCCGACACGCGCCTCATGCGGCAGTGCGACGTCCATTTTCGCACCAGCGGGGAACCCGTGCCGCGCGATCCCTCAGCCCCCTGGTCCAGCCGAGAATGAGACGGGCGGCCATTGCCCTCACCCGCACGGCCTCCCGCACGTCCGCTGTCCAAAATCTGCGTTCGCTATCCGCCCGCACCCGCAACACGCTCGGAGCGCCAGTTACTGGGCTCGCCAGCGTCGCGAGGCCCTCCAGGCGAGTACCACGGACGCGGGATCCCCAACGCCACGGCATCCGCAGATTTGCAGTGTCCAGAGACTCACGTTGTCCGCGTTGCCCGAAGCATCCCCCGGGAGACCGGCGGAAGCGCCCGGGCGGATCCCTCACGTGGATGCCCCGCAAGGTCGGGAGGTCGCGGTGCGGGCCTCCGAGGTGGCACGGGTGGGGGCTCGCGTGCGACCCCCCTCGCCGCTCCGCCGGATGGAGCGCCCGCCGCCCCTCCACCAAGGCGTGCGGCGTTGCGCTCGTCCACTGCCCGCGCGACCCCCGGAAGGCAGCGCCCTCCCACTCACTTTGCCGCATGCCCGGCCCCTCCCCACGCAGGCGCCCGACCGGCTCGTCGCCGGGGTCCTCGTCGGCCTCCCTCCTGCTGGCGACCACGATGGGTCTGTTCGGCCTCGGCGCGGCGGCTAGCCAGGCGGGTCCCCTCGCGGACGCAGCCTCTCCCGCGAAGGTGGCTGTGATCACGACGGCAGGGTGTCCCTTCTGCGTCAAGGTCAAGTCGGCCCTGCGTGGGGCGGGTATCGAGTACGCGGAGATCGACCTGGACCGGTACCCGCAGGCGCTGGACGCGGTGAAAAAGGCGACAGGGCAGCTCACGGTGCCGCAGGTGTTCGTGGGCGGATCCCTGGTGGGCGGGGCGGACCGGACGATCGCTGAGCTCGAGAGCGGGGAGTTGCAAGCCCGCCTGGGCAAGGGGCCGGGGGAACCCCTGCCCCGGGCGGTCAAGTCGGCACTGCAGAAAGCGCAGCCGGAGGCAACGGAGATCACGGCCGTGGACGCGCCCGCGCTGTCCCCGGAGCGGATGCGTGCGGCCCTCGAGGCGAAGCGGGCCCTTCGTGGGGCCGGGGCAGCGGGCCCCCTGCGGACGCACCGGGTCGGCGGCGGTGGCCCTCTCTGCTTCCTCGGGGGGGCCGGGGAGGACCGCTGCTTCGTCGTGGGGGAGGGCGCGGCGTACTTGGCCGAGGTGGGCGCCGTGCCCTCGCGACAGGACGGCCTGGCGGTGGTCGGCGACATGCTCAAGGGGAGGATGCTCCAGGTTGTCTGCAAGCGGGGGCCTGCCGGGTCGCCCGTCGACTGGATCGTGCGCTTCGCCGAGGACGCGCCCCCGCCCGTCCTCGGCCGGCCCCTTAACGCACCCTTCGCGTACGTTCAACAGGGCCGCCCGGCCGTCGAGGTCTCGCGGGACCTCCGCCGCCGCATGCTCCGCCTCAAGGGCGAGTTCCTCAGCGACGACGGAAGCAGGGTCGACTACGGGGGGATGCGGGCGAGCCCGGCGTTCGCCGAGTTCGCCGAGGCTACTGCCGAGCTTCAGGTCGTCGATCCATCCGCCCTGCCCCCCGACGAGCGCAAGGCCTTCTTCATCAACATATACAACATCATCATCATCCACGCCACGGTCGCCCTCGGCGCCCCCCGGACGGGGGGGGACCGGCTCAAGTTCTTTGCCGGGGCCATGTACGACATCGGCGGCCACATCTACTCGGCGGACGACGTAGAGCACGGCGTGCTCCGCTGCAACCGCCCGTCCCCGGCGTCGCTGGTGAGCGTCCCCTTGCCGCCTGCAAAGAGCAGCCCCGCCTGCAGAACTGGCACCCCGCGCGCCCCCTTGCCCCCACATCGGGCCGGCCTGTCCCCCCGCGCCGTTGCCTGACGGCCCTGCCCCCACTTTCCCTCCCTCGCCCCCCGCAGTGGTACTTGCTCGGCATGCCGGAGCGGGGACCGGCTCCGTTCAAGGAGGGGGACCCGCGCCTGAGGTGCGTCCTCCCTGGCCCAGTGGACCCCCGGCTGCATTTCAGCCTGGTCTGCGGCGCCAAGAGCTGCCCGCCGGTGCGGGTCTTCGACGGCTCCAACATCGACGAGGGCCTCCGTCTGGCCGCGGAGTCGTTCCTGGAGGACCGGACCGAGGTTGACGAGCGCCGCCGCCTCGTGACAGCCTCCATGATCCTCAAGTGGTACCGGCACGACTTTGGGGCGGACGAGCGGGGGATGCTCGAGGAGGTGACGCGCCTCATGCGCCCGGGCAGCGAAAAGCGCCTGGCGCTGGAGCGTCTCCTCGAGAGCGCGGGGGGGGTCGCGGTGACGTACTCTCCCTACGACTGGGGGACCAACAGCTAGGGCCGAGGGGGCCTGCCGTCTGGTGTCCGCTGCGGGGGTGGCCTCGAGGCGTCCTTGCCGTCCAGGGGACCCGACAGGCAGGTGTCAGGCGGAGAGAAACTTGATGTCCAAAACTTCCTCGCTTTCGCGCCAAAGTCTCGCCGTCAAAGCCTTGTCCTTGCACGCGGGGTTGAACGGCGCACCCAAAACGACGGCATCGCCCCAGGCGACCCATTCTGCGGGGAGGCGGGGGCGTTGGGTCAGGAAGCGTCGGCAGTCGGGAAGGTGCCGTGTACAATGCGAAGCATTGAGCGGCGTGATAAAGTCGCGAAGTGCCGCGCTCCCGCTAGCGCACTCACTGGGCCCGTAGAAACCCTTGTCCACCGCCTGGGGGTCCACGGCTGCCATGATCTGCGTCAGCGCGCCCTGCCTCGGGGTCATCCCCATGATGGCGTTGAGGGCCCGGTCCAGCACCCCCGTCGGCCCCGGGAACCGTCCCACCTGCAGCTCCGTGGCAGTCCAGCCCGGGTGCGACACGCAGACCTTGACCTTAGAGCCGCTCGCGCGTAGCCGGTCCTGCAGCTCGTGCGTGAACATGATGTTCGCGAGCTTCGACATGCCGTATACCTCCCACCGGGTAGCGAAGTTGTACTTCTCGTGCGTTGGGAAGTATCCCGGCCCGTACAGGATCCCCCGCGGGGCCGCCAGCTGCGCCACGCTCGACACGTTGACCACTCGCGGCTCTCCATCCGCAGCCTCAAGCGCCGGCAGCAGGAGGGCGGTGAGAAGGAAGTGGCCGAGGTGGTTCGTCGCCGCCTGGATCTCCCACCCCCTTGAATTAATCATGCGCTGTTTCGGCGCCATGATGCCGGCGTTGTTCACCAGGATGTTCAGCCGCTTGTGCTTCTTCAGGAAAGCTGCCGCACCGTCGCTCACTGCGGGCCGGTGTGGGGGGACAGCGGTCGGCGGAGACGGCTCCCCGCGGGCCAGCTGAGTACCGGACGCGTAGGAAGCGCATAAAGATACGTGATCGGCGCGCCCTGGGGCCAGCGATCGGCACTGTGGCGCGTCGGGGTGCCCGGGCCGACACCCTGAGCGCTGCTGGCCTCCGCCTCCCTCAGTCGGCAAGGACAGTGCGGGATTGCCTGGCAGCAGCGTCAGCCAGTCGCCCCCGCCCCCTCTCACCGCTGTCTGGCTCCGAGAGGTCCATCTGCAGGAACTCGAGCACCCCCGACGAGGAGGGGGCCGAGGCCTCGATGTCCCCCATGGCAGTGCGGGCCTTGCCCTCGTCCCGGCACGCCATGACGACGTGGGCTCCCCTCTCGTAGAGGCACCGCGCCGTCTCCAGGCCCTGCAAGCCACACAGGCAAGGAGAGGCTGGTCATTTGCGCAACGGGCAGCGCCACTTGGGGCAGGGCCTGCTGAGCGCGCCTTGCCGGAGAGCGCCAGAGTGGGGTGGTGCCAAGGGGCAGCCGCAGCGCCTCGCGGGGCAACGCCTCGGCCCCCGCCCCCACCCTCCCTGGCCCTCCGCAAGGCGCGGCAGCGCATCGCAGACTGAAACCACTGGCAGGCGTTCATCGTACGGCGGCATCAGGCGCGTCGACCGGCCGCCCGCCCGCGAAACCGCCACGAAAACCATAGCCCCACGTTTCTCCCCGGCCGGCATTTTTCACGACTACATCCGTCCGTAAGGGTTCCCGCATCGGTAACGCACCAGGCCGGAGTTGGCGCCCGTGACGAGCACGATGCGGCCCTCTTGAGGGGGCACGTCGGCGTACGAGAAAGCCCGAACCATCGCCCTCGTCCCCCGCTTCTGCGTCGAGGTGGTGCCTGGCCGCGCTCTCCCGGCTACGGTGACCCAATGACCCATCTCTCTCGGCGTACGCGATGGTTCTTTCACCAGTGGACCACGCGCCGCCCCCCCCCAAAGGAGGGAGCCAGCGGCTCAGTCCGAGCGCCGCACGCGTCAGACAACCGTGAGACATGAATCACCCCTCACGGTAAGCGCTGGCCGCACTACCGGTCCCTGCTGCGCCGCCTCTCCACCCCCCGGTCCCTGCTGCGGCTCCTCTCCCTCCGTCCGCGGTCCCTCGACCGGCTCCTCTCCCTCCGCCGGTCGCCGTCGTACCGCCGGGACTCCTCACGGTCGCGGCTACTCCCCCGGTGGACCCGCCCCGCATCTTCGCGGTCCCGGCTTCTCCCCCTGCCAGTGCTCCCGCGCTCCCGTTCCCTCTCCCCGCCGGCGCCCCCCATCTCCCCCCTCACCTCCTGTCGCGCTTCTCCCGCGCCCGCGGGCTCGACCATCCCCTCGTCCTTGTTCCCCGTCCCTGCAGCCGCAGCCGCAGCGCCCCCAACAGCAGCCGCTGGCCCGGCCTCGCCCAGCCGCGCCATCATCTCCGCATCGGCGCCAAGCCCTCGAAGCAGCACGACGATGCGCCGCCGACCCTCCGCCTGCTGCTCGGCGCCGTCCGCGTCGCCGAGGTCGGCATGCATTGCGGCCAGGGTCGCACGAATGGTCTGGAGGGGGAGCTTGTTCTGGTGCAGGAGCTTGGTCAGGTGGCGGCGGAGGGCCGCGTCGCCCACGCCGAAGAGATGTCCGAACACCGTGCACAGCTGCTGCAAGGCGAGGGGCCCAGCTTCGCCGCCAAGACCCGCGTCCCCCCCGCCCAGCCCTGCCACCAGCAGCTCCACAAGGCGGTCACACTTCTCGAACTCGTTCTCGACGAACTTGGCACAGAGGCGCTCGCGCTCGGCGGAGCCCGGGGGCAGCAGGGAGAAAAGATGGCTCAGGATGGACACAGCGCGCGCCGTCAGCTCGCGCGCCTGCCGCTCCCCCTCCGAGCCCTTCTCCCGGAGCACCTTGGCCCTGCCCATGAAGGCCCCGAAGAGCGCCTTAAGGCCGAAGATCCGGACGAACCGTTCGCATGCGGCGGGCTGCTGCGCGAGGGTGAAGTCGATGGCCTTGAAAGCGCCGAACCCGGCCTTGCGCTTGGTCCGCAGGATGAGCAGCATGAGCTCGAGGCCCTCCGCCTCAAGGAACCTGGCGCGGTTGGCAGGGAGCATGAGGAGGGAGCAGGCGCAGTCGAAGAGGTTGAGCATGTACTCAAGCTCGTCCTCGCTCCGCGGATCCTCCTTGCGGTACGAGGAGATGGCCTTGAGTGTCGCGAGCACGCCTCCGACTTCCCCCGCCTTTTCCCGGGCAGCATCGCTGTCCTGCAAGAGCACGGCCAGGATCTCACATGCCAGCTGCTGGTTGGGGTCGAACTGCTTGGGCCGGATCCGGCCCAGGAGCCACGGGAGAAGCTCTGTCCTGCGCAAGAGCTCCCCCGCCACCGCAGGGTACACGTCCAGCATGTTCTCCACCGCAGACAAGGCGTTCTGCACCCCCTGCGCCTCCTCCTCCACGCGCTCGTCAAACGTCCCCAGCCGCGCCACGAGGGCCTCGAGCCCGTCCGCCTCGACCAGCGCCACCGTCAGAATCATCGCGTCCTCCCTGCTCCCCTCCTCGCCCCCGGCGACCCCGCCGCTGTCCGCGTCCGTCATCTCCCGCAGGAGGCTCGCGGCGTCCCCGGCAATGTCCCCGTTCTCGTGCCCCAGCAGGCGCGTCACCAGCAAGTGCCCCCCAGCCTCACAGAAGTCAATGAACAGGTCGGGGGCGCTCGCGATGGCGTGCGTCCTCCGGATCTCGGCGTCCAAGGCGATCTCGCTGTCCATGAACCGTCCGGGGTCGTCGTGGTACTTGGCGCGCAGCGTCATGTTGGCCTCGAGGCGCTTCTCCAGGTTGGCGACGAGCCTGCGCACGTCCTTGGCGTCCGCGATGTCGGCCACCAGGTCGCCGTCCGCGCCTTTCTCTGCCTGGGCGAGCAAGTCCTCCGCCGTCGCGAGCTTCACGGGGGCGCGGGGGTCCGGGTAGTACCTGCGAGTGGGGAGAACGCGCAGGGGGTCGGTGTCGGTTCCCACGGGGCAGCCATTGCATCCTTGACGGGGGAAGGCGCTATCGTGCGTCTTGCACAGCGGGAAAGAGCCCACGCGAGCAGCTTCCCGGCATCGAGACTGACACGGAATCCGCGATTCACTACGCCTGGGGCCGACATTGCGCAATGGCGAGCCAAATCTTCCGGCGGAGAGTAGCCGGGGACGACCAAGGAACCCGGAAATGCCATGCCCCTGCTTCACGGGAGACTGCATCCGGCGGCAAACGGGCTTCTCGGCTGTTCACGCGTTCGACGTACCCAGTTCCGCTGCTGCCCGTCCCAAAGAAGTAGCCCTCGCGGGGCCCCACCCAGCTCGCGCTTGGGATGAACCTCATCGCTCCCCGGCCTGCGTTCCTTGTGCGGCCACTGCCGTGGTATACCCACGTTTATTGAGGGGTGGTGCCTTGCAAGTGAACGCGGGTAGTCCAAGGGTTCGGCACATAGGTGTCGGCTGGCCCACGGAAAAAATGTTCCGTGGGCCAGGGTCCCCCGCCACCTCTTGCACCGTCGTCCTCTGACAAAAAGGCAAGGGTAGTGGGCGGGGCCAGGGGGAAACGAGCGGCCTTCAAGTCCGCCGCGGCGCTATTTCCCCCTCACCGTGGCTCGCTCGACGACCCAGGCCTGGAGAACCGCGAGGTCTGCGAGCATCATCTTGAGCGCTGCCGTCCACTTCGACTCCTTGTTCATCGACAGCCTGACGCTCATCCCCCCCACCCGGTCGCCCCTGATGGGGTAGGGCAGCTCGAGCGGTCCCTGCATCCCGCTTTCCGACGCTCCTGGCGCCCCCGACGCCTCCTCCCCAGCGTCCTGCCCTCCACCTGCCCCCCCTACCGCTGCCGCCCGGGCCACCTCAGCGTCCCTCTGCGCGGCGTACTCAGCGAACTCCGACACGCAGGCGAGGAAACCCTCCATCCCGCGGTCGTAAGCGGGACACAGGTACGCCTTCACCTTGACCTTTGGCGGGCCGTGGAGGCAGTGCATCTGGTTCCGGCGGTCCACGACCTTGGAGAAGCTGCCGCATGGGACCAGGTTCCAGCCTGAGAAGGTAACGTGGCACTGGTGGGCGAGGGAGTGCAGGAGGAGGACGCACTGCCCCCAAGCCGCGTTGATCTCCTCCCACGGCACAGGAACGTCCGGCGTGCGGCCCAGGCGTAGTCCGCTGATAGTCCCGAACGGCCCGTCCGTCCAGATGTAGAAGAGGTCCCGCAGCGCGTTGGCCCCCTCCACGATCTGCAGCTGGGACTGCGCCGCCCGCATCTGGGCGCATGTCGCCGCCTGCGACGACGCGTGCTCCGACGCCGCCAGCCCGATGCGGTTTACTTCCTCCATGAACCTCTCCTCTTCTGCCTCGACCGCCAAGATCGCGTCCTGAGACCAGAGGGGGCGCGGCGATTTCAGCGGGCCTGCCCCGCGGTGGTTCGGGACGATCGGACGGATTGGAGAGGGGAGCCACTCACCATCGCCGCGTCGGTTTCTTCGACGAGCCTTCGGTGCTCCTCGGTCAACCTTGCCTGTTCCCTCAGCTGCGCCTGCTCCTCGACCTCGAGCGCCTTCACCTGCCGCTCAAGTTCCCGTTCTAGCGCCTCCAGGTCCTCCCCCTCGCCCGCCTTAAGCCGCTCCAGCGCTGCCCGGAAGCGGTTGCTCTCCTCCTGCACCCGCTCTACCTCCCTCTCCAGCCCCTCGCGCACCGCCCTGGAGCACGACAGGCACACAGGGTGCTGCACGCCGCTCCTCTCCGACACGGCGCGAAAGACCTCTGCAGCGGGCCAGAGCCCTGGTGCACCGTCTCCCCCCCGAGCCGGTGTCGAGCTCTCCCGTGCAGGGTTGCTGGGAGCCTGTGACGAGGTGCTCGGGGGGCTGGTAGGTATCCGGGACGGGAGCGACTTGGGCAGGACTAGGAAGGACTCCTCCATCATGTCCACCCTCTGCGTCCCTGGGTGCGCCCTCCTCGCGCCACTGCAGAGACAATGGGGGCTTCCTGTCACGCGCACGGGCAGTCGAGCATCATGTTCGACGACGAAGAAAAACATCTGCTGGCAACTCGCGCCGTGTGCCCGAAGGGGACCGCAATGCCGCGGAGACGAGCTCGCGGGGGCGGCTCCCGGTCGCGGCCCCGGTGCCGCACCTGGAGAGGACAATGAACGACTCGTCGCCCAGGCCATCGCGCTGGATAGCGATGTTCTGTAGCCCTGATAGGTCCGGCACATTCGTGAGCACCACGTCCAATTTCGTCCCGCACTGGTTGCACACCATGCGCGTGGAATTTGGCGCGGTTTCCATCCCACGAGGTCCCTTGCCCTAACCGAAGGTGCCCTCGCGCTTATCTCCTTCAGTTATACGGGAGGCAGGGAGCAACGTTTTCCACGTTCTCCCATTTTCTGTTCGCCACGGCCGCTTGTGCGCCTGGTGGCGGTATGGGGAGCCCCCCCAAGGAATCCCTGACCTCTGAACGCGCCGCTGCCAGGCCAGCTCTCCAGGCCACTGCTGCTCGCGATGCGGCTCAATGCAGCGGCGCCCCGACTGTGCCATCCAGACACCACGCAGAGCGCGCCGGGCCCGCAGGAGGACCGACGTTCCTTCGCCGTTCCTACTTTCCCCCTCGCGCCTCGTCATCCACGGTGACGACGTGAGGGCACCCGCCATCCAGACAAACAGGTGGTCGCTGCGGCCCCGACGCAGCGTTTCGGCCTGGCTAACGGAGACAAGGACCCGGATCGGTCATGAGCGAGACGTGGTACCCAGCGCAATGGACCAGGGACCTCCACAAGAAGCGCAAAGTGAAGCAGGACGGGTACGTGAGGGTTGCCAACGAGGAGGCAACACTCTTCCAAGAGGACAAGACCCAGGTGAGGCCGATAATGTCAATCCGTGCATGTAAATATAGACATGACAAGCCACATACCAGCCGCTGAAAGCCTCAACGATGCCATGAAACCTCATGCGAGCCCGAATGCGACTCGACGTTCAACTGCGAACGCCTGGCGCTCCCGTCGCCCGCTCGCAGTCGTTGGCTGGACCCGTGCCCGCATCGAAGGTCACTCCGGGCCAGTGTGAGGGTACAAGCTTCGACGGGTTCCTGGTGGACGTTGACGAGGAGACAGAAGGCGCCGGACACGCTCAGAACAACTGGGCTGCTCCTGCTGTGCATGCTGCGCAACCCTCGGCGAGAACCTTAGCCTGGCGCCGGCCCCATGCGGGCCCTTCGCGGGGCTTCAAGGTTCCACGGGTCGTTGCGCCCCCTACGTCGTCGCCCGCGCCGGACCGGGGCGGTTCGGTGCCTTGCGGAACTACCTCTGTGGCCACTTCAGTGAGCCTACGAGGACTCAGGCCCCCTGCGTCCCGTCAGGCGTCGGCGACTCCTTCGGCGAGCGCGCGTAGCCCCTGGGGATCTTTGCAGGGGATGCTTGCTGAGGGCCCACGCGACGGCGCCTACCCGGATCCGAACTACCTTGTCGAGGCGCACCTTTCAAGCAGCGTTGCTGTCCGCGACAGCGCTGAGGTGGAGGTCAGGGTCGCTAGCCAGCGCGTCGACTGGGGCAAGTACATTGTGCCGCAGGATGATCCCGAGTCTGCAAGGGAGGAGGCTATCGGTGCATTATGTCGGAAGGACCCAGACGCTGCGCGGAGATGGAGAACAGGAGATGACACTGAGGAGAGCGAGGCAGCCTCCGTTGCCGAGGCCTATTTCCATAGTTCGCAGTCGCTTCGGGAGAGACCGCAGAACAAAGAGGCGGCGTCCGTGTCCGCGAGCAAGCGCGGAGGCTCCAAACTGCAGCCTGTTGGCGAGCCCACTGGCGCGGCAGGGAGGGCTCTTCACCAGCTGCTGTTGCGCAACCAGCAACAGCAGCGGGCTGCTTCCTCGCATCCCTCTGCGGGCCTGGGGAACGCCACGTCGGTCGAGACTCGATGGGGCCGGGGGGTAACGGGCGCTTTGTCCAATCAGGAGGCCGAGGGTGCGGTTGCCAATGCGAGCGATGACTCGGGCTCCGACGATGATGTGCCGCTTCTCCAGAGGATGGCCGGCCCAGCAGCGCCTCTTAGAGATGGCGGGCCTGCCGCGCGCTCCAGTTCGATGGCCGCATTTGCACTGCTTCGGGCAACATCGGGAGGGGGAGCAGTGCCGGTCTTGCGACACGGTGGAAGGCCAGACGACATGCAGCTGAACCCCCCAGGCAGGTCCCGGCCAGCCCGGGAGCTTACCTGGCACGATCCCTCTATCGCCTCCACGCCGCAACGCGTGGTTGGGATTCCGGCAGAGTTCCCCTCCGTTTCGGCGCTCCAAGCGGGGCTCCAGGACGCGCTGTTTGAGGAGGTCAGCCTGCAGATTGCTGACCTCGGCAAGCGTTTCCACAGGGCGCTGCAACGTACCTTGCAGACAGGAGGTCAACAGCTGGAGGCGACGTGCAGGAGGATGGGTGTGCCTTACTACAGCCGTGCGACGCTGAGCATATCAAAGAACGCGCAGAGGAATGTTTCGGCCTACTTCAAGAAAGGCAGGTCGACAAAGGGGAGGGACACTGACGACGACGGTGACGATGGTGGTGATGGGGACAAGCCGGAGACCAAGTACTTTCTCGCGCTCGAGAGCCAGCTCGAGAAGTCAGGATCATGTAAGAAGGGCGACGTTTGGGCTCTTGCGGTGAACGGGGGCTTTGTTGATCAGGGGGGGCGGCAAGCGGCCTACGGGCTCGGACAGGTAACTGCCATTGGCGGTCCTTATTCTCATAATCGCCCGGACCTCGTGCAGCTTGTCTCGATCTCAGACCCCAAACTGGTTCTCCCTCGCAGGTGTTTTTCGTGCGGTCGCTGTGGCATGGCCCGAACAAGGACGGTCGAATGCAGGTTGAGCCAATCGGGCGACTCCCACCGCGTCTGTCCAAGAAGACGTCTATTGAGGCTCTCCGGTGTGACCAGGGCACGGAGCTCAAGGCTGCCGAGCTGACCGCAGCAGCGACACCCAAGCGGTGCCCTATCCTCGCGCATTTGATAGGGTCTCCACGGCCTGCACCTGCTCTCGTCTGCGACCCTTCCGCCCCAATGTGTGTGCGGACAGCAGCGAAGGATGTCGCGGCTGAGCTCAACCTGAACGACGAGCAGGTTTCAGTGCTGGCGCACGTCACCTCCTGGTTCGACGACAAGGAAGTACAGGATCCGCCCCCCCGGGGAAGCCCGGTGGTCCTCATCCATGGCCCGTTCGGGACCGGTAAGAGTACTCTGTTGGCGGCGATCATCAGGCTCCTCACGGGGCAGCTTCAGCCCAACGATGTGCGAAGCAGGCCGAGGAGCGTGACCCCCTCGACTGGTCGCATCCTGGTCGCTTCGCACACAAACGTTGCGGTGGACCGCGTGTTGCTCGCACTCAAGGACGCTGGGTTCGACCGCTTCCTCCGGGTCGGGTCCATATCGCGGGTTCACAAGGGGCTTCTGGCGCACTCCCTTCATGGCGCTGACTCGAGGAGCTCCGACGCGAAGTCCGAGCTCAGCAACATGCTCAAGTACTGCTCTGACCCCTGCGAAGAAATGGCGATTCGAGAGGAGCTCGCGCGACTGACACAGGGTGCTGAGAGGGAGAGGAAGAAGATGCTTCACACAGTACCGGTCGTCGGGGTCACATGTTGCTCTTCGACTCTTCCGTTACTCGACGGGCTGGCCTTCGACATTGTGATTCTTGACGAGGCGTCGCAGATGATCGAGCCCATTTCCCTTCTCCCCCTCGTGCGGATGGGGTGCAAGTACCTGATCTGTGCTGGGGACCCCTGCCAGCTGCCGCCCGTGATCGCTTCCCCCTCCTCGCTGAGCGGGCCGTTCGGGACGGGGGTCGCGTCTTTGCTGAGACCTCTGTTCGTGAGGTTGACCCATTGCGGCCACCAGCCTCACTTGCTCAGGAAGCAGTACCGGTGCCACCCACAAATCTCACAGGTGCCCAACCAGCATTTCTACTCCGGCCGCCTGCTTGACGGTTGCTCTGCCAGTGACCGCCCGCCGCTTCTTCCAGGGCTTGCCCCTGTCACCTGCGTTGACGTTAGGGGTATTGAGCAGCAAGACAACAGGAGGAGCACCTTCAACATCGAGGAGGCCCGGGTGACCGTCCATGTGCTCACCTTCCTCAAGGAGCAGGGGATTCAGATGCACCGCTGCGGAGTCATTTGCTTCTTCCGGGCGCAGGTGTCCCAGATCCTCCAGGCAGCCACGCATGCGGGGCTCATGTCGTCGCAAGCTGCGGCGGATCAGGATGGCAGGGGAGAGCAGACGGGGAAAGGAGCTTCCAGTGCTGATCGGTTAGGCCATCAGGGACTGCAGGTCGCGACGGTGGACGCGTTCCAAGGGGCAGAGAAGGACGTCATCATCCTCTCGACGGCAATAACTCGCGCTGGCGGGGGCTCCTTTGCGTCCGACGCGCAAAGGCTGAATGTGTCCTTGACGCGGTCACGGCACCACTTGGTCGTCGTTGGGAACACACTCGTGCTGTCTGGCATTGGCAACGGGGCCCTGAGCGACTTGCTGCAGGTTGCACGGGCCACCCCTGGTGGTTTTTGCCCACGTGGCGCGTTCCCTCCAGCGAGCGTCAAGGCTGCAATGAAAGCGCAAGAGGACGCGACGGATTTCCCCGTCGACTTCGGCGGAGAAGCTGGAGGGGTGGAGGAAGAGGGATGGGCAGCAGTCGGGCAGGCCCAGGACACAGAGCAAGGAGGGATGACTCGAGCAAACGCTGATCCTATGGCAAATATCGGAATGAGCCCTGCGCCCCCGAAGCTCGATCAGCAGATAGCCGCGGGAAGCGTCGTGAAGGGCCACACTACGCTCAAGGTCCAGACTTGTGAGGGCGCCCCTGGGGATGTTGGGGAGCTAGAGCTTGGAGACTGGTAGCCCAGCCGACATTTGTGTCGCCTAAGTTGAATCGTCAGCGTGCGCGAAGATGGTGTAATCGCAAGAGACGTGCATCCGCTGCTGTGCGTAGTAATCCGCAAGTGCTGACGGCATCAAGTCAGCTGAGCGACACAAAGCACAGTGGCCACACTCTAAAAGGCGCACGGCAGCAGGGCTTCTCCCGTTACGACTTGGTCTCGGCCAGGATAGCGAGGAGGAACATGACAAGCAATGCAAGGAATCGACGGGGGCTCTGACGAGCGTCAGGCGGGGCCACACACATGATCCTGTCGACCATGATCACACCGAGTGCCCTCAAACCACAGCACAGGTCGGAGTGGGCCCAAGCCCAGCGACGATGACCTACGGTAAAGTGTCGATCCCGCGCGCTCCCGGCACCTTCCATGTGCCGCAGTTTGCGACGCCCCAGGACCTGCGCTGGCGCTGGCTGGCTGGCATAGCATTGGCCACAGCCGCAATGTACACAGCACGTCAGCCC
>Ga0181581_10002587_pt1 | contig 14190 bp, 15 predicted proteins | sample 071ome_22_FD_132433 | JGI IMG/M metagenome (GOLD analysis project Ga0181581, IMG submission 132433) | Coastal salt marsh microbial communities from the Groves Creek Marsh, Skidaway Island, Georgia - 071404AT metaG (megahit assembly) | ecosystem: Environmental > Aquatic > Marine > Intertidal... | reverse complement strand
TGCTAAACAAGACCTATACGACTTTGATCCAAAATCACCAAGTCGTTCATTTGCAACACCTCGTTCGTGGTCATTTGTAAGTGAACTACTCGATGATGGCCTTGACGAAAGCACTACTACTGATCTTGTATCAGGTGCTGTTGGTGAAGGTCTTGCAGTAAAGTTCATGGCTCATCGCAAAGTAGCGGCTAATATGCCTAACCCAACAGATATTTTGTTAGGCAAGGTAAAAGAGTTAAAGACACAAGAGATTAGTGCCAAATATTCCTTAACAGTGTCTTTGTGCTACGAACTTAAAGAAGCAAGCGACAAAAACGATAAAAAGTTCGACGATAAAGTTAATAACTTTTTACGTTTTGCAATGGATAACTTTGAAACAGAGTTGGTTGTTATGGGCATTAAACTTGCTCTTACACAATATCAACTTCCAATTGATCCAGATGAAGTTGAATGCTTTGATGAGTTCCATGAACGTTACGGCAAATATATTAAGGCAGCACAAAGCTCTTAATATGCAAATGAGTGGGTTCTTTTGAGCCCACTCATTCTTTTTATGGTTGACAAAATAGTTAAATATGTTATACTATATGTATAGTAAGGAATGAGAGGCACAAATGGCTACTAAAGATACTGCAAGCAAACTTAAAAATTGGCAACCTGATCCTACAATTGTAGGCGAAACATTAGAAAAAATGCGAGTAGAGGTTTACGATCGAATTGTTGTAGCACGAGTAGGCTTATTGTTACGTCACCCATTCTTTGGTAATATGGCTACACGTTTACAAATTTTGGCAGCAGATGATTGGTTGCCCACCGCAGCGGTAGATGGCCGCAATTTGTACTACAACACTCAATTCTTTAACGCAATGACAAATAAAGAAATTGAATTTGTTATTGCACATGAAATTTTACACTGTGTTTTTGATCACTTAAATCGTAGAGGTGATCGTAACCCAATGCTTTACAACATTTCCGCAGATTATATTGTTAACAATCTTCTTGTTCGTGATCGAATCGGTGAAAAACCTAAGATTGTTGATTGTTTTCAAGATTTTAAATACGAAGGGTGGACTTCAGAAGAAGTATACGATGAGCTATTTAAAGAAGCTCAAAAAAACTTTGAAGATTTTATGGAACAGTTAGAAGCAGAAGGAGAAATGCTTGACGAGCATCTTGACGCTGAAACAGGCGACGGTGAGTCGGAATCAGATGTCGGAGAAGAAAAAGACTCTAATGGTAATAAAGTAAGTAAAAAGAAACCAAAGTACTCTAAAGAGGAAATGAAAAAGATTAAAGACGAGATCAAAGAAGCTATGATTAATGCCGCTCAGTCAGCAGGTGCAGGTAATGTTCCTGCAGGTGTTCAGCGTATGATCAAAGAGCTTACAGAGCCTAAGATGAACTGGCGCGAATTGCTTCGTCAACAAATTCAAAGCACTATTAAAAATGATTATACATTTATGCGTCCTTCACGTAAAGGATGGCATACTGGTGCTGTATTACCAGGTATGAATTTTGATCATAGCATTGATATTGCTGTTAGTTTAGATATGTCAGGCTCAATTGGTAATGAGCAAGCTAAAGACTTCTTAAGTGAAGTTAAAGGTATCATGGAAGAATTTAAAGATTACCAAGTTAAGATATGGTGTTTTGATACAAAGGTATATAACGAACAAGATTACAGTGCTGATAGCGGTGAAGATTTAATGGATTATGAACCAATGGGCGGTGGAGGCACTGACTTTATGGCTAATTGGGAATACATGAAAGAAAACGACATCCAGCCTAAAAAGTTTATTATGTTTACAGACGGTTATCCTTGGGATACTTGGGGGGATGAATCATACTGTGATACAATTTTTATTGTACACTCACACCATGATAAAAACTTGCAAGCACCGTTTGGAGTTACAGCACACTACGAAATGGCAGCATGATAAAAAATAAAAAGATCAACCCTTTAAATGTATTTGGCATTAGAAGATTTAAAGTGCCGCCTGCACACTTTGAGTATATATCTATTCCATTAAAATACAATTTAGAAGACTCTATTATTAAATGGATTGAAGACAATCTTAGAGGTAGATTCTTTGTAGGGAAATCTTTAGAACTAGATAAAGAAAAACATATTATTACCGCTGTTAAGATAGGTTTTGAAGATCATAAAGAATTAAGCTATTTCAATTTGGCATGTCCTCATTTGAAATACATGTAAATATATAAACAGCGCATTTAATTTTAATAGGAGACAACGAATGAGCGAAGAAAATAAAGCACCGAAGGAAGAAGCACAACCTGAAGTAAATGCAAATGCACAGCCTGATGCAAACCCAGGTGCTGAATTAAACGTTAATGATCTTAACGCAATTAAACAAATCATCGATGTTGCTAGTCAACGCGGTGCATTTAAACCAAATGAAATGACAGTTGTAGGTACAACATACAACAAACTTGAAGCGTTCTTGAATGCTGTACAAGCTCAGCAACAAAGTCAGGAACAAGGAGGTCAATAATGGCACTTAAACACGTCGGAAGACTTAAAAAAACAAAAAGAAGAGTAATAGTAGCATACAGAGTAGTTCCAAAAGAACCTGATCATTGTATTGTAGTTACTACAGAAAATTTAATGGCAGACGAACACGATTCGCTTATTAAAACAGTCGAATCAGATGCAGGACAAACAGCATATGAATTTGCAGAAGCAATGGCTAGAGCAACACTTCCAGATGGTAGAAATATGCTTGCAGGGTTCCACACTACAGGTAAGATGATTAAGGTTGCAACTAGTGAAGTTGAAATGATTCCAGATAGTAATACTACTATTAGTTTAGATGAATTAAACAACATGATTGCAGAACAAAGAGGTGTTGCTGTAGAAGATCTTGCATTACAAGACGACACACCTGCACCAGTTGCTCCAGTAAAGCAATCTTCTGAAGAAGCAATTCAAGAGCTTGCACAAGTAGGAGAAATTCCTGTTACTAACACTGATGGTGTAATTACTGACGACGAACTAGCTGCTAAATATCGCAGTGATGCAGATCGTCTTTTTAAGGAGGCTAAAAGGCTGCGTGAACAAGCAGAAGAGCTCTCTCCAACAAAAAGAGCCACACGTAAGAAAGCTGAAAGTGTCTAACAAAAATGCAAAGGATTCACAATTACCTCCAGAAGTTATAGAACACTGGCCCGAAGTATTTGAAGGCTTAGATGTGCAAGTAGTTCCAATCGAATACTTACATAGTGTAAGAGTGTTCTTTGAAGATGGAAAAATCTGGGATATAGATATACAAAAATCTAAACGTGATACAGGTATAGACCAACTAGAAAACACTCTAGAAGAACTGTTTACACAATATGACAATGTTATTTCTAATGTGGATTTTAGACTTGATACACAAAGACTAAAACAAGATATTACAAATAGAACAAAATTGTTCCTTAAGAAAAGAAAGTGACTTTCTATAAAAAGGCATAAATACATATAAGAACTATTCCAGGAGTTTATAGATGGCTTTGAGACTAAGACGTGGTACTGATGCAGAAAGACTGCTTGTAACGCCCCTACAGGGCGAATTAATATACGCTACAGACACCAAAAAACTATATGTAGGTGATGGTGCAACATTAGGCGGTGTATTAATAGGTCCTTCAGCAGCAGACACCTTTACAGAACTTGTAGATGATACTACACCTCAATTAGGTGGGGATTTGGACCTAAATGGCAACAGCATTACCGGTGTAGGTAACATTAATATCGATGGTACAATAAATGCAACAGGCAATATTGGACTAGGTGATGATACTGGGGACGTTATTAACGTAGGTGGTGTTATTAACTCAAACCTAAGACCTGCATTAGATGCACAGTTTGATTTAGGCAGTAACTCACGTAGATGGAACAACCTATGGGCTGAAGGTGCTTTTATTACAGGTCAAGTAGATGTAGAAGCGATTTCAACTGGAAGAATAGTTTCAAACAGTAGCGGTGTAGTTTTTGATGAAATTACAGATACTCTTGCTGCTACAAATATAAATGCAACTACTGTAACAGGCAACCTTGTTGGTAATGTAACAGGTAACCTAGAAGGCGATATTACAGGCACAGGTACAAGTACCTTTGCTATTTTACAAGCCACACAAGCTGATATTAATAGTGGTACAATAGACGGAGTTGTAATTGGCGGTGATGGTATTACTCCCCCAGCAAATATTACAGGCGATCAAATTAGAGCACTAGGTGGCTTTTACGGAAACTTTACCGGTGATGTTACAGGTAACGTAAACGGTGACGTTCTTGGTTCTTTAACTTTACAAGGTTCTATCTTTGGCGGTGATTCTTCAATTGTTGTTGATGGTTCTACTAGTACAGTACTAGCCGATGTAGATAACCAAAATACAGACACAGATTTTTTAATTGTAAATACACAAGCAACAGTAGAAAATTTAAGAATTCCTGGGCCATTAGGCGGTCTTAGTATTACTACAACAGGTAATGCAGATGACGATTACTCTTTATTTGAAATTAATAACTTTCAAAATACAGCTGAGCCAGTAGCACTAAGTTATTTTAGATCCAGAGGAACAGAAGCTGCTCCTACTGCGGTTAGCACAGGCGATGGTATTACTATTATGGGCTTCAATGCCATGGGAACAAATAGTGTTCCTGGGTTAAGTTCATTTATCCAAACATCAATAGATGCAAATGGCACAATCGGAGATGGCATTGTACCAGGTACAATTACAATAGGCACAACAGACGATAGTGGTACTCCAGTTGAAGGTTTAACTCTCGATAAAGATGGTAAAATTTCAGTTGCTGGAAATACACTAACTGCTGGTGTCGGTTCTGGACAAGTAGATGATAGTGCGGCTGTAAGTTACTTAGAAATTACAGTAGGCGGTACTACTTACGGCTTGCCATTATACGCAATTAATCCGTAAGATAATTTTCTAAATCTTCAAAAAATCTAAAAGTAGCTACGCTTCTAGGTTGTTCATGCGGGTTGTGTACAGCATGTGGTACATTAATTCTTAGCACAGCCGGACTTGATAATTCAAATCTTTCAATTTCTTCAACATCATTATGGCCATGACCGCCACAATCATATAATGGATAATACACGTCAGCATTATCATTTATAGTTTTATAAAATAAAGTTAAGCTACCATCACAATATTCCAAAGGTATATTAAGTGCATTCATAGGTTGAAAGTCTGTTAGCAACGGAATATTATTTTCATATCTTGCGTCTAATACATCTTCAGCATCAGTGTGTATAAAAATTGAACGCTCATTCATATTATCTTTTTCATTTAAATCATTTTGCATATTAGTAAAATAAATTAATTGTCTAACGTGTAATCCCATATCTTCAAATGTTTTATATACATCGGGAAGATCTCTTTTCACTTCTTTTGGAAAATAACAATACCATTTCTTTTTAGGATCTTTATCTAAATCCTCTTTTGACTTCCATAAATTTAGATTCTTATGATCTATAAGTTGTTGCTGTAACTTTTTCCAATTCGGAACATCTACATAATTATAATACTTCATATTGTATTTACTCCCAAACATAGGGATCTTTTTTAGCAACTGCAAAGTCAAGATATAATTTAATTTTATCAATATCTTCTTGTATTTTTAGTGTAGTATGCTCATTAGCAAAATGTAATTCAACATCATTGTCGATTGCAATTTGTAGTAATTCATTACGTCTTTCTGCATCATCTGTTAATGAATAGATGCTGTTCAATACAATAAGATCAGGACGCTCTTTTATAAAATATTCTAAAGAAGGTTGCCAATCTGCATGTTCATTTTCAAATTCATAACTAGTATATGAAATTTTGTTTTTTTCGCAATATTGATCAATAATTGCTCGTTGCATAGGCAAAGTAACACCTCTACTAAAATTACTAGACCAACCTGCGTATGTAATTGCACGTTTGCCTGTATAATCCTGTTCTTCTGCAACTTCGTGATCGCCAGGTAATCTCATAAATCCGCCAGGATTACGTCGACCATATTCTTCACCTTCTATAAGAATACGCATATCCATACTTACTCTAGTATAGCCTTCGGTATTATTTACGTTACCATGTAACATCTCTTGAAAAAATAAATGACTTTGACCTGGTTTTAGTTCTATAGGAAATGCTACTTTAAGACATTCTTCTTCTAGTTTTTCTATTTTCCATTTTTCATTAATAAACTCTTTTGTAATACGTCGGCTATTTTCTAGGTCAACCATCCACATAGTATTGGTGCCACGAGCTTCTGTAAACGGTGTCCATATTGTTCTACAACCGCGGCCATTGCCTACAAAAATGCCTTGATGGAATTGTAATCTTCTTCCTACTTTTGCTTGATCTGGAATAACAACACGCAAGGTTCCTTGACGTTGTATCATATATCGTTTACCATCAATTCTTTGAGGAATATGAGCTTCAACAAATTCGTCAAATCTTTCCATAAAATCTTTTCTACTGCAAGCATTTTGCACATGTCTTGATACAGTTACAATCTCTGTTGCAGATAATTCATTGTGCATGTTCTCAAGCTCTTTAACTTGAGGTGCAACTTCTTGTACTATACTTAATGCCCATGCAGGCCAATTATACTTTTCTAAATCATAATTAAGTGTTTTGTTATTCCATTCTTTTTGTAACGATGTAAGTTCCATTATTGCTCCGCGAAAGTATTTACTTGGCAAGTTATAAAGTTATTGTTACTTGTATTTGCCGCACAGTGATATGATAAATGATCAAACATCCAAACATCACCTTTTTTCCATTTTGTTATTGGTCTCTCTTCAAATTCAACCATATGCCCTAATTCCCAGTCTTGTAGGAATACTAGATACCTAATACAGTCATCAACTTCGACGCTGTGTTTTTTACGTAATTTATAAAATAAATCATTATGTGTAGGAATAACCCTTCCAGGTAGTATACAAGTCCAAGATATAGTTCCTACGTGTATATTCAATTCTTGAAAAAATTTCTCTCTACATGCAGGTAATTGATCTCCAAAACCTTGAGCAAGATTATTAGATTCTGAATGATAATACTCGTGTAATCCTTCACGTTGTCCAGTACTTACTGACTCTGGAAATTTGTAATCTAAAAGCTCATTTGACCAAAAGTCATAAAGGTGCCCATGATATTTTAGCATGTAAAATAATCCTCTAATGTGCCTTTTCTACGAAGGTCTAGTGTAGAGCAGTGTAGACCGCCGCTAAGGGTCATAGCGTGGCGGAATCTAATAGGTACACAAGTAATACCGTGCTTTTCTAATTCTTTAATTAATGGCACCTGTGTGTCGTCTACGACTACGGTATTGTGATCAATGCTTAGTATGTTCATTCCAATGTAAGGACTACAAGGTGCAACACCGCCTGGAATTTTGCTACCTTGTGCAATACAATCATCAAACCAAATCTTGTCCCATTTTTCAAATATTTTTGGACAGTTTTCTAGAGTAACACGACTGCTGTTTAACAATACTAATCCAGGGCGTAAAGGTACTATAGTGCTGTCAAAATGCCCGTAACTGTAAATATGTTCTGCAGGGTGTATGCGATATCCTCTATGCTCTAATACGTTCTTAAGCCATTGCAATCCCCAATGGTTGCCAGTATTAGAAATTTGGAACAGAATGTCTTTGCCCATACGCACACAGTTTGGTGCATCAAATACTGGCTCTAGATTAAGTAAACTTGGTTTACCATCAATATCTTCAAATTGATACCCTTCATCTGGAAGAATTGGCTTAGGTGCTGCAATCCATTCTACACCATCTTGAATTGCTTCCATCATTACATTCCTATATGCTCTAGTTTCAAAGTATCTAGCACGACACGCACTCGGTGTTTCAATAACTAAATTATCTAACGGTAGTAATAAATCCCTAGGACACCAAGTATACCATCCAGTAGTTTTCCATTCTGGAGTGCTAAATTCTACGCTATGATCAACTGGAATAGGGCGATGTACTTTTACACCTGCTTTTTCTAATACATCTACTAGACCTTGTAAATCTTCATTTGCTTCATCAATTAACCATGTTGGATACTCACCTTCCAGAGGCTTAATTAATTCTATTGGATGATTAGTGTAGCTCATACTCATTGTACTACGATCTACTGTAGGAACACGAGCATGGTCGGCAACACCAACTATAATTTCTTCTAATGGATCCCAATGATTATTGGTAGATACTTTCATGTTGCTTCCTTTATATGTTTTAGTGTGTGTTCTTTATTAGGAATATTTGTTTCCTGTATGAACTTGTATATTTCTTCTTTATTATCAGCATTAGCTATATCTAAATGCGGAGGGTAAGTTAGTATCCAAGGTCGCCATCTAAAGTTATTTTTAGTAATGTATTGCTCTAAATCCTTTAGACCGTGCCAATTGTTTCTATGTATAACAGTATGTATCAATAATTTATAGTCAGAGTTTTGTATTTGATTTATAAACTTTTCTATCAAATGCCAGTGACAATTTTTTCTTACCTTTTCGTTTAACTCACCATAACCGTCTACACTCAATATAAACTCGACTTCTTTACATTGATTTAGTAAATTTATTGTTTGATCATCTAGCAGAAAAGTTCCATTAGTATTATATGTTACTGACATATTTGATAAGTCTGCGCAAGTTTCTAATAATCTACGATGCCTATTTGTCATTAATGGCTCACCACCTAAAAACAATATCTTATTCACAGACGAAGGAATGTCTTCGGTTAATTCATCGCTTGATATTATATGTGTATTAGGAAGTGCATCAGGGTTGTTTATCTTACTCCAAGTATGGCTAAATTCGCTCCAACACCCATCACATGCAGCATTACAAATGTTGTCAAACCCTATTTCTAAATACTCTAATTGCACACTTTCAGTTGTATAGGTTCTATTAAACCATTCTCTCATACTTTCATCTTTACCAGTATTTTCTTCATGTATGCACTTAGCACAACCTGGAATATCATTAACATCAGTATTCCTTAATTCTTCATATACATCAGAAGTAAGTATCTTTGAAAGATTTCCGTCAAAAGTCAAGACAGGTGTTTTAAATCTGCAACAAGGGAACACTCTGTTCCCAGATCGTATATTAGTATGCTTGTAAAATGCAGCGCAGGTTTTTTTACTCAACGTACTCATCCAATTCATTTATAGGTCGAGTTAAAAAATTATGCAATCCTAATCTATTGGTATCGCCGCCTCTATTATATTCTTTATACTTTTCTACAGTAGCATTACCAAATAAAACAGTATTGCTCGGCTGTATTCCTAATTTGTTACAAATTTCTAGTTGTTTGTCTCTATATTTTGTAGGAATGTAATCTGGAGAGAATTCTGTTACTACAGCATTACCTATAAAGCAACTCAGACGATTTATATAATCACTTTTATTAGATACAAACAGTATATCGTCATCATCTTCTTTAGTAAGTCTCATACCTATTCTAGCATGTGCTACAGGAAATGTTTTACTTAAACTAAAAGTTATATCAGTAATACATTCATAACTTAAATCAAAATCTACATTTGAACAAATTCCTAAGTACGCACAATCTATTAAAACTGGAACATTTAGAGCTTCACACTCTTTCATTACAGTCTTATGATTATGATGTTCATTTCCGGTATTAGAGAAAGGTAAACTTATTACTACTGCATCATTAGGTCCTATACTTGAATCATCTAACCATTCCCACGGATGAGTATTGCGCCAGGCAAGTTTATGATAGAGATATTCTCCTTTAAAACATCTAAATCGTCTAGTTGAATTTTTGTGATAAAATTTTTCAAATGCTTCTGTTGTGCCGTTTGAAAAACATGAATGAGTGAATTTTTCTAAACCTTTAAATGTATTAAGAGTTGAGCTTTCTATCCAATTTTTATAATTCTTTAAGAATTGATTAGAGATAGTTTTATCTTCGCATATACCTAAAAGATTTAAACGAAGTCCATCTAAATAACTTAAAACTTGAGGGTCAGGTACTGCTACTGCATGTCCAAATGGAAGATGCCTTTTATCGTATTCAAACTTCATAAATTTCCTCATATTTTATAAATGCATCTAATCCTTTAGATTTCAAATACATTTCTATTTCGTCGGTTGGCACCATATAGTTTATTTGCAGATCCTCTAAAAATTCATCTTGCTTATTAATAAGATCTATTAGCAAATTGTAATTGTGTTCTATATCAGCATTTACTTTTTCTGATATATTACTAACAAAGTGCAATGCATTATCTATAATTAAATCAAAGTTGTTATCAACATATGCATAGTCCGGATGTAAAAAATATTCCTCAAATGTTTTAAACCCTAGCTCTTTTACAAAAATGTATTGTTCTGCATATCCGCTTAACAAAAAAGGCTTCTTCATTAGAATAGCTCTCCAAAACTTTTCTGTAACAAACTTCTTATCTGCATTATTTTTATAATGATACATTCCTTCTGAAATTATTTCGATGCCGATGTCTTTGTAATTTTTTGGATCTATCCAAGAGTAATTGTTTACAAAATCATCTTGTAATAAGTCAGACATTTCTTTTGTTCCTACACCATTTTCAGTAAAACATAACTGTAAATTATCGTAACGCCCGTCTATACTTCTTTGACAAGTTTGCAAGAATGTTTCATATTCGTTATCATTATAATCTTTAAAATACTTTCTACACCAATCTTTATCTTCATTACTTACTGGTTTAAAAAATGACCAAGTTAGCTTATCTAATACCTGTCTTTCGTAAAGTTTTTTCATCATCCCTAGTCTGTTGTTTCTAGCAGTAACACCTCCTAGAAACATTATTTTGTTACCTAGATTTATATCTGTTTTTACTTCTTTAAAAGACTCATAAGAACCTCGTAAAAACGTATCAAAAAAGTAATAAGGTATTACAGACTTAAAAACATTTCTAAGATTTCCTATTAACTTAACTGACGAAAAATTTAGTTTGCTAGAATGATTAATAATTTTATCAAACAATCTGTTGTAAATATCATCTGTGTATAAAGTTGGTCCTTCCATTAACATGCAAAGAAATATATGTTCTACATTTTCTATAGATGCTTTTTTTAGATCTGGAAGTATTTTATAAAAGAGATCGTCTACAATAGTAGAACTATCAGGATCAGCCATTTGCCATTCTATGTTTATAAGTCTACCTGTCATAAAAATATTTATTTACAGATAAATTATCAAGCCTCAGGCTTGATTCCTACATACAAAGGAGGCTTTATAATTAGATTAGCATATCCTTTTTGATAGAAATAATAATTAACCTGATCATCAGACAGATTATATTCTTTCTGTAGATTTTGAATAAAGTCTTCTTGTTCGTGAGCGTACTTAACTGCCAATTGGAAATTATGTTCTACATCTTTTTCGATGTTGTTAGCATATTTTTTCTCTTGTTTTATGAAACCTTTAAGGTTTTCGACTATTGCTTCTATCCGGTCATGTTCATTTTCTAATAGATAATAATCTGGATTTTTGAAATATTCTTCAAACGTTTTAAACCCTAACTTTTTCATATAAAGAAATTGTCCAGTATCGCCTGCAAATAAAAACGGATGTCTATGGAAAACTGAACGCCAAAATTTTTCTGTTATAAAATCATAGTTGTTGCTATATACCCAATAGTTTGGACCTTCAGAAATTAAACTTAAAGAAGTTTTATCAAATATGCTAGAATCAATTAAAGCAGGATGCTTTGCCCATTCCTGACCTACTATATCATGCCAAAAGCCGTCAACTTCTGACCAATCAGAAAAGAAGTGTTTCGAGTTTTCAAAAAGATCGTCTACACGCCTTTCAGCATAATTTAAAAACTCTTTATAATCTCCTTCATCTACATCAGGTAAAAAAGATCTACATTTTTCTTCTTCATCAGAGTTCCATGGTTTAAAAAATGTCCATATAGCCGTTTCATCTTTTAAAATATTGTTCTGATATAATTTATAAGCTAAGCCTATTCTATTAAGCCTTGAAGGTACTCCGCCTAAAAACAGATATTTGCCAAGTGGCTTATATTTTGATAGTAAATTATTGTCAATTTGATCTTTGTAAGTATTGTAGGTAAATCTTAATGTATAATCTGTAAATAAAATTTTATCAAATGCTAAAGGTTTGGGAAAATAAGTTCCACCGTGCCCTGAAAGAAATATAACATTTTTTATACCTACTTTCTCACACTCTTCTTTTAGTACTTGCGATTCTATAGGAAAAAACTCCGGAGATGGATTTAGTAAGCCGTCAATTAAACATATTGCTATTATAGTATCGTATCCTTCTTCGGCAGCTAATTTAGCTTCTTGTATCATCCATCCTCTTTTTGATTTACTAAAAGTTTCTTCAGTAAAGTTATAATTATTATCAGGACTCCATTCAATGTTTACAATTTTACCTTTGGACATTTATTACCTTTATATTTTCTCTTTCATATTTAGATCTAGGAACCATAGGATTTTTGTGTGTAATTAATTTAGGATTTTTTGGACACATTGAACAGTAACTTTCTGCTTTGCGATTAAAAAATTCTTGGACTTCTTCTTGAGTTGCTGTAGATTCTAGCGGTTTATATTGTAAATAATGATTCCATTTTTCTGACAATGTATAAATTTCTTTTTGTAGTTGCAAGTACGCTAAAGGCGAACATTTATAGATTTTATTATCTAATATTTGAAAACAGTCTTGTCCAGTAGAGCAATTATTCCAACTCTCCTCGTGATCGTTGTCTTCAAACGGCATCATATTGTTTCCGTAGCCTTTATATATTTCATACCACTCCTCTGTAGAATAAAATATTTTAAAAAATATATCATATTCATCTCGCCAATTGTTTGCTATATCTATTGCTGATTGAAATTTTTCTACATATTCTTTGTCGTTACTATGCTTGCTTAGATGTAATTCAATATTATTATTCTTTAGATACTTAGGTAAATCAGGATACTTATATAATAAAAACCCATTTGTAACTAATGCTATAGTAGTCTTTGGATTATTCCAGTATTTTCTAGTAAGGTCTAATATATTATAAATGTCTTTGTTAAGTAACGGTTCACCACCTAAAATGTTTATGTTAAGTGGCAATATCTTGTTATGCCAAGACTTATACCATACTTCCAATTCCTTGTATTTTACAACACCTTTATGTGCATGATTACTAAAGTGACCGCATCCGTAACAAGTAAGATTACAAGCATGAGCAATATGCCATTCGATATTAGGAACTTCTACCAGATTCATAGTTTTGTTGCTCCTTTAAATGCTTTTTTATAAGATTTATCAAATGTTACAGGACGTTCCATAGTTGTAGGATTAATTTTTTTATCAAAAGCACAAAGTCTACAAGCATCTATAGGCTCGTATAAACTTTCAAAAAACTCTTTTATTTCTTCTATAGGCTGAAAAGGCGAACATGCTTTATAAGAATCTAGAATAGGATATGCTCTATCTTCATAATTTACAAGATTTTTCATAATTGCATAATTAGTTACTGACGGACATTTATAAAATAGACCTTCTTGTATAGCCATACAGTTTACGTTAAAAATACATTTTTCGTGACTCTTTATCGGATCACCGTCATCTAAAATTACTGTGTTGTCTTTTACTTCTAATATATAATTTGGGTACATCCTATCAACTAAAACGTGTGAAAACACTAATGCACCGCTGTCTTTCCATTTATATATTTCTTGTACAGTATCATGGATTATATCTTCTGACGGAGTAAAAATTCTTTCAATTTTTAAATCGTTTATAAAAGGTTCAGCAATTTTATGAATCCATTCTCTATGTAATTCGTAATCCTCAGCAGTATGAGTTGATACAATAATAGCAACTCCTAGATCTACAATTTTTCTAGATAAGAAAATGTTCTTATCTAAATTTAATAAAGTGCCGTTGGTGCTAACTTTTACAGTTGTGTTAGGAAATAACCCTTTAACATTTTTTGCCCAAGTATATAATTCAGGGTTTAAGAACGGTTCGCCACCTAGTAAATCAATATCATCAAAATGTGCTATTTCTGCCCATTTTCTAATATATTTTTCATTCTGCGCCCAATTCGAAACATCATTAAAGTTATAATTTTGCAAGGTTCCACAATTATTACATGTTAAATTACATGTATTATTGGTAATTATTGCAACTGTTGA
>Ga0181581_10002577_pt1 | contig 14218 bp, 11 predicted proteins | sample 071ome_22_FD_132433 | JGI IMG/M metagenome (GOLD analysis project Ga0181581, IMG submission 132433) | Coastal salt marsh microbial communities from the Groves Creek Marsh, Skidaway Island, Georgia - 071404AT metaG (megahit assembly) | ecosystem: Environmental > Aquatic > Marine > Intertidal... | reverse complement strand
GGGGCGGTGAGCTTCTCAAACTGAGCCATAGGAAAGGAGGGCCGTCTGGCGACATTGCGTAGGGCTGAGCCTATGACTCGGGGGGCGATCCCTACAGTTCAGGTCGATTCCGCCCCACGATCGATGGCACAACCTGCAGGCGTGTGGGTGGTAGCGGCCTGTTTCAACGAGCAGGCAGTGATCACCCATTTCATCGAACGGGTCCTGGCCGTGCCGGGGGTGGAGCGTTTGGTGTTGATCGACGATGGCTCCAGAGATGGAACGGTTGATCAGATCCGGGCTTGGCAGAAACGCCAGAAGGAGGATGGAGAGTCTGCACCCGTCACGCTGTTGGAGCTGACGCGCAATTTCGGCAAGGAAGCGGCGATGTTGGCGGGCCTGGATTACACGCGCGGCCACTGTGCGGCTGCGGTGCTGATCGATTCCGATCTGCAGCACCCGCCCGAGCTGATTGAAGCCATGGTTGAGCAATGGCGTGAGGGGGCTGAGGTGGTGACAGCCGTGCGCGATGACCGTGATCAGGAGTCACGCCTCAAGGTGGCCAGTGCCTCTTGGTTTTACCGGGTGTTCAACAAGCTGGTGGATTCGATTCAGCTCAAGGAAGGGGCTGGTGATTACCGCTTGCTCGACGCACCGGTGGTTGAGGCGCTGACGCGGTTGCGCGAGTCGAGCCGTTTCTCCAAGGGACTGCTGCCTTGGACCGGTTATCGCAGTGTTGAACTGCCCTATCAGCGGGTGATGCGCAGTGGGGGCAGCACCTCCTGGAGCCCCTTGAAGTTGTGGAGTTATGCCCTCGATGGCATTTTCTCGTTTTCCGTGCTGCCCCTCAAGGTGTGGAGCGTGATCGGGGTGGTGGTGTCGCTCTTGAGCCTGATCTATGCCTTGGTGATCGTGCTCGACACCGTGTTCACGGGCGTTGATGCTCCTGGGTTCGCCACGTTGATCGTTGCGATTCTGTTTCTGGGGGGCATCCAATTGATTGGCATTGGCGTGCTCGGTGAATACATCGGCAGGATCTACGTGGAGGCCAAGGGGCGCCCCCATTACTTCATTCGTGCGGTTCACTCCGACGTGGACACCAACTGCTGAATCGCTTGCCATTCCCGTTGCCGCCAAGGGGATGCAGCAAAGGGTTGAGACACCCCAAAACCTGAAGGCACCAGACTTGTGCTGAGGGGAGCCCCAGGGTGCACCAAGAGCTGAGCCCGTGAGAATTCCGTTGCTTCTTTGCTCATGGGCCTGCTGCAGAGCGCTTGCCAACAGGCCTTCAGCGGTTCCCCTGCCATCTGGCCCGTAAACAGCACCCCAGCAAAGCCGCTGTTGCTGCTGATGCCTTGATGGCGCTGGGCCTTGGCAGCACGCGCATTGAGAATCTGCAGCACCATCCACTTGAGTACGCCCGCACTGCGGAGGGCTTGCCACCAGGCTTGTAGAGGGAGTCCGGTGGGCAGGGGCTCAGCGGTGCTGCGCATCCAGACGATCTGATGTGGCTTTGCCAGCGCCATCAGGGTGCTGTGGACCGCTGGCACCAAGTGGATGTGTTGGTGGCCATCCAGGCTGATCGGTCCCGGACCACAGAGCTGATGGAAGCGGTTGAGTTGGGCCTCCACCTCGAGGTGCAACTGCTGCGAGAGGCGCCGCCGGCGGGGGTGGCATGGCGGCAGCAGTGAGAGCAGCAGCCATTGCCCAAAGGAGAGGTGCAGGTGGCCCTGGTGGTTGACGAGGTCGGGGATGGTTTCAGCTGCAGCACACGCTCTGCCTTCGGTGAGACACAGGTGCAGACACAGCTGCAGTTGGGGGCGTTGCGCCGCAAGCGCATCCCATTGGCTGAGGGCTGGGGCAACGGCCGGTCCGTTCACCAAGAGGCTGGCGCCGTTGAGTTGGCCTGCGGCGATCAGATCCAGGATGGCGGTGTTGGTGGCCTCACTCAATCCCAGGTCATCGGCATGAAGGCGTGGATGCTGCCCGGCATGCCGCCGCCGCTGGCTAAAGCGCGCTGCTCGCGACCAGATCAGGGCGTTGAGCACCGTTGGTGTGAACACAAAAATGCTGTCCAGCACGGCTGTGGCGGCCTTGGCTCCGATCAGGCTCGACAGGCTCGTTGCTGGCAGGGCGATGGGAAGAAGGCCGCAGACGGTGAGGTTGACGGCGTATTGCAGCACCAGCCAGCGGCGGGCGAAGCGGGCGCCGCCGGTCTCTGGCCGGAAGGTGAAGCGGGCGTGGCCCAGATAACCGGTGACTGAGGCGGCGAGGAACGCCACAGGGTTGGCCAGCCAGGTGGGAATCACAAGGCGCAATGCAAGTAGCACCGCGTAATGCACAGCTGCAGCCACCACCCCCACAACGCCGTAGAGGCTCAGGCGGGTGCTGATCGAGCGCCAAGCCATGGTGAGACGTCTCAGCATTTGAACACCTTGGTGGCAACCGTAACGGCGGCTGGCGGGCTGGCCCCACAACCTGCATCCTGGATTTCATCGGCAGCTCAGGCGTGAACGCAGCTGAAGCCATTCACAGCGTGCCCCAGGCCCAGGCCTTGGCCTCTTCGGTGACGCTGGTGCGTCAGCATTTCCCTGCGGCGAAGCCCAACTTGCGCCCCTGGCGCGATGACCCTGAGACCCGTCAGTGGACGGAGCAGGAAAGTCTCGACCTCTCGTTTCATTTCCCAGGTTGGAGCCCCCGTTTGCAGTGCCGCAGCCTGCTGCTGCAGTTGCGCTTGCAGGGGGACCCTCGCCAGTGCAGTTCTCCCCTCCTGGGGGTGGTGATGCGAGGCATGACCTACGACGGGGAGCGTTGGCGGCTCGCCACGGTTGGCGACTGGCAGCCCAGCGGCTCCCATCTGCCGCAGCCGGATCAAGTGCTGCAGTTGCAGCAGATCTGCCGTGATCTGCATGCCCTCTTCGACGTCGCCTCGTAACCCTTCGCAACCCAAAAGGCTCCTGGCGGAAAAAGGCTTTTATGGTTCTGAGCTGTGCCACAAGGTCTGTTCCATGTCTGTCGCTCTGGCTGCCCAACTGCGTGAAGGCACCAAGAAGTCGCACACCATGGCCGAGAACACCGGTTTTGTGAGCTGCTTCCTCAAAGGTGTCGTCGATAAGGCCAGCTACCGCAAGTTGGTGGCAGACCTCTACTTCGTTTACACAGCGATGGAAGAAGAGATCGCCAAGCTGGCCGATCACCCTGTGGTGGGTCCGGTGGGAATGAAAGAGCTCAACCGCAGCGAAGCGCTTGAGCAAGACCTCACTTATTACTTCGGCGCCAACTGGAAAGAAGAGATCCAGCCCTCCCCCTCCGCCGCCGTTTATGTGGAGAGGATCCACGCTGTAGCTCAAGAGTCCCCTGAACTGTTGGTGGGCCATCACTACACCCGCTATTTGGGTGATCTCTCCGGTGGTCAGATCCTCAAGAACATCGCTCAGAAAGCGATGAACATGGATGGTGATGACGGATTGCGTTTTTACGTTTTCGATGACATCGCTGACGAGAAGGCGTTTAAAACCACCTATCGCTCAACCATGGATGAACTCCCCATTGATCAGGCGATGGCTGATCGCATCGTGGAGGAAGCAAACCATGCGTTCCACTTGAACATGAACATGTTCAAAGAGTTGGAAGGCAACCTGGTGGCCGCGATCGGCAAGGTGCTGTTTGGTTTCCTGACCCGTCGCCAGCGCGCTGGCAGCACTGAGGCCGCAGCGGCCTGATTTCAGGCTTGCTTGAGCAGGATGGTTTCGTCACGTAGTGCTGATGCCATCTGCCCTCCCGTCTTCTGCATCAGCGCTCATTCCCATCAGGGTTCTCGTGCCTGGCACCGGAACCCGTTTTCGTTGTGGTGGGTTGAGCGTGGCGCTCCAGACCGCCCGTTTACTGGCTGCGCTGCGGCCCACCGAAGTGGTGACCTACCGGGAGCGGGAGCCTGGGTTTCCGTTTCTGGATGATTTGCTGCAGGCGGAGTCGGCCCCAGGTGCTGCTCTCTGGCTGGTGAGTTGGGGCTTTGATGTGCCCAGGTTGCTGCAACGTCTCCAGGGTCGACCCACGGTGTATCAGGCCCACAGCAGTGGCTATGGCTTTGATCTGCCCCCCGGTGTGCCGGTCGTGGCGGTGAGCCGCAACACTCTGGGCTACTGGGGAGCGCGGGCTCCCCGCAATCCTCTTTTCCTGGTGCCCAATGCCCTTGAGCCGCAGTGGTTCGACCGTGGTCGTCGTACGCAGGAGTTCGAACGGCGGCCGATCGATGTGCTCGTGCAGCAGCGCAAAAGCAGTGCCTATGTGCTGAACCGCTTGATTCCGGCATTGCGGGCGCGCGGGCTGCAAGTGCAGGTGCAGGACGGCTGGGTGGACGATCTTGTGGATCTGTTCAATGCCGCCACGGTGTATCTCTATGACTCGGCTGACCATTGGCGTGCTGCTGGCGTCAGTGAAGGTTTTGGTCTTCCTCCGCTGGAGGCCAGCGCCTGTGGCTGTGTCGTGTTCAGCAGCCTCAATCACGCGTTGGCCGACACGCTGACCCCTGGTGAGATGGGGCATCAGCTGGGCTGTGGTGCCTTGCAGTACGACGTTGACCGCATCGCGGCTGCCGTGGCCGATCCCCGCGCCTGGCGACCGGGTGCTGCTGGGTTGGAGCAGCAGTTGCAGGCTTACAGCGAATCCCAGCTGGTTGAGGGATGGCGAAGGGTGCTGGCGGAGCTCGATGCCTTGCTGCCGTTGATGCAGCGTGAGGGGGTTTTGGTGGCGCCTTCCCTGGGCCAGCTGCGTCGTCGCCGTTGGCGGCGGTGGTTTCAGCGGGTGGTCAATCGGTTGCCTGGCTGGCTGCCATGGTGATGAACAGCTTCGATAGAGGCCTTTAATATGAATGTGTTAAGGGCTTGCCAGCTCCATTTCGGTGGAGATCAGCCAATCGTTCATGCCGCTGAAGAGCAAGACCTGGCGAGAACTCAAGCTCCTCTTGGAGGAGTTGTCACCTCGGCGCTTGCGCTTTCTCGGCTTGGTGCTGGTGGCTTCCCTGTTTCAGGGCGTTATTGACATTCTTTTGATTGGTTTGCTGGCCCGCCTGGTGGGTTTGCTGGCCGGAGCCAAATTAGGTGATCAAATTCCTGGGATCCGCTTTTTCGGTGGTGGTTTATTTGATCAGGCGGGCTGGATTGTTCTGCTGCTGATTGCAGCTTATTGGTTTGCGTCCGGTATCCGTTTCGGTGTTGCGCTGTTGGAGTCGTTGTTGACGGCTGATATTTGGTCTGATCTGGTTAATAAGGTTTACCGCAACTTGATGCTGCAGCGCTATGAGTTTTTCATGCAAAAGCGCACATCAGTGCTGTCTGAAAAGTTCAATCGCATTCTCAGTCGTGTCACCGGTGCGGTGATCACTCCGATGATTGCCATTGCCAGCAGTTTGATCTCTGTGGTGGCCCTGCTCTTGGGTGTGGCCTTTGTGCTGGGCATGAAGTCACTGCTGATCTTTGTGTTGTTGGTGGGCGCCTATGCCCTGTCCTCGAAGCTGATTACTCCCTATCTGCGTCTCGCCTTGCGGCAGAAAACCCGTTATTCCCGACGCTTACATGTGATCTTTTCTGAATCACTGCGCTCGATGCGTGATATTCAACTTTATTCCTCTCATTCCTATTTTGTTGATCGTTTTTCGAAAGAGGGTGGCATTGCCAAGCGCAATGATCGATTAGCCAGTCTGCTTCCCAATGTTCCCCGATTCGTGATTGAACCGGCAGGAATCACCATCCTTTTTGCTGTGGGTTTGGCGCCTGCAGTGTTGGCTGGCTCCAGTGATGGTTTGCGGGATTCACTGCCGGAACTGGCCACGGTGTTGGTGGCGCTACTGCGCATCTCAGGGCCTCTGCAATCGGTGTTCAAGTCGATTAACAAGTTGCGCGGCGGTCTTCCCGAGGTCTCCGATGCGATTCAGTTGCTGAAGATGCGACCTGATCGCTTTGTCTTGGGTGATGCCGGAGTGCCTTCCCCTGATGGAATTTTGCCTCGTCGTTCCATTGACCTCTGCGATGTCTCCTTTGCCTATTCCGGTGCCAAGGCTCCGGTGGTGGAGGATGTGAGTCTCACCATTCCGGTGGGATCTCGCATTGCCCTGGTGGGCCGCACCGGTAGCGGTAAAACCACCCTCGCCCACCTGTTGTTGGGGCTCTTTACTCCCACAGCCGGGGAGTTGCTGCTCGACGGCCTTCCTTTGTCCCAGGAGGAGGTGCCCGCATGGCAAGCCAGCTGTGCCTTCGTGCCCCAGAACATCAAGCTTTTAGACGCCAGCATTCGCGAGAACGTCGCCTTCTGTGAATACCCCGATCAGGTCGATGACGACAGGGTCTGGGCCGCCTTGGAGGCGGCGCAGTTTGCTGAGTTTGTGGCGCAGATGCCCTATGGGCTCTACACCCTCTGCGGTGAGGACGGGGTCAAGCTGTCGGGTGGTCAACGCCAGCGTCTTGCCCTGGCGCGCGCCTTTTACCGCCAGGCGCAGTTCTTGGTTCTCGACGAGGCCACCAGTGCTCTGGACAACAAAACCGAGCACGACGTGATGCAGGCCTTGGATTTGATTGGTCGACGTTGCACGATCGTTGTGATTGCCCACCGACTGTCGACGGTGCGCAAATGCGATCGCATTTATCAAGTTGAGCAGGGCCGCATCCTGGCGTCGGGTGATTTCGAGTCGCTGATGGAGGCCTCTCCCAGCTTCCGCGAGATGACCATGCTCGATATCACCGATGGCTGATGTTGTTCTGCTGTCCACGGCGGATTGGGATCATCCCCTCTGGACGAACAAGCAACATCAAGCTTCTTCGTTGGCGGCCCTGGGGCATCGTGTGCTCTACGTCGATTCCTTGGGCGTCCGTCCTCCACGGGCTGATCGCTCCGATTCGCGTCGCATCTGGCGACGCTTGCGTCGGGGGCTGAGGGGTCCCCGTCAGGTGGGCACCAACCTCTGGGTGATCTCCCCTTTGGTGATGCCCGGCAAGTCGCGGGGGATCTGGGGACGGTTGAACCGTTGGAGTTTGGCGTTGTCGTTGTTGGTCGCCGACTGCATTCTGGATTTTCGCCGTCCGTTGCTTTGGACGTTCAATCCCCAGACTCGCCAGTACCTCAGCCTGCGCAAGTTTCACGCCACGATTTATCACTGTGTGGATCGCATTCAGGCGCAGCCCGGTATGCCGGCGCCTGCGATCGAAAGGGCTGAGGCCGATCTTTGTGGTGCTGCGAATGCGGTGTTCACCACGGCTCCACAACTGCAGCAGGCCCTGGCCTCGCGCAATGCCGGCACCCACTATTTCGGCAACGTTGCCGATGCAGACCATTTCGGTCGAGCGCTGAACAGCACCTTGCCGGTTCCCCACGATCTGCCGCCGTCGGCATCGCCGCTGTTGATGTTCATCGGCGCCATTGATGCTTACAAGTTGGATTTACCGCTGTTGGAGGGCCTGGCGGCGCGCCATCCCGAATGGACCTTTGTGTTTCTGGGTCCTGTGGGGGAAACGGATCCCAGCACCGATGTGTCCGGTTTGCAGCGGTTGGCGAATGTGCACTTGCTCGGTCCTCGCCCCTACAGCGCTTTGCCGGGCTATCTGGCGCAAGCAGATGTGGCGCTGTTGCCGCTTCAGGTCAACGACTACACCCGCCACATGTACCCGATGAAATTTTTTGAGTACTTGGCTGCGGGTTGTGCCGTGGTGGCCACGGCGATTCCATCGTTGGCCGACCAAGCGGATGTGGCCTTGCTCTGTCCCGCGCAGCTGGATGCTTTTGAGCAGGCTGTTCAAGCAGCCCTGGCAGGTCAGTGCCCTCCGCTTGATCGTCGTTTGGCGCGGGCCCGCCTCCACACCTATCGCTCCCGCACCCAGGCGATGCTGGAGGTGCTGGATCACCACGGCTTGCTGCCGGAGCAGCCCTTGGCGCCCCAGGCACCGCCCTATCACCACCTGCGCTCTCAATGGCGCTGGTCCTGGTTGCAGGCCCAGTGGCGACTGGGCTTGGCTGCTGGTTTGGAAAAGCTTGGTGCTGCTGGCTTGGCCCAGCGTTGGCTGCGGCGGTCGTTAGATGACCATCCCGCCAACATCCCCTTGCTCGAGGGGCTGACCCAGCGACGTCTTCAGGCCGGTGATTACGACGAGGCGCGTGGCTTGATGGAGCGGATATGGCAGCAGGACGGTGAGGCTGCGGTCTTGCATCACCTCCTGTTTCGGCGTGGTTCGCGGCCAGGCAGTCGCATTGATCAACTTGCCCTGTTCGATGCGCTGGCGGACAGTCGGATCCTTCCGGCACGCTATGCCGGCTACTGCCGCGTGGTGCGCACCTACCGGGCCATCGACGCCAAGGATGCGCTGGCTTTGCGCCGTGGTGTAAGCGGCTTGAGCGAGATCGTGGCCCAGCTGGAGAGTGATCCCGACACCTATCGCTGCCTGAAGCCGAATCGTGAGAATCGCGCCAAGTTGTTGATCTCGGCACAGCTCACCCGCTTCCGTGCCCTGATGGCCTTGAACGACACCGCCGGGCTTGAGCAGGCCGCGCTGGCGTTGCTGGACAGTGTGCGTCGCTATGACCCCTTTGCCATCGACCGCAAGACGGCGGTGCGCATGACCCGCAACATTTTGCGCAGCCTCACCGTGGCGGCCGTGATGGCCTGGCATGCCGAGGATGCAACGCGCTTCGACCAGGTGGTGGCCGAGGTGTCGCGGCTGCGGGATGCCTGCTTCCACGAACGGTTTGAACCGATCATTCACAGCACCCAGGAGGACCATCGCGGCGTTGCTGATCAATTGCTGGCCTTGCTCAGTCCCCTGTGCTGGCCTGCCGACAGGCCCGAGCAGCGGCCCGATCTGGAGCAGCTTGTGGATCCCGTGTTGTTGGTGTATTTCCCGGATCTGCGCCGAGACCGTGCCGAGAAAGCGCGCCGGTTTTTGCAGTCCCTCGACGCTGTTGTGAGCTGTTAATGGCGCCCTCGCGCATTGGTTTCTGCATCGACTCGCTCAAGCTGGGGGGCGCCGAGCGTGTGTTGCTGCGCTGGGCAGGCTGGTGTCAGCAGGAGGGCTGGGAGGTGCTGGTGATCACGCGCCAGCCGCCGGATCGGGATGTCTACCCCTTGCCACCGGGGGTGCACCGGTTTCAGGAACCTGCCTTGCCGCGACCTTTGGAGCGTCTCGGTTGGTTGGCGTTTCCGCTGCGGGTGCTGGTGCTTCGCCAGCTGTTGCGCAGGGAACGTCTGCATGTGTTGGTGGGGGTCACCACCTTGCCGGCGGTCAAGGCGTTGTTGGCCTGTTGTGGTCTGCCGATCCGCTGCGTGGTGTCGGAACGCAATTACCCCCCGGCAAAGCCACCGTTGATGCCCTGGCGGTGGCTGCGACGGCTCACCTATCCCTGGGCGGATCTTCATCTGGTGCAGACCCGCATCACCGGTGAGTGGCTGCGCCGTCATTGCGGTGTCAGCGCCAGTGTTCAGCGCCTGCTGCCCAACCCCGTGGCCTGGCCGTTGCCGGACCGCGAGCCTTGGGTGTCTCCAGACGCTTGGCTTCCCCCCCAGGCTCCCCTTCTGCTGGGTGCTGGCACGAAGGCGTATCAGAAGGGGTTTGATCGGTTGATGCCGGTGTTTGCAGACCTTGCCCATCGTCACACCGAGCTGCATCTGGCATTGGTGGGTCTGTCCCCTCAGCGGTATCAAGGTTGCGAGCAGCAACGCTGGTTGCGCGATCAGCTCGGCGGTGATCCAGACCTCCAACAGCGCTTGTTGCTGCCAGGAATGGTGGGCACGATGGCCGCTTGGTATGCCCGTGCCGCTGTGTTCGTGTTGCCATCGCGCTATGAAGGCTTTCCGAATGTGTTGCTGGAGGCGATGGCGGCAGGCTGCGCTTGTGTGGCCAGTGATTGCCTCACTGGGCCGGCAGAGCTGATTCAACACAACGTCAATGGCGTGCTGCTGCCGCAGGATGCATCCAGTGATGACTGGGTGACGGCAATCGAGACCTTGTTGCACGATCCGGAGCGGCGCCAGGCCCTCGCTGCCGCCGCCATGACGGTGCGTCAGCGCTTTGCTCCAGAGCGGGTGCGCCATGATTTTCTGGAGGCCTTGAGGCCGTTGAGCCATGGATGATCTCTGGGTCGTGCTTCCCCACCTCGGAGCCGGAGGGGCTCAGAAAGTGGGATTGCTGGCGGCTGAGCATTTCGCTCTCCAGGGATTGCGCGTCCGGGTGCTGTCGCTGCGCCATGACCATCCGATCAAACATGCCTTACCCGAGGGGGTGGAGGTGTTTGACCTGGGGCCTGATCAGCAACTGCTGCATCCCTGGTTGCGGGATGGTTCCGATCGCTCCCTGCCGGCGCGGGCCCGCCGTTTCAGCCTGGCCCAGGTGCTCAAGGTGCAGAGAGTGGTGCTGCGGCTCACGATTGCGGCCGTTTGGCCTTGGATTGATCGGCAGATGCAGCGGGGCAGGAGCACCTGGGCGACCCGTCTCTTGCAACGGGGTTTGCCGCGCTTGGTGGGGTATCGCTATGCCCGGCTACGGCACTTGATGCAGCACCAACGTCCGAAACGGGTGCTCGCCCTGCTCACCAAAACCAACATTCTCTGCTGCGCTGCGGCCTGGGATCTGCCGCTCCATCTGGTGGTGTCCGAGCGGAACGATCCCCGGCGGCAGACCCTGGACCGTTTGTGGAGCCGGCTGCGGAGGGTGTATTACCGCCGCGCGAATGTGGTCACGGCCAACACCGAAGGTGTGCTCACCGCTCTTCAGGATTTAGGGACCTGGCAGCGATTGGAATTGCTGCCCAATCCCCTGCCCGCTGGCTTGGCGCGCGCCGATGCGGCCGAAGGGGTGGCGCGGCGACGTGAGGTGCTGGCGGTGGCTCGTTTGGTGCCCCAAAAAGGGCTGGATGTGTTGCTGCAAGCGTTTGCGGCCTTGCCGTTGACCAGTCGTGAAGGCTGGAGCATCACGCTTGTGGGGGATGGACCGGAGCGGCAGGCCCTCGAGCAACAGGCCCATGCCCTTGGGATCAAGGCCGATGTGCGCTTCGAGGGTTTCCGTTCGGACCCGCTCACCTTCATGCAGCAGGCTTCGATCTTTGCGTTGCCCTCCCGTTTTGAAGGCATGCCCAATGCCCTGTTGGAAGCAATGGCGGCCGGTCTGCCGGCGGTGGTCAGTGATGCGTCACCGGGACCGCTGGAGATGGTCAGCGATGGAGTGCACGGTTGTGTGGTTCCCCGGGAGGACTGGCAGGCGTTTGCCAAGGCCCTGGAGCGGCTGATGCGGGATGAGGCTTTACGCCAGCGTTATGGCGATGCGGCCCGCGCCAAACTGCGCTCCCTGGATTGGGGAGTGGTGGAACCCCATTGGCGTTCGGTGCTGGCGTTGCCGGAGCAGCCATGAATCGGCTCGTCTCCGGTCGCAGCGACGGCCGCGAGCGCGTGTTGGTGTTGGCCCCCACGGCTCGCGCCGCCAGTGAAACCTTCATTCGCGCCAATCTCAACGGGTTGTCGTTGGCCTTGACGGCGTACTTCGGCGATGAACTGCCGCTGAATGCGCCATGGCGACTGGCCTATGGCAGTTCGATCCTGCTCAGCAAGTTGTTCACCCGTCTCCATTGGCTGCGACTCGCAGGGTTGCCGGCAGCCTGCGTGGCCTTGGCCTTGATCCGTCGCCATCGACCGGATGTGGTGATGGTGGAGTTTGGTTTTGAAGCGGTGCGTGTCATGGAGGCCTGCGCCTGGTCGGGCGTGCCCCTGGTGGTGCATTTCCGCGGATCCGATGCCTCGGCTCAGAGTCGGTTGGGTCTGCTGAAGTCCCGTTACCGGCGATTGCTGGCCATGGCCGCTGGCGTGATTGTGAAGTCCAGGCCCATGGCCGACACCCTGCTGGCGCTTGGGGCGCCTGCGGACCGCCTGCTGATTAGTCCCTCGGGTGCCAATGCGACGTTGTTTCACGGCAGTAGGCCTGCCGCTGCTCCACCGGTGCTATTGGCGGTGGGCCGTTTTGTGGCCAAGAAAGGTCCGCTTCAGACCCTTCGAGCCTTTTCCCTGCTCTGTCGTGACCCAGCTGTTGCCCGGCTGAAGCCCGAGCTCTGGATGGTGGGGGAAGGCCCGCTGCTGGCCTCAGCACGGTTGTTGGTGGGGGAGCTTGGTCTCCAGGAGCGGGTGCGTTTCCTGGGTGTGTGTTCCCAGGATCGTGTGGCTCAGTTGATGCGCGAGGTGCGGGGCTTCGTGCAGCATTCGATGGTTGCCACGGATGGTGATAGCGAGGGCAATCCAGTGGCGGTGATGGAAGCTCAGCTCAGTGGTTTGCCGGTGGTGGCCACGCGTCATGCCGGTATCCCTGAGGTGGTGCTGGATGGCGAGACCGGCTTCCTGGTGGCGGAGCAGGATGTGGAGGGCATGGCCGTCGCGATGGCGAGGCTGCTGAGCGACCCCGTCTTGGCTGCGGCTCTGGGAGACTGCGGACGCAGGCGGATCCTGGGGGGATTCACGATCGACCATCACCTCCACCGGGTTTCGGAGCTGCTGCTTCAGGTGATCGATGAGGCGCGCCGATGACGAACAACCTGCTGCTCATCCGTGGCCTGGGCCATAGCGGCACCACGATCTTGGATCTGGCCCTTGGCGCCCATCCCCAGATGGTGGGTTTGGGGGAAGCAGCCCGAATCTTGGAGCGTCCGACTGCTGCGGAGGCAGATCGAGGACCGGCCCGACTGCGGGGGGAGTTGCGTTTTGAGCGGCGCTGCACCTGCGGAAGGATCGCTGCTGAGTGTCCGGTGTGGGGGCCAGTGATGGCGTGGCTTCCGGAGCATGATCACTGGCCGTTGGCCGGCAAAATGAAGCGTCTGCTGGAGGCCCTCGATCAGACGCGCGATCCACAGACGCCGGGCCCGGCCTGGGTTGTGGATTCCTATCAAGGCGATTTCGAGCTTCCCTTCGTGCAAGACCCGGATCTGGAGATCCGCATCGTGCATCTCACCCGCGATGTGCGCTCCTGGGTGCATTCCCGCTCCCGCAGCGCCCGGGATCGGGGGCAGTGGTGTGCCGGGGTGCGGCCGTTGCTGCGTTGGTGCCGGGTGAATGCGCGCCACGATCGGTTGCTGCAGCGCTGTCCCCATCCCGTGATGCGGGTGGGCTATGAGGAATTGGCCCTCCAGCCGGAGGCGACCTTGGCTCGTCTCTGCCGGTGGCTGGGGCTCGACATGGCGGAGTCGATGCTCCAACCCGGCTGCAACAGCAGCAGCCATTTGCTGGCAGGGAATCGCATGCGCTTTGACCCTGAACGCAGTGCTTCGATTCGCTACGACGGCGCCTGGATGGCAGGACCGGCGGGCGTGGCCCAACTGGCTCTCACGTGCCCCTGGGTGGCGGCCCTGAACAGACGGCTGGTTTACCCGTCCTCTTTCGGACCTCGATAGCGATAGATGCGACCGTTGCGCACCTCGTCGCTGTAACGGAAGATCGTTTCGTAGGACTCCAACGTTGGTCCGAGAAACCCCAGCCCACCTTTGTCGATATTGATCAGCAGGTCTCCTGTTTTGGGTTGATAGGCCGCGCCTTTGTCGATTCCATCGACCACGGTGTAGGTGTGTGATGTCGGGTCGAGATAAATCAACCGGTCGTAGTGGAAACGGTCGAGATGACGTTTTTTACGAAACCACGATCGGGTGAAAATCAGGTTCACGTCCTCACCGCTGCGCCTGGTCTCCACGGTGAAGTCGTCGATGCGCTGCATCGTTTTCAACCATGAGGCCTGTTTTGTTTTGATCGTGCTGACCCGCTGAAGAAAGCTTTGGTCTGCTTGATGCTCGAGGGCGATGGCGACACCACAACCGGCCACCCCCACCAGAGCTGCACCGCCTGCACTGCCCAGGGAGCGTGAGAGCCGAGGGGCAATCCAGGTGCTCCAGGCGAAGGCGACATCAAGCACGGCCACCAGTTGCACCGGCAGGGCCATGTAGCTGCTGCCCTCGTAACCCACCAGCACGTAGAGAGCTGCGGCGTAGCTCAACGCAGCTAGGTTCAGCCCATCCAGCAGCTGCACGGGCGTGCGGCTGGTCAGGAGTCTGAAGACTCGGATCACGCCATAGGTGAGGGGGATCCAGCAGCGGGGATCTGCAACCCACTGCAGGGCGTCGTTGGAGTCATAGGCCTGTTTGCCGTGGTAAAGGCTTGGCAGATAACTCAAGTAGGCATAGGCCAGGGGGAAGATCACCAGCAGGCTGCAGATCCACAGCTCCAGCTGATAGGCCT
>Ga0181581_10002571_pt1 | contig 14233 bp, 9 predicted proteins | sample 071ome_22_FD_132433 | JGI IMG/M metagenome (GOLD analysis project Ga0181581, IMG submission 132433) | Coastal salt marsh microbial communities from the Groves Creek Marsh, Skidaway Island, Georgia - 071404AT metaG (megahit assembly) | ecosystem: Environmental > Aquatic > Marine > Intertidal zone... | reverse complement strand
GGTTTTTACCCCAATGAGGGTTGTTCTGTCCGGAATTTTTAATACTCTGGTTTTTTCTAGCTAGCTCGCTGTGTCTTTTTCCATAGAAAGGTAATCCCGGCCTAATCGCGATATTATAACCATATTCATCATCCAAGCAGCTAAACTCTTCAATATAGAATTCTTCCTTTTCTAATAAAAGCTCCGGTGTACATTCTTCTAATATCTCGTAAACAAAACTACCTTCACCATACTTATTCCATGCACTTTGTAAATGTTTATTATGGTGCCTATTGTTCTTAAGCAAGGACTTGTGATGTCGCCATCGACCATAAATGCGAGTCGATGAGCCTATATAAATTTTACTATCAAGAATGTTTTTGATTTGATATATTCCACACTTTTTGTTTTTAGTCACTTTTTTCACCTTTCTTACTTATTTCTGAAATAATAAGTTTTTCTACAAACTTATGGATTTTCATACCCTCTTTGAGACAATATTGCTTCAGAATGTCATGTACTTCTTTGCTTATTTTGATGTTTTTCATTTTTATTCCCCTTGTGTGGTAAATAGTGTTAAAGATATAAAAAGATAAAAATATATATTTTAGAGATGTTAACAGACATTTTTGGCTTGTGATGTTTGCAGAAAGGACAATAGAAAAGATGCTCGCTCCCTTTGGAGTAAGCATAATCTAATGTGTTTTTAAGGATGGATAGTTCTTTCATGTGTGGTTTCCTTTGAAAAAGTTACACACATTATATCAAGAATGGGGGGTGTTGTCAAGTGATTTGTTTTATTATGCCAGAGGGTAGTCTTCCAAGCTTCCCTTGTCTGCGTGGACCGCACCGGGATTGGGACCGTTGGCTAGGACTTTAAGTTGCTCAAGCCGGCTTAGGCTCTCGTAGCCCTTTACGCGAGGCTTCATATACACTCTTCTTAACCATTGATTATGCATTTTCAAGAAATGAATCTGTTGTTCATAGGGGCCGTCAAAACTGACCATTCTTCCTTTTTCCAGATCTTGCTCTGTCGCAGGTGGAAGGGGAGGGGGGTTTTCGAGTTTGGGCTCGGGAGGCGGGACATATCCATCAGGAGGGATACTATTGGAAATGTCGTAATTGGCCTTTAGCGGGGGCAAACCTCGTTCTCTTCGGTCGTGTGCCTGCCAATCGCTCATACTTTCTCTAACCAATTCTTCTTTGATGATCTTCATCAAAAGCTTTTTAGTGATTTTCATTTATTTGCTCTCCTTTTTAAAAATCCTGATTTTGCAATGACAATCGCATCTGACATATCGTAATAAATAGGTTTTGGATTTCCTTTTTTCGTGTATTCTGGATTTATTAGACCTTCTTTCACCAGAACTCCTAAAACAAAGGGCTTTGCCTTTTGGCCTTTTGGAACTTTGATACCGCAATCTTTTCTTGCGGAGGAAGCCGAAATGTATTCTGGTGAAATTCCATAGATCTCATAACAGAACCAAGATACAATCCCGTTGAAAGCAGATAATGTTGAAAGAACTTTCGCAGAGGAGAAGCCTGATCTAAAAGATTGCAAAGACTTTTCAATATAAATGCTATTAATATCATATTCTTTTTTTAATTCTTTAAGCTTTTCTTTTACTTTTTCTGCTTTTTCGTACATATTTTTGTATTTTCTAGTATCCACAGCAGAATTATAAACTATATTTTCTTCTTTGTCAAGTACACAAATTCCAGTTATGCTTGTGCTAACATCTAAACCTAATATCATTTAAACCTCCAAAGATACATTATACCACATTATAAATCCATTTTTAACTTAAATGTGAATGAATCTTTTTCTCTTTTTCTAACAGGGTTTGCCAAGTTAGCAACTGCGATCAGGTTCTTATATTCATCATAAATACCAATTTTGGTGATGTAAGTGATCTTTTCAAACGAACCGGTGGTTTGTGTGAAAGAAGAAGACACAATGTTCTTGATTGCTCTTTCTGGGTTTTCTTTATAATAAAGAGAACCTGTTGTAATCGTCGGCAACGTTGAACTAGAAGAGATAAAAGTTGGATTATTTGAATAATTCAACTCCCCTCTATTAGCGTGAGCTAACATAGTTAAGTTTGGAATCTTTTCTGTTGCTTGAAAGTCAAAAGTATAACTGGAAGATGGCGTTGAGATACCTGTAAAGGTCTCTGATAAGGCACTTCCATAGTAAATCCACTTGGGATTGTCATTTCCATCGCCAATGTAATCTTCTTGGTGGCTGGTATCCAAAGCCCAAGCCCCCGTAAGAAGGATAAATCCTTCATTATAAAGAACCAACCCTGCTACTTTGCCATCATTTGCTGCAATTGCTCCGGAAACTTGAACCAATTCGCCTCTTTCGTTCTTGTAATCTGTCAATTCCGCAACCATTGTGCCGGAAACATAATATTTCAAAGAAACAGAGCCTTTTTTAATGTTATTTCCAGTGATAATTGCAGGAATATTGATCAAATTAATGTTTTCTTCGTCCAAATTCCTTGTTCTATAGGTCGAGCCGGCAGGGATCTGACCTGAATAGTTGAAATGTGGGCTCATAGGGCGATAATAATTGATCGTATTCTTCAAAGAAAGCAGCTTGTGCTTTACAGTTGCATCAGTACTAGCAAAATAAAACAAACTGATCGACGAAGAAAGTGGATAAGACCCCGAAATAGAACCTGTGATCTGCTGAACTTGAGAAGAAGTCGGCAAACTGGACAAGGCAAATGTTTGATCGTACCTAGGATAAACAAAAGGATAGATTAAATTGCTAGAAGATCGGTTGACGTTTAGTTCATAAAGGTTGACATAGCCCGGTGGAACATTTGTAACGCTAGACGAGTAAGCTCCAGACATTGGCTCATGTTCATTAAGGTAGAGATCATTCTGATAAATGAAAAAATTATAGGAAGGTCTCGCTACCAAAGTATTAAGCAGGGTGTCGCCCTTGTTAAATTTATACAAAGACACTTTTTACCTCCTTAATAATTTAGTAGTCAAGGCGCACTTTGATTTTCAAGGCTTGTGCGGGGTTATTTTCAATAGGTTTGGAAAGTTTTGCAACTGCAAGAAGCTGATCTGCTCCGTTGTAAAGGCCAACAGTGGTGATATAAGCCTTGGGAGGAGATTGTGGGTCGTTTCCTTTAACTCTAATCTTGCTTCCCGTCAGGTAAGTCGGGTTGGCACTGAAGTTGAAATCTTCCGGCTCAATATCGCAGAAGTACATTGTTGAAACCAAGTTCGTAGTGTTGTTGAATGTCATATTGTACATTCTTCTGCGAAGTCCAGTTGCAACTTCTTCAATCGAGCCTGAAGTCAAAATCTCGTGAATATCTTCTTGTCTAGACGAAGAAGAAAGCCAAAGCAAGTTGTTGGTAGACGCACTCATAATCCCACCATTGGCAGATGGCATAAACATCGAAGCAGAAAGGACTGCCACGCCGGCTTGGTAGTAAATCAAACCACAAGGAGCAGTTTTATCTGTTGGATCAATACCAACACCATCCAAAGGAGTACCTGTGGAGTTGTTTGCGTAAAGAATACCGTACTCTCCCTTGGGGGAGTTTACTTTGTAAGAAGAAGTCCCATTAAGGTCTTTAATCTTAATTCTTTGAGTAAACGGAGCAGCATACCCAGCGTCCGATCCAGAAACGCCAAGCTCCAACTCAAACGTTCCTTTCTGAATTCCATCTTTTGCCAAAAGACGAGCAACGTTGATCGTGATTACTTCATCAAACTTTGCACCACCAGTAAGGTCTCCATCTTTATCGAAGCGATGAATGTTGTTGTTGATGTCAAAACCAACAAGAACTTGTGCCATTTCGTTGTAAATGTTGTTCTTTTTGGAGCCAGACACCTCTCCAGTGACACCATCCAAGTCGGAATTCGTACTATACCCAGCGGTCAAATCAAAAAGATGGTTTGCCGAGGAGGAAGCATAAGGATAGTCGTAAACAGATTGGAACATCTCGTGAGTATACTCTTTAATGTTCGAGGTTGTTCCTGCACCGTTCGGTTCTGCGTATGTCCCAGACACAATTGAACCGGTAATAGGGATAGATTCCCTTAATTTGGTTGTAATTGGTTGAGTTTTGGTAATTTTTTTAGTCGTACCAGCCATTTTTTATCCCTTTGAATTAAATTTCTTTGATAAATCTTAATGGAATATCCAATTGATATCCTGTAACTTTTGCTCGAACTCGAATGATAGCATCAATAAAGTAAAGATCGTCTGTCCCAGATGCTCCAAAAGTTGTTGAACTCATTGTTCCGCCAAGTTCCGTAAAGATTGTAGTGGAAGTAGTGAGAAGTTCGGAAGCTTTAATTTTGAATTGCAGGAAAGTTCCCCTTGGTCCCAAGATTGTCATAAATTTCGAATCAGTGTCGTTGCTGATTGGCTGAACGAAAACTGTTTCTCCACCATCAGACTCCAAAGACATATCATAAAATGCAACATTATCATCGTCAATAAAAGTCAGAGGAGCATTGACAGCGGTAGTTCCAACTGAAACTACGGAGCCAAAACGATTGTCCAGTTCAGCAACATAGCCAGTTTCAAAAAACTCTGGGCTCAAAGATTGCTTTGGTGAGATAAGGTCTGTATCTAAACCTTGATGCAAAAGAACAAAAGTGTCTTGTTCGGTTGGGTTTGCACCGGCCAGAACACCCTGAACAGTGGTGTTGTTGGTGAAGATCAAATCTTCTGTATTCTTATCAACGCAAACAGCAAAATACCCACCAGATGCTTTTTGAGTATTTCTTTGAAGTTCGTTCAGCTTCACAATCGGCATAAACAAAGTATTGTTGTTTGTCATTGAAACCAAACGGTACTTCAAGCCAATTGAACTTTCAGTAGATGCTTCAAAAACAGGCAACTGACGTAAAGAAGTAGACTCGGTTCCAGTGCTAGCAGTAGCATCATAAAGACTGTAATCAATCTCGTCATCGCCCAAAGCAAAATGCGTAATCTTATAACTTCCGTCTGCTCTTGAAAGCAGGTCTCTCCCTAGGTCTGTAAGGACTGCATCTAAAATAATGTCCCCACTGTTGTCAATAAAACCCATTTTTAGTCTCCTAATTTATAAAACTTAAAATAAATAGTCTTTTATTCTTCTTTTCGTTTAAAGAAGTCACTATCTTCTAGGATTGTTGTTTGTCCTAACTCTTGTGTTGGTGGTCTTTGACTTTCTGGTAGTGTGACCATGTTTTTCCTGTCTTCTTCATCCAACTTTCCATATCCAGCAACATCAGAGGTTGTCACAATATCACCAACGTATTTCTTTGTAAAGTCAAAATTAACATCGATCTTTTTACCACTTGATTTCGATGTAATCCTAACTTTAAACTTTTTACCCCAAGCATTATCCACTCCAGAACCCAAAGGCGCAACACCTCCAAGCCCCAAGCCATATGCTGATTTAAAGTTGTCAGTTATTTCTGTATCTATGATTGTATTTTCGAAGCTTGGTTTGATTTCCAAGTATTTTCTGAAAGATTGTGTGTACTGGTAGTAATCTTTGTCTTCCAATTGAACTACTTTAAACTCTGGGAATATAAACCCAGCTTGATCATTGACGACAACTTCATAAACCGGCGATGGATTTGAAAGGTTGTCGTGGACATCCATCGATCTAAAAGTGTAATAATACTTTTTATTTGGAAGCAAGCGGTCTTTATAGGTTGCTCCGGCATACTTTCCTTGAAGATTGATCTCTCTTCTTATTTTTTGATCAAAGTCTTTGTAGGACTTTGGCTTTTCTTCCAATCTAAATATTTGGAACTTTCTATTTTCATCGTCTGTTTTAAAAAGCAACCTTCCGTTCCGATCAGTTCCCTTGCTTTTGATCAGATTATTAAAATAATCTTCTTCAATGTCATTAAAAGGGATAGGCTTTTCATACATTCTTGTAGTTTGCGTTTTCAAACTAATAAAGATTTGATTGTTCTTTCCTTTCACACCAGAAAAATTGACTTCCGGATAGATTGGGGGATTTTCCAAAACCCTCCCTTCAATAGAGAATAATGGAACCTCCATAAGAACAATGTAATCTTCTACTTTAATCTCTAAAACATCAAAGGTAGTTTGATTCAAGTTCGCATTTTTGTACAAAGATAATTCTTTTTCTAATTTTGTAAAATCTTTTGATATCGCCAAAAGCTTCGTTTCAGACGTTTTAAGCTTGACACCTTGCAGGTTTATTGCTCCGGGCGTGAACTTGTCTAAAAATAGCTGCGCGAGGCTATTATCGTATTTAAAACTTCCCAAAAGAGAGAGCAGTTTTTTGCCCACTTGTGAGTCTCTGGGTATAGCTGCTGTCTTTCTATAGCTAAAAATACTCTGATTGTAGTAATGTTTTGCAACAACTGTCTTGATTGTGTTTAATTCTGTTACAGAAATCTTACTAGCAGAGTTCATCTTACTGAAGTCTAAAGAATTTTCTATCTTTTTTAACAAATTGTCAAAATCCAATTGAATATCTGCCAAAATTTCAAAAAAGATAATCTTGGATTTTGCATTTTGGAACGCCATTTTTGATTTCTTGGGAAAGTTATTGATGTAATCTTTTATAACTTGTGAAATAACTTTAAAATCATATTTTAATTTTTTACCTACAACTACAATCTTAAATTTCATAGTCTTAATAAAATCAATTACAAAATAACTCATAAACTTAAAAAATATACTAAATCTCAATTCGTCCGTTGTTTGAATTATATTACTATCTAGATAAGAATACTTCTTTGCTAATACAAGAGGATAAGCATTGATCTCGTACTCGTATTGTTTATCATACTTAACTTGTGCATCGAAAAAGTTCAACAACTTTCTTCTTGTTTTGCTTTCTTCTGCCGGTGATGGTAATATAAATGTTTGAAGTTGATTACCATTTCGATCTTTTTTAGTGATCTTATAAAACAAAATTTCGTGAGGGGTCTCGCTAGAGTCAATAAAGCACTGCTTTGCTGTTAAGCTGTTTTTATTGACCAAATTACTGAAACCTATATTTGCCGTCTCTGTCATAAGTTTTTGAAAAAAGCTGTATGTTGGATTTGTTTGATATTTTTGTATCGCTTCGCTTGACTCACCTAGAACAGTGACATCTTCATTGGAAGAGATGTTTAAGATATCGGATAATACAGCATTGTTTTGAACTTTATTGACTATCTTGCCATATTTTAAGAAAAACTCTGTCAAATCCCAAGTTTTATACTTCGTTTTATCCAAGGAGAAATCTAAAGGTAATTTTGCTTTCCCTAAATTTCCGAACTCAACAAAAGAAAGTTGAGAAATATACTCGAAGCTTGAAGGGTTTGCATTATTGATAAAATCGGACACTTCCTGATCGATAGACTGCCCCGGAGGAATGCCAAAAGCAGTTCTGGCCGGCAAATCTTTATCAGTTTTGATCACCAAGTCATACAAATTTAAATCAGTGTTTGTTTTTTTGAAAAGGTTTTTAAAGTCATCCAGATCATCTTCTTTCCCAGTAAGAGTTGGGGGTTCATATGGAAACTCCAAATAGAAACCAAAGTTTGCACCACCTCTATATTGTTCTGCCAATTGATTATATTCAATAACATCATCTTGGGTTACAACATAGTTTTTTGCTTTGTTTTTTGTAGTTTGTGGAGCACTTTTAAAGTAATTTTCTTTTGCCGGAAGATAACCATTTTGATATTCTTGAAAGCTAAAGTTTTTGGCAGTCATTCTACCTTTCAGTTCGTCCTCATTCCCGCCATACGACATAAGTTCCAAATATTCTTTATCAAAGTTTTTAACATCTTGATCTGTCAAACTTTCCTTCAAGAAAGAAAACATATGTGCATTTGGAATAATCCATTCTTCTTGATTTGTTCTTTCGATTAGTTTTTCATAATCTCTCAAATAAAAGTTGTAAACAAATTCAGATTGAAAAGTAGAAATCCTAGGATCATTATCAACAAATCCGGATTGATGATCTGGCCTTCCAGAGGAGACTTGGTTTTGCCTTACTTCCTCTTGAGAGAAAGGCACATCTAAAACAAAGTTCAAATAAACAAATTCTTTTCCTTTAACGTATTTTTCAAAGTCTAGGAGAGCCTTACCTTCCGCAGTCGAGGGAACATCATATGATATAGTATTTTTATTAATTTCAAGCGTATAAAACTCTACCTGACTGGGTGCTGTCCTCTTTCTTAAAGAGAGTGTACCGTTATCTCTAGAGGTGTCAAATCCACCAAATCCATATTCCGAAGAGCGAAAGATATCAACACTGCTACCCAAAGAACCAAAATAAATGTCTTTGGAAATAATTCTCAAATGCTTTGAACGAAGGTTCTTGCCTTTTATAATATTCGGCTGTGATTCAACCAGTGTAAATGGCAAGAAAGTGCTCGGGCCGGTTGGAGACAAATCCAAGAAAAAGTCGGACTCTTCTTGGCAAATATTAGTAATTTTTGTATCAGCCATTTTTATTCTCTAGACCTCTCTTCTCTAATGAAGTATTCATTATAAATAGCAAATTGAGAATCTTTCTGGATCGGCTTTGCTCTAAATAAGTAAGTCTTTCCTTCTTCCAGAGGCTCGCTGTACTCTAGGAAGATGGGCGATCTCATAATATTTTCTTTGTTTGGGCTCTTTTGATACCCTGAAAGGTATTCCAATCTGACTGTTGCAGTCGGAACTTTTGCACCAACTTTAGAAAGTGCATCATTAAATGCAACATTCTCAAAAGACATTCCCAAATTATCAGAGAAAATAAACTTTTTGTCTCCTTCATCCAATCTTTCTAACTGTTTCAGTTTTTTATCCGGCTGTTCACCGGTGGTTGCCGATGGAATAAAGTTATATACGACACCTTGTGGGAAAGTCAACACCTCTTCTTTCTCTATTGTTTCTTGTTCACCAGAGAAAAGAACTTCCTCGCTATATTCAAACGCTTCATTGTAGCTAGCAGGAACAAAAATGTTTTTAAATACAAATTTAATTGGATCTAGCCTAACTTGTCTGGCTTTATTTTGATTTGATTGGTTTTTCACATTTTTAGTTTCTAAATCTTTTGCATTTGTCAACTGCTGCAAAGAAACGACAAAGTCTTCGATATTCTTTTGAAGATTTTTAAACTGCTCAACGTCTGTGTTATTCAGATTGTAGCTTTGCATAAACTCTTCCCTAGTGTAGGAAAGGCTTGGGCTATAAGTAACTTCTTCAAAAGAAAACATTTGTATTTCACCGGCTGAAATAACATCTGTAAAAAGAGTTATGGGTGTGGTATAACTTAAAACAACGTCTTCACCGGTGAATTGGTCTTCTTCTTTTTTGAAGATCTCTTCTTTTACTCTTTTTCTCTTCAAAGTAAGAGAGCCAATCGCAAAATCAGCTAAAAAGTTGGTAGTTAAAGCATCATAAACTTCATTTGCAACCTGATCAATGTCATTTTGCATACCATTTCCGCCAGTTTCAGCGAAACTTCTAGAAAACTCTTTTGTTACTTCATCATAATTTTCTTCTTTTTTGGCCTCTTCAAAGGCATTATTCAACAATCTTTGAGAATTTGTCAACCTTTTGATCAAAGTTTCCACATTCTGCCTGAATGTTTCTGAAATTTTAACTTCCAGCGAGTATTGATGACGACCAGAAGCTACTGTTGCGGCTCCCCTGTCATATATTTCAAATGTTTTTACTGTATTCCCTGTCAACCCTTTTTGAACAAAATCTAAAAGGCTTTCTGGAAGTTCTGAATGTTGTTTAATAAGCTCGAACAGATCCAAAGAAAACAAAACCTTTACATCTCCGCTCTTTTCCTTTGATAAATAAATATCAGAATTTGGAGTTGGGATTTGAATTGTTTGTATTTTCTTGTTTAAACCAATGTCCAGTTTTTTATCTACTGTTTTTAAATTACTTACAACCGGCTTCAACAGATCATCAGAGAGATCTTGTTTTGAGAACAAAACATCCATAAAGAAAAGCTGTCTGGGTGAGAGATTGTTTCTAACATCATCACTGACATCACCACTTGCATAGTATTTCTGATTTTGAGAGAAAAAAGAGAATGCACCGTTCCAAAACTCTTGGGAGCCATCATTAATATAGTAAGCTCTAATCCTTTTATAAGAAACAACTTCGGAACTAGATGTTTTCTCAATCTTTATTGCATCCCATAGTCCATTGTTTTCACTATTCAACATATCTAATACTTGATTTTTCGTATTGTTCAAAAAATCTCTGGAAAAGTCAGGCTGGCTGAAAAAAGTGCGAACTACGACATAATGCTCGTATTGGTCTGTTAAGAGCCTCTCTGGGATTTCAATCTGTGCTTCGAAGAAATACTTATTTTCTAATTTATTGCTCTTATTTTCAAGATCAGTTATGCTTAAAAGTGATTTCTTCTCTCTTTTAAAGTCGATTTGACCTGTATAGCCGACATAATCATCAAAAAGAGAAGTCCTTGTAATACTTTCATTCTCTAATTTGTCTGTGTTTGGTACCAAATAAGCTTTGAGTTTGAAATATTCTAGAAAATCTTCCCAAAACCACTCATCTGATAAGAAATCTCCGGAAACTTTAACTTTGATTGACAAAGTTTTGTTTAAAAGAGGGCCACGGTCATTCAACTTAAGATCAATAATCTCTGGCATAGGAAAAGAAGCGTGAATAGTCTTCAAAAAAGGGTGTATGTCCCCACCACCACTTGAAACTGGCATCGGAACTGGGTCAGCATCTTCCGCAGCGGGGATAAATCCTGCATTTTCTGCCGGAGATGGAGTAATAGATGGATCTTCTCCGGGTGAGAAAGTTGGAGTTCCAACAGATGGGGTTGGAGCGTTACTTGGCCCGACCCCGTCTGTTGAGGGAATCTGTATTGCGTCCATATAGTCATCAAATATCGACATTATTCACACTCCTCGTCCAACGTTGAAATAAACAAATCAATTCCGCCTTCTCCTAGGTTGTTATCATAAACAGACTCTGCTCCTTGTCGAGAAATTACTTCCTCACAGTTGATTGGATTTTTAAAGAAAAGTGTTGTGTCGTCTTTTTCTTCGTTTTTACAAACCAAAACCTCATCAACGTCTGCATCATATGATATATCTAAATAATAAGAAACAAATCCATTGTTAACTTTGTCTAATGAATCTAGAATTTCCGTATCAGGTTCAACCAAAAGATTGTTTTGAATTTGTTTTTCTTCTTTGAGAAACTTTAATGGTACTAAAAATTCAGTATTTGTCGCAGATACAGGAGTTTCTTTCAAATCAACAACTTCAAACACTTCAATTTCAAAGTTATCTTTCAAAGAGAGGGTGTTTTTCTCCTCCACCTTCAATAAAATCTTGCCTTCTTTGATTTCCAAAGTTGTTCCATCTCCAAAAACAACCTCTGAATTAAAGAAAGCACTTTCTTCTCTCTCGCAAGGCTCCAATTCATTGAATTGATCAACGTTTTCAGAACTTGGTCTAACTTCATATTGAATGCTTTCTCGATCAATATTGATCTGCGGGATTGGAATGTCTCTGCTTTCTGCTGATGCTGTTAGGAAATTGTTAGATCCTGTAATCTCTGCTGAAAAACAAGAAACAGCCCAAGCAGGGGCGTTGTTATTTGTATTTCTAGATGCCCCAAGTTGGTTTTCAAACGTTGAGTTGAAATCCATAAGTGGCAAAACGTTTTTTTCAAATTCATCTGGAATAAGAATGGGATTTTTTGCAAAACGATCTGCTTGTTCATAATCGTCAACATCTTTCATAAAGATTGTTTCGTTTTTAACACGATATTGAACATCGTTTTGAACTTCTGTTAAGCCACCTTTCGCACCATCATACATAATTCCATCATCAAAAAAAGCATAATAAGCTGGTTTCATCATTCCTTTGGAAAGTAATTGACGACCATAGGAAGTTAATTGAATTTCCATAACTTCTTCTTTTTTATCAAAAAATTCCATTATTCTTCACCTTCCAAAATCTTTCCAAGTTTGACACCTGCTTCTTCTGTTGTATCTTTTGGCACAATTTTAAGAGTTGCTTCCACTTTTGCCATCTCAACAATGGAGCAGTAGTCGTATGGCCAGTTATAGCCATAGTCATCAATTGCCGTCTCTCTCAAGTTAACTACATCTAAATAATCTTTTCTTGCTTTTTGTTTAACTTTAAAGATCAACCAACGAACATCTGATGGGATCTCTTTTCCATGGAAGAATTCATCTTTTCCAGTCATATGCTTGATTGTAACTTCGTCAAATTCTTCATTTCCAGTCAAGGAAGCGTCTGGCATAACACCTTGCCACATATAGGCTAGGTCTTGTTGGTCGAATTCAACATCAAATTCAAAAAGATACATAACAAAAGGATTGATATCTCTATACTTAACAAAGTTGTAGTTAGGCGGAATAACATAGTTTTGCATTCTTCTATACATTCTTGTTAGCGTAGTGTCTTTATTGTCTTTTATCTGCTGCTCCAAGACATCACGGTCAACAGAGAAGAAGTTTTGCTTTTCAATAACAGTCAAATCCGCTTCTTCTTGTGAGATATTTTCTCTTTCCAAGAAAGGAATAGCAACAATTGCTTCTTTGATAACAGTTTTTTCTGCGATTGCTCCAATTCTTTTCTTTTCTGGTTTAAAACCCAATTGATCCGCCAAAGAGCCGGTATTGTTTACTGCAAAGTAAGAACCGGAAAAACTTGGCAAAACAGAAAGGAAGATACCTTCTTTTTCGTTGGTTGGCAATTCACCCAAGCCACTCCACATCCCACGAGAGTGGAAAGCAACCGCTTCTTGTTCGTAGAAGTTCAAAACGGGGCATTCATATTTAGTAGAAATTCTCCAAGATGCCTTGTTCGTATTCAAAGGTTCGCCAAGCTCAATTGATACATCGGCTTGTGGTTGAAATACGTTGTTAATATTTAAAAGGTTGTCCGTTAAGACATTTGTCGTCTCAATTGATAGATCGGACGTTGAAGAAAGTTCTTTTTGCCGAACAACTGACTGTAAATCTCTTGTCACAACCTTGATATCTGGCTGTGTTATTTTACCCAGTAAATTGACACTCGAAGAGAGAAGCATTTGATAATCAATAGCCGCACCATTGTAAGTTGCAGTTCCCTCAATTGGATCTCCATCCAACCCTTCGTTAAAGTAGGTGATACTAGAACTTCTTTGAACTTCTTCTAATGTATATCTTCTAGTTTCTGTCGGTGTAAATGCAACCCTAGCCACACTCTTCCCATAAAAATAAGGCGGAGTATAAGGCGCATAAGATGGATCAGAAGCTATGTAGGAAGCAGAAATGTCCAACCCAGCATTACCACCTGCATACCATTCGCCATCGGTGCGATCGACACCAAAAGGAGGACCGAATGCTCTTCCTTTTCTTCCCGGATCTGTAAAAATTGTCTGTAAAAGGTTAGAGCCTGTTCCTTCGTTTTCAACCCAAATCTCGTTAAACATGACATGGTTGGAAGTTTGTTGCAAAGCGATATCCATATAATAAGTTTTACCGGTCTCAAACAATTTAAAGTTTTCTTCGACATCGGACACAAAAGAAGTAAAGCTTTTTTCTCTCAAAAAGAAGTTGGCAGACTCTGCCAAGTAATTGTTCATTGCCTTTTCATAAAGATTAGAAGCCTTTGTCCCATCCCATTTAAAAGTCACAAAAGGTCTAGATTGACCTCCAAACTCTAGTGTGCCAGTGACGAAACTAGGGCACAAATAAGGAATGTCCAAATTAGTTGGAAACTTGTTCAAATCTGTCAATGCTTCAAATGGAACTCGAATTGGATCACCCATTCCAGTAATCACGTTTGAAGAAGATGGAAAATGGTCAAAGTTTCCTTTTATAAAGCTAGTGTATGAATCTGTTGCCCACCCTTGCTGGCTTTCCAAGAGAAAGTCAACAGCGATACCGGACTTGATAGTATTAAAGAAAATGCCGGGGGCGAAGAAAGGTTGCAGCGCGGCTTGAAGCATTGCCGGCCTCATATTGGCATTGATTTGCTCTTCATTATATAATGACGTTCCGTATAGCTCGCCATCTGTGGTGCTGGTCTTGAATATCCCTTTTGCCGAGTTTTGGTTTGTCTCAACCGCGCCATGCTCTGTGCTGGTATATGCGGTTAAGTTTGGCCCAACTGATTGAGAAAACAGTGTTCCAAGCTGAACCGAACGGTTCATCGGATAAAAACCTTGCTTTGGGAGAAACTTTTTCACGCCCTTACAAGTAAGGGTTACCTCGCCTGTTTTTCCTATCTTATCGTGATCTTCTTT
>Ga0181581_10002567_pt1 | contig 14241 bp, 8 predicted proteins | sample 071ome_22_FD_132433 | JGI IMG/M metagenome (GOLD analysis project Ga0181581, IMG submission 132433) | Coastal salt marsh microbial communities from the Groves Creek Marsh, Skidaway Island, Georgia - 071404AT metaG (megahit assembly) | ecosystem: Environmental > Aquatic > Marine > Intertidal zone... | reverse complement strand
TACGATGGTGATGTATGTATACAATGTCAATGTTCTGTCGTTGGACGGGCGAGCGAGGGCGCGCGCGCGCGCGCGCGACGTGGTGGCGCGCGTCGAGGTTAACCGCGACCGGCGCGGCGCGTTTTGTGAGGCGTCGGCGACTGCGTCGGCTCCGAGGGAGAGACGGACGCTCTGCGTTTGCTCGCGCTTCGCGTAAGGCGGACGGCTTCATCGGCGGTGTTTGCGAGCGAGCGCACGTTTTCGTCGTCGTTCCACGCGTCGTCCATGCTCAGACGAGGCGGGTCGTATTGAGACGAAGGTTGTTGCGAGGCGTTCACCTCGTCCCATGCGCCGGAGACGGGCGCGGGCGCCGCGTCGGCGACGTCCGTCGAGCCCGTGAGCACGCGCGCGCGTCGTTTGAGCGCTGCGATGATGGGCGCGGAGTCCACGGTGGCGTGAAGACGCCATTGCTCGAGTTTGGAAGCGGCAGCGGCGGCTGCGACGCCGCTCGAAGACGCGTTCGCGACGAAATCAAACGCGATGTTCTCCATCGGCGCGCGCGCGACGTACACGTTGTTCTCCGCGTCAAAGTGTTGATACTCAAGATTCTTGAGAAGAATCGGTCGGCCGCACTCGTCTCGCGCGACACCGAAGAGATTCGTGGACGACGCCCAGTGCTCGGCGGCGACGAAACTACCGTCGTCGTACCCGGTGATCTCAACCGCAATGAGATGCGCGTCTTCGCCTCTATCGATGGCCGTGGAGTCGATGCAAAATATCCACTGCGACATGCGTCCGCGTTGCGTCGATCTCGCCGGCCCGACGTGAATTGCGCACACGAGAGCGTCGAATTCGTTGCGCGGGACGCCGGATCGAGACAAGTCGCCCAAATCCTCGGCGGCGTGCACGCTCACACATCTCCACGTAGTCTCACTGTGCCCCAAACGTCTCGACTGAATGGTTTCGAGCGGTATCGGCGTCCACTGCGTGTAACGCGTCGTGGAGAGACTGAGTTCTCGATCGTGACACCCGTTTGGTCGCGGTTTGAGCGCCGTCACCGCGAACGCTTGACCGGGACGCACATTTTCCAAAAATCCCTCCGCCGCGTCCCACACCGTCAACACGGCGCTCGTCGGATCGCGCGCGAAAGAGCCGCGGTACGATTCGTGACCGGGGACCGGATTGAAGCCGACGACGTTCAAACGGAGAACGACGCTCGTCCGTCGCTCGTACAAATTTTTCTCCGAGAGCGCCTCTCTCACGACTCGCTCCGAATCCAACTCGCTACCATTTCCCCATCCACCCACTCTATTTCTCATGGCGTCTTGTAAATCATGCAACGCGCGTTCGCGCGCGGTCTCCCACTCGTTTCTCGCGCGCTTCTCCGCGAGTCCGCAGCGCATGATGAACTTGTCGTCGCCTCGTCTCTCTTGGTACATTTCGGGATACGCGTGTCTGACGTAAATCAACATTCGCGGAACGACGCCACCCTCGGGATTGACCGCGCGCAGTGGAATAGTGAGGTTGTACGACACGCGTCCGAGCATCGCGTCCCACGGCGCAAGTCTCGCGCCGTTGACGTGAAAGCACAGGTACGCCATCTCCGCCTCTTCGGAGAGCGGCGACACGGCGTCCGCGACGCCGCGTAGTTCCGCTCCTACCGAGAATATCTTACATCCCACGCGCAAACGTCCATCACGCACCTTTTGCGTGAGTTTAGCGTCGAGTCTGGCTCGAATACCGTACCATCCATCGGACACTTCGATTTCACACATCGTCGGCGCCGCGCCGAGTCGCGCCGGCACGCTCGTCATGGAACGAATCGCGCTCACCACGAACACTGCGGGTGCGCCAGGATTGTCGTCCTTCTCGAGAATGCGTCTGACGTGCGATCGCTCCGCGCGGTTGATTTCGCGCTCGTACTTGTACAACATGCGCTGCAACACGGCGGACTCGCTCAAGACGCCGAACGCGTACGTCTCCGGAAACGCTCTCGCCACGCTCGCGAGGGTCCACACAATCCATTTATACGCATTCGACACCCACTCGTTTGTCAAGAGGGATTCGTTCGCCCCAGCTTTGATCATCGACTCTCGCATCTCTCTCCATCCCACGAGACCGCGCTCGACGCTCGGCAAACGAAGCGATTTCGCCGTATCCGCGCCGAGAGTTCGTACGCACGCGTCGACAAACGTCGGTCGAGCCTGGTACGGAAGCAATCCATTGAAAAACGTACACAACGGCGCGCGCATGCCCATGCGAGCGCGCGCGGTGAACATATCGTGAACGGTCGCGCCGACGTCCTCCCCGTGCCTTGAACGCGCGGGTTGGCGCGGAGCGCTCGCCGCCGCCTTCGGTCCAAGTTTCGACATCGGCGGCGTGAACGCGACGCCTGTTTTCATGGGTGGCGTGAAACCCGGCACTTTTCCCGCCGCTTTGCGCGCGACCGGAAGCGATTTCGGCGTCTTAAACGAAGGTTGCGGAAAGTCCTTGTACGGCTGCGTCGGCGTGTCGACGAATGTGTCGTTCTGGTCTCCTCCGGCGTCGTCAAACATCGATCGAGATTTGCGCATCGCCGCTTCGCTCACTTCGAGCGTCGTGCCCGCGGCGGTTTGAAACGTCAATCCACCGCCGCCGCAACCACTACCGCCCACCGTGGGAGAGCTCGCACGAACCGATGCGTCGGCGTCGGCGTCGAACATGGCGCGCGCGCGCCGCATGGCGTCGTCCGACACCGCGATGCTCGCGCCCCCACCCGTCGTGAAGAGCGAATTCACGACCGGCGACGGTGACGGTCGCCCGTCGTCGTCTCCGAACATGGCACGCGCGCGGCGCATCGCGTCCGCGGACGCGGCGATCGGTGCCCCCGTCGCCGCCGACGTGAAAAATCCCGTGGCGTCTCTCGTTGTCGCCGGCGTCTCCACGGCGGCTCGAAACGTAAACGCGTCGTCATCCGCGTCGTCTAATCGCGGCGTCTCCTCCACGCGCCCGACGTCGTGTCGCGGTTCGATTCCATCCGCGCGCGCGACCACCTGTTTCCCGTTCGCCGTCGTCAGCGTCAACGCCGTCGGCGTCGGCGCGTCCAAATTGGCGTACGGCGTCGCCAAGTGTCTCTGCATGATGACGAACGGACTCGCCTCCGGTCGCATCGATTTCTGCACCGACGCCATCAACGCACGCCCATCGTTTCGCCGACTCATCGGCGTCACCGCCGCGCGCGTCTCCTCCTCCTCGTCGTCTCTCATGTACGCGAATCCCGTCCTCTTTCTCGCCGCCGCCGTCGCCCCCGTCTCCGGCGTCGTCCTCTGCGTCTTCGGCCACGCCGGCGTGTGCGCGAACGGATTCGCGTACCCCATCGCTCCCACACTCACTCCCGGCGACGGCTCATCCACCATGACCCCTAATCCGCTCACCGTCGGACTCGCGCGCGCCGCGGTCGCGTTCGCGCGCGCGTCGTCGTCCGCGTCGTCCGCGTCGTCTCTCCCGCTCACCGTCGGCACCTCCGTCTCCGGCACGCGCGGCCGCGTGTCGTCATCGATCCCCACACTCTCCGGCACCATCGATTCGTTCACCGGTCCAAAGCCTCCGGCGTCGTCGTCTCGAATCGAAGCGACAGCTCGCGCGCCGTTCGAATCATCATCACCCCTCACCACCGCCGCCGCCTCGCGCGCGCGACGCGCATCTTCGTCGGCAGATTCATCCAGCGCGCGTCCGTGCGCGCGATTCGCGAGCTCTCGCGCGCGCGCGACGAGCGTCGCGAGCGGCGTCGCATCGTCGTCGAAACGTTTCGTTGTCCGAGACGTCGACGTCTCGTCGTTCTTCGCGCGCGAGACGCGCGCGCCGTCGCGCGAGACGACGAACGACGAGACGTCGCGGGAGATATCGCGCGTCGTCGCGACGTCGCGCGTCGCGCGCGCGTCGACGCTGCGCGCGCGACGCCCGCGCATCGGCGTCACTGACTGCCGCGAGGAAATGTCTCGAGTCGTCTCTCGCGCGCTCGCGTCGTCGCTCGCGCGTCCATCGCGCGCGGTATCGACGCGAATCGGTCGATCGATGACGACGTCATCGCGCGCGAGCGCGAGCGCGAGCGATGCGGACGCGTTCGTCGAGCGTCTCGCGGCGCATCAGCGCGACGCGGCGAAACTTTCATTCGCGGATGAATCGCGCGTCATCGTCGACGGCTCGAGCGTGGGAACGCTCTCGACGATCGGGAACGCCAACGCGGGTGCGTTGGCGGGGTTTCCGTGCGGTGGTGTCGTCGCGTACGCGTCGGACGCGGTGGATGGGTTGCCGATCTTCGCGTTGTCGTCGCTGTCGCAACACGCGCGCGACGTCGCGGCGGATGGACGCGCGACGCTGACGGTGACGCGGGATGGGTTCGAGGACGTGAGCGACGGGCGAGTGTCATTGAGTGGTATCGTCACCGCGGTGGAGGCGTCGAAGGTGCGGGAGACGTATCTCAAGAAACATCCCGGCGCGTATTGGGTCGATTTCGGCGACTTCACCTGGTATAAAATGACGGAACTGTTGGCGTGTAGAATCGTGGGTGGATTCGCCCGAGCCGGGAGCGTGAGCAGCGCCGAATACGCGGCGACGAAGAGCGACCCGGTGGCGGCGTTTTCGGCGCCTGTGTGTTCGCACATGAACGCGGATCACGGCGACGCGTTGCGAGCGATGGCCAAGCACTACGCGGGCGTCGACGCGGACGAGGTCGTCATGCGTTCTATCGACGCGCTCGGGATGAATTGTCGAATGATCAAGGATGGGGAAAAGTACGGCTTGCGGTTACCGTTCGAGACCCCGGCGCTCGGGCGGAAAGAGGTCAAGGAACAAATCGTTCTCATGACCAAGGCGGCGGCGGCGGCGGCGGGCGAAACGGCGTAAATGTACGATGTGTGAACGCGCTTCATCGACCGTAGGCGCGCGTCGCGCGCGTGCGTGACGACTTTATTTATTTTATTTCACTGTAATCACGACGTTTGAGTCTGCATAACGACGCGTTTCTTTCTTTACCGCCATCGCCGTCTCAGCTCGACGCGCCGCGCTCGCTCCCTGAACCGCACACCGCGACGTCTCACGCCGCCGACGTCCGCGCGTGCATGCCCGTGGTATCGTTCGTGTATCAGAAATCATCGAGATCAAAGCCCCGAGAGGGCGCAGACGTGTGCGAAATAAAGTGTAAGAAGCTCGCGTGCGCCATTCAAAAGTGCCTCTCTCGACTTCCCACGACGCGCTCGAGGACGAGCGCGGCGACGGTGGACACGTCGGCGTGCGACTACGCCATCGATCGGTACAACGCGTGTTGCGAGAGGGCCAAGGCGCTGGAAGAGACGCGCGAGAGGGAGGACGAGAGACGGTGAAGGTCGATCGTTGCGGGGACTGGGACGCTGTATCCTGCGAAGTCGCGGGAAGACGGCGAAGACGATGATGTCGACGCGATCGACGCCGGTGTTCGCGCGCGCGCCGAGCGCGAATCGGAGATGTGCGGCGACGCGCGCGGCGACTGGTCGCGTTCGAACGGTGACGCGCGCGGGTGGCGAGGGTGAAGAGACGCCGTTCACGAACGCCGACGCGTTTTCGGCGCTGAGCGGGTTGAAGAAAACGGGCGCCGGCGCCGCCGACCCGTTCGCGTCGGGCGCGGCGCGCGCGCGACCGATGACGACGGAACGAGCGGTTGGGTTCGTCAAGTCGGGCGTCGACGTGACCAAGTTGCCGTCGACTCGAGACTCGGACGCCATATTGAAGCGTTTCGACGAGACGCAACGACGCGAGGGCACGGAGGCGGCGGTGACGGCGTGCGAACGCCCGGCGATGGAACAGTCCACACGCGCGCTGGCGTCTCGAGCGTCGAGGGTGATGCTCGGCATTTGTGCGCCCTCCGCGGAGGACGGTTTGGCTTCGCTCAAGACGTGGACGGCGGAGTTGGGATTACCGAAGGGCAAGTTGCACGGCATGGACAGAGACGGCGTGCCGGTGGATCCCCCGAAAGGTGCGGTTTTCATCAAGTACAACTCTCTTTCGGGAGACGCGTACATTTCCGGTTACGGTGGAACGTTTCGTGGCGTGTTGTTTACTCCAGAACTCGAAGACGCGGCGTTTCGCCAATACGGATACCTGCCGCTGGACGTCCTGACCGGATGATAGAGGACGCACGCGCGGGAGGAGACGGGACGTTTTGTGTATTAGCTACGTAGAGTTTTAACCAATGCTAGTTGTGTCGCTACCACTCGCTCTCGCGATAATCTTTGAAGAATTGCCCGTACGGAAGCGGCCACGTCGCGGGAGGATCCATGCAGCCTTCAAACACCGGAGCGATGACGCGCGCGGCCGCGTCTTCTTCATCGATGGGTGTCTGGAACGACTGCTCTGTCGCCAAGCGTGCCGCCTTCTCTAAGGGATTCTCGTCATTGATCCATCCCGTGTCGACCGAGTTCATATAAATTCCGTCGCTCGCGTAATCTCTCGCCGAAGTCGCCGTCATCATGTTGAGCGCAGACTTGGCCATGTTACTGTGCGGATGGAAGACTGTCTTATGACGATAAAATTTACCCTCCATCGCCGAGACGTTGATGACGAACGCCGCGGCGTGTTTGACGCCCGCTGCCTTATCCATTGCGACGGTTCGCGCGAGAAGCGGTCTGAGCTTACCGTTCAGCACAAAGGGCGCCGCGGCGTTCACGGCGAGCACTTCGAGCAACTCCGGGGTTTCGATTTCACCGAGCCGCATAGTCCACGAGTTCTGCGCGCGAAGATCGACTTGCTGGCCGTTGACGTCCAGAGCGCCTTCGGGGAAGTGCTTCTTCGATTCGTCCTTGTCGGATTCGAGCAACTGTAACTGAGACATCGCCGCCGAAGGCGCCATCCAACCCGCCTCTTTAAACTTGTCGCCCTGCCTCCAATCACTCAACGCCTGCGATGATGATTCTACGTCAGCGCTCGGAAGGAATTCACATCTATCGTTCGCCCCGGCGAGCGCGCGCGTGAATCCCGAGCGTGCCTCGCCTTCGAGCAAGTGCTTGTAATACGCCGGAGGCCTTCGAATGGTCTGACACGCGTTGTTCACGAGCACGTCCAGCCTTGGAAGCGTCGCGTTTAGGTGCGCGCACAACTTTTCGAGTCCCGGAAGATCGCGTAAATCCATCGCCAATATCTGTAATCGCCCGATCCATTCGCTCGCATCCGCCTCCTCCTCGAACCGCTTCAACGCGTCGATGGGAAACCGAGTCGTCGCGATCACGCTCGCCCCGGCGCGAAGAAGTTTAAGCGCTATTCTATATCCAATCTTCACGCGCGCGCCGGTGACGAGACAAAACTTCCCTTGCATGTCCGCCGACTGCCCGCGCTTTTCCCAGTTGAGCGCGGCGCACTCCGGACAGAGCGACGCGTAAAAGTGATGCACTTTTCGATACCGCCTCTTACACACGTAACACGACCGCAAGTGATTAAACTCTTCGCTCTCACTCCTCTCATCCTCCCTCGCCTCGCGCCCATCCTCACTCGCCGTGATCGCTCCCCTCGCGTCTCCGCACGCGACGCCGTCCGGCACCAACGGCAACGCCCCGCACGATGCGTTCGCTCCCTCCAGCGCCGCCAATCGCCGCAATCGCTCGTTCCGAAGCGTCGTCTGATCCAATCTCGCGCGATCCGCCGCCTTTTCCGCCATTTTCCGTCGATTTCGCTCCCGTTTCGGCATTTTCGCCGCGACGTACTCTTTTCGCGACATGCCGTGAAACATCTTCCCGTGCATGCGCTCGATGAGCGGGAGCAGCGCCTTGCGCAGGGACTTGTGTTTGGGGTGCTCTAACACACCCGTCGGCGTCGTCGCCACCCGCGCGTCGTCGTGAGTGGACGCGTCCGCGCTGTCGCGCGCGCGCGCGTCGTCGCCATCTGCGGCGGCGCCGTCGGGCCCGCGCGCGCACATCTCGAGCACGCGCACCGCCACCGCGAGCTCGTCCGCGGTGAACCCGCGCCAGGCGTCGAGTTCGCTCGCGCTCCGTTCGTCCGCGCGCGCCTCCGTCGCGGCCGGTGACGGCGACGGCGACGGCGACGCCATGACGACGTGCGACGCTTTGTGACGAATGTCTTCGTCTCGACACACGTCGACGCGCCGACGCGCCGACGCCCGCGCGCGGCGCCCGCGCCCGCGCGCGTCTCGAGCGTCGACGCGTGATGCCGTCCGAGCGCGCGTACCGACGCGCGTCCTCGGGCACGCTTCTGCGCGTCGCGCCCGTGTTTTCGGAGGATGAGGCGAGAGGCGCGCTCCTTCTCGCCGTCGTCGAGCGCGCGCGCGAGGGCGCCGACGTGGACTCGTACGACGCGACGCGGCGAGCGGTGACGTACGCGTTCGCGTCGACGTCGGCGTGCGCGCGCGCGTGCGAGGGACTTCGGGTGGAGACGCGCGCGGAGACACTGGGACGCGACGTCGCGCGAGGCGACGCGAGTTGGTCGTGCGGATACAGCGCGCGACCGACGACGAGGGCGGATGAACCGATGCCGACGACGGCGATGCGATCGGTGGAGGCGCTGAACGTGCGCGGATTGAGTCTGTTGATCGATTTCGTGAGCGAGGAGGAGGAGAAGGATTTAGCGGCGTTGGCGGCGGCGGCGGGCGACGAGACGCGTCTTGCGAGACGACGCGTGAAACATTTCGGGTACGCGTTCGATTACGGCACGAGAGACGCGAACGTGGCGGTGGAGGCGATACCTGAGTTGGTGATGCGCGTGTTGCGGCGGTTACCGAGGGAGACGCCCGGGTACGAGAGCGCTATGCGATGCGACCAGGTGACGGTGAACGAGTATCCGCGAGGCGTCGGATTGGCGCCGCACGTGGACACGCACAGCGCCTTCGGACCGACGATTTTGTCCTTGTCTCTCCTCGGCGACGCGGTGATGGAGTTTCGGACGAGTGGGGAAGAAAACAGAGCGCTGTTTCTGCCGAGACGATCTTTGCTCGTCATGCACGCCGACGCGAGGTATCGATGGCAACACTACATTCCGCATAGGAAATTCGACGACGTCGAGGGCGCGTGCACGCCTCGAGGTGAGGTGAGATTGTCGTACACGTTTCGCGAGCGACGACACGGGCCGTGCGAGTGTGAGTTTCCTGTACAGTGCGACTCACGCGGAGGTATGGAGTCAAAGTGTAGCAAACGAAGAGCCGGCGAGACGCAACGATTCTCCGACGCGCTGGGAGACGCGCGATAGCAAAGTTAGACGAGTTGTGATTTGTATGATGACTAGAATGCGGGTTTTGATCGTGCGATACTCCGTCTTAAAATACTGACTATGGTACAGTACCTTGGCTGCTGCTGCTAGAAGTTTCAGTTGAAATCGCGTGCGAGACTGAAGTGGAACCGCGCGTTGCCTTGGTCGTTCTTGGCGTAATCGATGCGAATCGGAAGGCCACCGGTTTCGAACATGCCGGCGACGCCGTAGCTGTATCCGCTTCCGGGTTTACCGCGCGTGCCCGCGGGATCTCCGAGGACGGAACTGCCAGAGTGCAAGTCGCTGCCGTAGTCGAAGAACGCGGCGCCCGTGAACATGGGAGTGATCGGAACGCGAGCCTCCGCGCTTCCCACGACGTACTTGCGACCGGTACCGATGGCACCGTCGTTGTATCCGCGCACGCTCGTGGTACCACCGATGGCGAACGCTTCGTACGGAGGCAAATCACCGATGACGCTACCGCCCTTGGAGCTCAAGACGAGCTGCACAGGACCAGGAAGCGGATCGAAGGAGAGCAGATTGAAGGAACGCTTTGCCTTGGCAATCATGCGCGTGTAGTTGAGCCACTGCGGTTGCACGGGGAACGCTTGTTCGGCGCTCAGCATCAACTGCGCCGCGTTCGAGCCGCTGTACGTGAATCGAAGATGCGATGAGAACGCGGTGTCGTGCTTGGTGCCGCTGAAAGTCACCGGCGCGCCGTACGCGTCGAAGAGCGAATGGTTACCGTCGTTGTCGAGCAAAGAGTTGCGCTTGAAGTCGACGGAAAGTGTACCGCTCCAACCGTTCAAAAGAGGGCGCGAGTGCTCGATGGTGGTCCCGAGCCTTTGTAGCGACATCTCGCTGAGACCGGGGGAGGTGATGTCGGGTTGGCTGCCGTCGACGTTGCTCGTGCCGACGCCGTGCGTCGATCTCACGCTGCTACTTTCACTTCTGACGCTGATCACTCGAGACGTTCGCGTTGGTCCGAATCCCACCCACGGATCTTGATACTGCACGTTGGCTTGAGGACGCACGACCGTGAGACCACGGCCACCCTTTCTCGGCGTCGCCTCGACGCCGAGGTTGAGCGTTTTGCCCTCCCCGAACAAGTTGGTGTGGAAGGCGCTGAAGTGACCGGCGACGCCGCTAAATATCCCTTCGGACAACCCTCTCGCACTCATACCCCCACCGCACGTCACCCCCTTCATCGACTTTTCTCTCAGAGACAACATGAGCGTTCGCTTGTTGATGGCGGCGCCTCCGCGCTGCGGCATGGCCAAGCTCACCTGCGGATCAGCGAACCGCGGGTTTTGCGCCTTAAATCTATCCAACGCTTCGCGCACGCGATACGCGTTCAATGTCTTTGCGTTCTTGATGCTCTCAAAGTACGGCAGCACGCTCTCAATCTTACTCATGACTTTGTTTTCCTTTCCAGTCTTGGCGTCGATGGACGGTTCAATGTCAATCTTCACCTCGTCGACGACGGCGTCGATGAATCCCAGTCGCAGCACTCCATCGCTCGTGTCTTCGATCATTCGACAGTCCTCGAACGGCGTCGCCCCCTTTTGCTGCGATAAGTACACTCGGAAAGAGTCCAACGTTTGCAACAACTCATTGTGATTGATCGGTTTGCCGAACATCGGCCGAAACGCCTCCTCGACGATTTTCACCGGCACGCTCTCCAAACCGTGCAACTCGACCCCACGCAGCGTTTCGAACGGTACCACCTCAAACGTCACTCGAAGACCGTCTCTCGTGTCCTTGGCTCGCGCGCGAACCTCTTTATAAATGCCGATGCTTTGAATCACTTTGCACTCCGCCGCCACCTCGCGCGCTCGATACGAATAATTCGACTTGAGCGTCATCACCTGGCGAATCTGCGCCTCCTGTTCCGGCGTCGCCCCCACGACGTCAAACGCACAGATCAAGAGCGCCTTATCGTCGTCCATGCTCTCGACGTCCGCGCCGTCCGCGGTGACTTTGCCGCCCTTGGCCGCGCCGGCGTCCGCCGATCCCTTCTCCTCCTTGGTCGCGCGCGCCACGTCCGCCACCCGACGCACCGGTCGTCGCCGCGCGTTCGCGCCATCTCTCGCGCGTCGCGCCGTGGACGCCGACGCGCTCGCGAGCGCTCCGTTCGCGCGACCCGCGACGCGCGAGAGAGTCGTTCGAACAGCTTCGAACGGCGTCGAAAACGACGCCGCGCGCGCGCCGTCGTCGCGCATGACGGACTCGAGACGCGCGTGACGCGCGCGGACTCGCGCTTTCGATCGATCGAACGCGCGCGCCGTCGACGGACGCACGAGCGAGGACGTGTGGCGCGCCATCGTGATGCCAACAGAAGACTGCCCTGGATTGCTGATGTTCATCCTCGAGAGCGACGGCGACGCCGAGGGCGCGCGCGGGGATGACGTTTTGATGTGAGTTTGTGTGTGCTATTGTACAAGTCCAATCTTAAACGACTTAAAGAAGGAAGAAAGTGTGTGGATATCGCGCGATATCCGAATAAACCTTTCGTCGCGACGCATTGCGGTCGCGAACGCGACGCCTCCCAACGCGGGGAGACGACGCCAACTAAAGAAATCAACGTCGATGTATTGTGAAGAGCTGTGCGCGCGGAAATAATTATTTTTCCTCGACATTACGCAAATCAAACATACGCTCGAGGGCGTGCATGTTGACGAGCGTCATGGCGACCGTCGTTGGATCGGAACCGTCCGAGCGAAGCGCCGCCATCGGGCCGTGCAACAGCTTGTTGACGATGCCTCTCGAGAGCTCTTCGACGGCCTTCTTTTGCTTGTTGGTCAAACCATCCCCGAGCTTGGTCATCGCCTTGTCTAACTCTGCGCTGCGAATGTTTTCAGCCTTTTGACGCAAGCGCTTGATGGTCGGGACGGTTTCCAAACTATCTCTCCACGCCTCAAAGTTGCGTTGCTCCTCTAATAAAAGAGCCTCCGCCTCTTGCGCTGCGGCTTCGCGCTTCGCCTTGTTGAGCTCTGCGAGCTCCTTCAAGTCATCGACGTTGTACACGACCGTGTTCGCGTCTTCGCCGCAGTTGGCGTGCACGTTACGCGGCACCGCAATGTCCACCAAACGTCTCTTACCCTCGACGACGTCGCCGCACGCGCTCATGGTTGCCAAATCCTCCTTGCAAATGATGGGATCGACGGCGCTGGAAGCGGTGAAAATGACATCGTGCTCGCCGGCGAGCGTCAAGAACTGATCCATGAGTTCAATGCGCATGTTCACCTCCGGAAACTCCTCGGCGAGCGCCTCCGCACGCGGTCTGGTGCGGTTGACGATGGTCATCTCGGAGCACCTCTTGGACGCCAAGTGCTTCACCAAGAGCTTGGACATCGTACCCGCGCCGACGATGAGCACCTTGACGCCTTCAAAGGATTGGGACGGCAACTTCATTTGCACCAGTTCCGCCGCCGCCGAAGACACGGACACGGCACCGGACGCGATGGACGTTTCGCTTCGCACGCGCTTCCCGGCGGTGATGGCCGCCTTGAACAACCCCGTCAAGTGTCGACCAAACGCCTTTTCCTTTTCCCCCATGGCGAACACAGACTTGACCTGCGCCAAAATCTGACCCTCACCCATCACCACAGAATCCAAACCACCGGATACCTTCAACAAGTGACCCGTCGATTCACGATCCTTGAGTACAAACAAGTGTTCGCGCAACTCCTCCGCCCCCACGCCCGAGTGCTTCACCATCCACTCCTCCACCTCCTTCAATCCTCGCTCGTAGCTCAACGCGACGACGTAAATCTCCATACGGTTACACGTGGACAAGATACCAGCCTCTTCAATGTGCGGATACGACGTGAGTTCTTGCACGGCATCACCCCACGCCTCGGCGGGTACCGCCATCTTTTCTCGAATCTCCACCGGGCAATTGTGAATGCTCAACCCGACGGTGACGATGGATGACTTTCGCTCGCTCTCGTACGCTGCGTTCGCGACGATTCCATTCGGTTCGGTCAGTCACGCGCACTCACACTCACACACACTTCGCGCGCCCGCATTCGCGCCCCACCCCCAGCGTCATCCATCCTCCCGCGTCCTCCCGGTCGGCGCGCGTGGATAAGCACCTCACCCATCGTTCGTGGGCGTATCTTCCGATCGCGATCCATCATCCAACTCGGTCCCCTCCTCTGTCTCGCAACGCGCGATATGCGAGATGTGCGAACGAGACGATCGAGACGAAACTACACGTACGATTTCCTCCGAGCGCGGCGAGCGCCTCGAGCGCCTTGGCGCTGTCCACGACGGCGTCGCTCACGCCCGCCGGACGCACGCGCACGTCGGGGCGCGTTCGCGCTTGGACGTCCGCGCGGTCGGCGGCGGTGTTTTCACTGTCGACGACGGCGCGCGCGAGGGTGAGGCGACGCGCGGTGCGGGATGCGACGACGGATTTTGTCGTCGATCGATGCGCGGCGCGCGCGCGCGGGGCGGCGGTCGCGGCGCGCGTCGTCGTCGCGGACATGGTGGTGGTGGTGGTGGTCGTCGCGGGCGTGGGCGTCCCGGGACGGATCGTGCGTGCGGGCGCCGCGCGTGTGTGCGTGCGTCGCGCGGGTGATCCGACGAGTGTGGTCGACGGACGGTAAAGCGCCGGGCGTCTCTGTCGTCGACCGCGGTGCGCGCGCGTCGACGCGGAGTGTCGCGCGAGGCGGGGGGGGGCGCGCGCGATGACGCCCTGGCGACGACGGCCTGGTGAGGATACACCGACATACCGGGGGTGTGCGTGATAGGACTACATATGTGTGTAATATGAATCGGGTGTCTGGGATCATGTTTTATGGACACCCGAGATTGTGTAAAAAATCTAAAACCGTCGCGTGATGGTCTTAAAAAGTGTACAAGGCGCGAGATCTCGTCGCGAGGGAGATCTCACGAAGATTCGCCGGTTTCGATGGATCGAGCGTCAGGCGCGCGGGTGACTGGCGAGACGCGTCGGAGGCGTCGGGCGCGCGTGGATGCGATTCGGCGCGTGTGTTCGCATTAAAACGGTGGCATATTGGCGGCGGCGTCGCTCACGTCCACGGGACCCGG
>Ga0181581_10002556_pt1 | contig 14273 bp, 11 predicted proteins | sample 071ome_22_FD_132433 | JGI IMG/M metagenome (GOLD analysis project Ga0181581, IMG submission 132433) | Coastal salt marsh microbial communities from the Groves Creek Marsh, Skidaway Island, Georgia - 071404AT metaG (megahit assembly) | ecosystem: Environmental > Aquatic > Marine > Intertidal... | reverse complement strand
TGGTGATCCCGGCAGGACTCGAACCTGCTACCTACAGATTAGGAATCTGTCGCTCTATCCTGATGAGCTACGGGACCACGCGCTATCTGTATGCCGGATTTTACCGTCGATTTCCAGACATCGTATGCGGCAGGCAGACAACGCGCGCAGGGGCGATAGCCAGACCGCTCGGCCTCTGACCGGCTGGTGAAGAAAACCCTGTTCGCGCGCGCCAGCCGCCGCCCGGCCCGGCAGTCAAGCCGCCCGAAGATCTTCAGCCGCCGATTGCCGGCAAAGGTCAGCCTCCCGTCCCGGATCATCCGGTGAAGCGCCGCCCCGTCGATATGATCATGCCGGATCATGCCGATGTCCCAGCCGTGTCGCAGGCACTGGCCATCCTGTCACATTGTGCCGATTCCCAGCCAATGATGGCCTGTTTACGGCTCGGCCCCCACATATAGCCGCCGGTCGCACCATTCTGCCGGATCACCCGGTGGCACGGGATCAGCCAGGCCACGGGATTCGCGCCGATGGCGGTGCCGACGGCGCGGGAGGCACCGGACTTGCCAATCGCGGCGGCGACATCGCCATAGCTTGCCAGCCGCCCGGTGGGGATTCGCAGCAACGCCTCCCAGACCTTCAGCTGAAACGGGGTGGCGCGAAGATGCAGCCTGATCTCGGCCGGTGATGACCAGTCTCGGTCCAGCGCCGCGAGGGCTGCCTGCGCCGCCATGCCCATTGCCTGCCGCCCCGTTTCCGCCGGAGACAGGTCAGCTTCGGGAAAGGCGGCACGAAGACGGGCAAGCGCGGCGGCGCGATCGGCACCACCGCCATCGTCACAGAAGGCAAGATGGCAGACACCGCGCGGCGTGGCGGCGATGATCACCTCGCCGAACAGGCTGTCGGCAAAGCCGTAACGGATCGCCAGACCGGCTCCGCCGCTCCCATATTCGCCCGGCGTCATCGCCTCGATCCGTACGAACATGTCATGCAGACGGCCGGGGCCCGACAGGCCGGCCTCATAGGCGGCATCAAGGCAACTGGCACCCTGATGGCGGAGCAGCCCGCGGGCATGGTCGAGGCTGAGATAGCGGGAAAACGCCTTCGGGCTGACGCCGGCCCAGCGGGTGAACAGCCGCTGGAAATGGAACGGGCTGAGATTGGCCGCGGCGGCGATCTCGTCGAGAGACGGCGCATCGCGGTAATGCGCCGCGATATAGGCGATGGCGGCCTCGATCCGCCGATAATCGAGACGGGCCTGATCGGGCCGGGTGTCTTCGGGCCGGGTGTGGGTCTGCATCGGGGCCTCCTGCCAGGGTGCCATCGTCAGGCACCTTCATCTGCCAAGAATAACGGCAGGTGCCCCGCCACATCGACCCGTTTCTTGCGGAGTTTGGGGGGAAAGTCGTCTCCCTCACGCCTCGTCGGTGACCTTCTGGCGAAGGACGAATTTCTGGATCTTGCCTGTCGAGGTTTTCGGCAGCTCGCCGAACACCACCTGTTTCGGCCGCTTGAATCCCGCCATCTGGCCGCGGCACCAGTCAAGAAACTCGGCCTCCTCGAGGCTCTCGCCGGGCTTCAGCTCGACAAAGGCGCAGGGCACCTCGCCCCATGTCTCGTCAGGCTTCGCCACCACCGCCGCCGCCGCCACCGCCGGATGGCGATAAAGATAGCCCTCGACCTCGACCGAGGAGATGTTCTCGCCGCCCGAGATGATGACATCCTTCAGCCGGTCCTTGATCTGGATATAGCCGTTCTCGTGCCATACCGCGGCATCGCCGGAAAAGAACCAGCCATCGCGAAGCGATTCGGCAGTCGCCGCCTCGTTCCGGTAATAGCCTTTCATCACCGCATTACCGCGCAGCACGATCTCGCCCTGCGTCTCGCCATCGCGCGGCACCATCTCGCCGGTATCGGTGTTCATCACCGCCGCGCCCTCATGCATCGGGAAGGCGACACCCTGCCAGCTCTGCAGGTCGGCCTGTTCATCGAACGACAGCTCCTCCCACTCCTCGCGCCAGACACATTGCGTGACATGACCATAGGTTTCGGTCAGGCCGTAGACCTGCATCACCTCGAAATCCATCTCGGCCATCTTCTGCAGGATCGCGGCCGGTGGCGGGGCCCCGGCGGTGAAGGCCTTGACCCGGTAATCCAGCTTCGGGCGCATCGCCTCGGGCGCGTTCACAAGCAGGCTGAGCACGATCGGCGCGCCACCGAAATGCGTCACCCGGTGCATGCCAATCGCGCCGAAGATCGCGGCGGCGCTGATCTCGCGGATCAGCACGATGGTGCCGGCCATCATCGTCATCGTCCAGGCATGGCACCAGCCATTGCAGTGGAACATCGGCACGATATAGAGATAGGTCGGATGCTGCGGCAGCTGCCATCCGGTGGCGGTGCCCATGCTCATCAGATAGGCGCCGCGGTGATGATAGACGACCCCCTTCGGACGGCCGGAAGTGCCGGAGGTGTAGTTCAGCGCCAGCGCCTGCCATTCATCGGCCGGCATCTGCCAGTCGAAGTCAGGGTCGCCGGTGGCCAGGAAACTCTCATAATCCTCATCGGCAAGCGGCGGCAGATCACCCATCGCCGGGTCGCAGATGTCGATCACGCGGATGCGGGCCCGCACCTCGGGATCCAGCGAATCAAGCGCCGCGCCCACTGTCGGGGCAAAGGCGGTATCGGCGATCAGCACCCGGCAATCGCCATGTTCGAGGATATAGGCGATGGTCTCTGCCTCGAGGCGGGTATTGATCGCATTCAGCACGCAGCCGGCCATCGGCACACCGGAATGCGCCTCGAACATTTCCGGCGTGTTCGCCGCGATCACCGATACGGTGTCGCCAAGCCCATAGCCGGCCGCTGTCAGCGCCGATGCGAGGCGGCGCATGCGGGCATAGCTCTCGGCCCATGTATAACGCCGCTCGCCATAGATCACGGCGGTGCGATCAGGGAACAGATCGGCCGTTCGGGAGATGAAGCTGAGCGGTGACAGCGGCACGAAATTGGCATCGTTCCGCGGCATGGATTCGTAATGCTGCCTCATGAAAATCTCCCTCGGATCAGCCATGCGGGACAGGACACGACATTCGATGCCCCACATCCCTGCCCGTATGATGACGGCAACATGAAGGCTGTCAAGCCGCCCGGCAGGTCAGGCTCCGAGTTCCACCGCCACGGCACCGGCAAGCGCCGCATTGTCGATGATCAGGCGCTTGTTGGCGGCAAGACTGCGGCCCTTTGATCGCCGTGCGATTTCTGCCAGCAACCAGGGTGTCGCCGCGGCGCCGGCCGGGGCGTCATTGATACAGGCGGCGATCCAGCCCTCGATCTCGTCAATCCCGATCGCCAGCGCCGGATCGACCGGGTTGCAGATCAGCACCGCCCCGCCAATGCCAAGCCGGGTGCGCGCGCGGATGATGGCGGCAAGCTCAGCCGGGCTGTCAGCACGGCAATCAACAGCCAGCCCGCTATGCCGCGCCCAGAATGCCGGCATCTCGTCGCTCCGGTAGCCGACAAGCGTCACCCCCATCGTCTCCAGCACCTCACGCGTGCGTGGCAGGTCGAGGATCACCTTGGGGCCGGAACAGACCACCGCCACCGGCGTATGCGCCAGCTCGAACAGGTCGGCCGAGACATCCATGCTGGCCTCGCCGCCGCGATGCACCCCGCCAATGCCGCCGGTGGCAAAGACGCCGATGCCGGCGCGTTCAGCCAGGATCATCGTCGCCGACACGGTTGTCGCGCCAAGCGCCGGCGCGCCCGCAACACCGGACAGCGCAATGGCCAGATCACGTCGTGACAGCTTTGCAACACCGTCGGCCGTTGCCAGCCGGTGCATCTCAGACCCGGCAAGCCCGACATGCGCCATCCCGTCAAGCACCGCCATTGTTGCCGGCAGCGCCCCGGCGGCGCGGACAGCCGCCTCGGACGCCCGGGCAACCTCTATATTCTCCGGGTATGGCAGGCCGTGGCTGATCAGGGTCGATTCCAGGGCGACCAGCGGCCGGCCGTCGCGGCGCGCGGCGGTGACCTCATCGGACATCCGGAAGGGGAAATCGGGCTGGTCCGCCATCTTCATGTCTCCGTCCGCGTCCCGGCCGCGTGATCGGCCCCGGCCGCCAGCGCCGCGTCAAGCCGTCTCGCCAGCGCCATATCAGTCCGGTCCTCAAGGTCGAAGAATAGCCGCGCCGCCATCACGTCGCCAGCCCCGTTCGCGTTCACCAGGCGAATTCGCGGCGGGCACGCCGTCACCACTTCGCCGCCTGATGCCAGCGCCGCCATATCCGCACCGTCACTGACAAGAACAATACCGTTGCCACGCAGGCCCGCGGCAAGCGCCGACGCCATCCGGTCCACCGGTCCCGCCTCGCCACACAGCGCCGCTGCCTCGCCGGCATTCAGCACCAGCGCATCAAGCGATGGCAGCACGGCCGCCACCCGGCCGACCTTGGCGATCGAGGTGCCGGCGGCAAACAGTGACCGCGCCGCGCCGCATTCGGTGGCGATGGCGACAATCGTGTCGACCGGGAAATTCGCGTCGAGAATGAGCGGGCCAGACGCCCCGGCAAGTCCGGGCCGGATCGCGGATGCCGGCACCGCCTCATAAAGTGTCATCGCCGCCGCCCCGATCAGCAGCTCGCCATCCGGCGCGAGCAGCGCGGTATATCCGGGTGGGTCACCGGCCAGCGGGGCCAGCCACGGATCGATCCCAGCATCGGCAAGCCGTGCCTCGATCGCCGCAATATTGTCTGGCGGCTGTGCCGAAACCAGCCGTACCGACGCGCCAAACCCGGCAAGCTGACAGCCGATGTTCGTCGCGACACCACCAAGCCGTTCGATGGCACTGGCCGGGTTGGTCCGGCCGGGCTGCGGCGGCGCGCTCAGACGCAGCTGCCGGTCGATATGACAGCCGCCACAGACGGTGAAATGCACCCGATCTGCCACCACCCGCTACACCCCATGTCCCCGCAACCGCCAGGCCCGCCACTGGATAACCGCGACAATGGCCGATCCGACACCCATGATCAAAATCGCCCAGAACCAGGCATCCATCGAGGCCTCGCCGCCACCAAGATCAAGCATCATCCCGACCGCCGGCCCGCCAAGCGCACCACCGGAGAAGCCAACCATCGAATGCACGGCCAGAAGCGCGCCGCGTTCATGCGCCGGTGCCGCCGCCACCGTGCCAGCCGTCAGCGCGCCGCTGTCGAGCATGATGCAGATGTTGTAGACCCACAGGCAGGCCAACGCCAGCCATACCGGCCCGTCGAGTGCCAGCGCCGACAGCACCGCAAAACCGACCGACAGCGCGCCGATGATCGCGATCACCCGATGCCGCCCATAGGCAAGGCAATAGCGCGCGCCGATGATCGAGGCCGCCATGCCGGTCAGGGTCAGAAGGCTGACCAGCAAGGTGACAACCGACAGCGACAGCGCCGGCTGCGCGGTGGCGCCGATGAAGGCGAACATCGCAAAGCTCCAGCCGCGATAGGCGAACAGCTCATAGGTATGCGCGCCATAGGCAAAAATATAGCCAAGCGCCAGCCTGTTGCGAAAGGCCGGCCGCAGATCCAGCGGATGGCGGCGGCGTTCGGCAGGGGGGCGTTCGGCAGGCGGCGCGGCACGAACAAGACAGAACACCACCAGCGCCGCCAGAAGCGCCCCGCCACAGCCAAGCCAGGCGGCGATCAGATGGTCGAAATTGATCAGCAGATAGCCGTTCAGATAGAAGGACCCACCAGTGCCAATGCCAAAACATGAGGTGTAGAACGGCACCGCCTTCAACCGTTGCTGATCCGACAGCCTCGCATTCAGGATCTGCAGCCCCGGCATGTAGGTACCGGCGAGTCCGGCGCCGACAAGGCTCCAGGTGACCGCGGCGCCCCAGAATCCGTTGGTGATGGAGGCAAATCCGGCGCAGCCGATGGCGGCGGTCAGACTGCCGCCGATGAAGACGCGTTTGGCATCAATGGTATCGGTCAACCCCACCAGCAAGGGCGTGGCAATGACATAACCGATGAAATAGGCGCCGCTGATCCAGCCGATTTCAGTGTTGCTCAAACCCCATACCGGCCCCAGCGTGACCAGGAAGACCGGCCAGATCGCATAGCTGATCATCGCCAGAACCCCGGCGACACAGGTGACAGCGATCAGCGCGGTCGGCCGGGTTCCATCAAGGATACCTTGGATTGGTCCCTGACGTGCCAAACCGACTCACCGATCCGGTCAGCCGCCAAGGAACAGGCGGCCAACATCCGGGTTGTCGAGAAGTTCGTCACCGTCACCGGCGATGGCTGTTTCACCGGACACAAGCACATAGCCGAGATCGGCGAAGGCAAGGCCCTTTTTCGCGTTCTGCTCGACCATGATGATGGTCTTGCCATCCTTGCGCTGGAGGTCGTCGAGGATCTCGAAGACCATGTCGATGAAGCGCGGCTCCAGACCGATCGAAGGTTCATCGACAAGCAGGACCTGCGGTTGCATGACCAGCGCCCGCGAGATTTCCAGGAGTCGCCGCTCACCGCCAGACAGGACGCCGGCAGGCTTGTCGCGACGGTCGGCAAGGCGGCTGTATTTCGAGAACACCACCTCGGCAGCGGCCTTCGCCTCGGCGGGCTTGTTTTTCAGGAACCCGCCCATCAACAGATTTTCCTCGACCGTCATCTGCGGAAATACCGACTTGTCCTGAAGGATGTAGGCGATGCCGGCCTCGGCAAGCTTCTGCGAGGGCGTCAACGCGGTCACGTCCTTGCCATCAATGATGATGCTGCCGGAGAAGATGTTGGTGAAGCCGAAGATCGAGTGCAGCACCGTCGATTTGCCGGCACCGTTCGGCCCGATCAGACAAAGCGATTGACCCTGACCGATCCGCAGGCTGAAGTCATGCAGGATTTCCATCTTGCCGTAGCCGGCGCGAAGATTGTTGATCGACAGGAAGGCATCGCCTTTGATCATGCCGTCGAGTTCGGGCAGGGTCGGCGCGTTGGCGGCAATCGAGGCGGCCTCCTTGGCCACCTGGTCGACCGACATCACGACATCGACGGACCCGCCACCATAACCGCTGACGGCACCCTTCTTGGCGGCTTTCTTCGCCGATGCCTTCTTTACTGGCGCGGTTTTCGCCGTTGCCTTCTTGGCGACTGATTTTTTGGCGGCCTTTTTGGCAGCTTTCTTTGCGGCCTTCTTCTTCGCGGCCTTTGCCTTTTCGTCCTCGGCCATCAATGTCCTCCAAGATAGGCGTCGATGACGCGCTGGTCATTCTGCAATTCTTCGGGCGTGCCGTCGGCCAGCATGTGACCATTGGCAAGACAATAGATATGCGAGGCCAGGTTCATGATCACCCGCATATTGTGCTCAATCACGCACAGGGTGATCCCAAGCTCCTCATTCGCGCGCCGCAACCGGTCGATCAGACCGTTGATCAATGTCGGGTTGATACCGGCCGTCGGCTCGTCAAGAAGCAGCGCCTTCGGCTCATTCATCAGCGCCATGGCGAATTCGAGAAGCTTCTGCTGACCGAATGACAGATCCCCGGAAATCAGGTTCCGTTTTGAATAGAGGCCGACAAACTCCAGCAGATGCTCGGCCCGATCCTTGATCTCGCCCTTCCGGCTGGCGAACATCGAGAATTTGGAATCCTCGCGGTGCGAGACCGAAATCTGCATGTTGTCGACACAGTTCATCTTGCCATAGATGCGGGTCTGCTGGAACGTCCGCAACATACCAAGGCGGGCGATATCGCCGACCAGCAAATGCGAAATTTCCTGGCCGTCAAACTGGATTGATCCGCTGTCAATCGGGTGATAGCCGACAATCGAGTTGAACAGCGTGGTCTTGCCACAACCGTTCGGCCCGATGATGCCGGTGATTGATCCGCGCTCGACACCCATGGTGATGTCGACATTCGCCTTCACCCCGCCATAGGATTTCGAGACACCCTCGACTTTAATGATCGGGTCCGACATCAGGCGGCCTCCTTCTCATCGGCATCCGTGGCATTGCCGGTGTCGACGACGATACCGAAACGCTCGGGATATTTGGTCTGCAGCCAGCCCATGATCCCCTGCTGGAAATAGACAATATTGATAATCAGGATCAGGCCGAGCGCCACCCACTGAAGATTCAGCAGATAGGTCCAGGTGGCTTCCTTGATCACATGAAAGATGATGGCGCCCAGAACCGGACCCCACAACGTGCCCTTGCCGCCAAGAAGCGCCATCGCCACCATGAAGATGCCGAAGGTCGGAATCGGGTAGGCGACCTCCTTGTCGATGAAGCCGGCCATGTTGCCGGCCACGGCGCCGATACATCCCATGAAGAAGGCCGGGATGGCCCAGCCGATGCGTTTGTAGGCAAGCGTCGGAATGCCCATCGCCTCGGCCTTGTCCTCATCATCGCGGATGGCGTTGATGGCCAGCCCGAACTGCGTCGAATACAGCCAGCGGAGCAGGAAGTGCGAGATGATCGTGAAGACAAAGCACAAGATATAGAAGAAGGTCGATCGGAACTCGATATCCCCCGGGAACAGCGGCATCGAGATACCCGACGCCCCGCCGACATAGTCGATGGTGATCGTGACCTCGGCCACCGCAATCGCCAGGCCAAGCGAACCGATGGCGAAATAGGGGCCGCGAAGGCCGAACATGAACGAGCTGAAAATCACCGACAGCACCAGCCCGACAACGCCGGCGGCGAGGATTCCGAGACCCAGACCCCAGAAATATTCCGCCTGCGTGAATTCGGGCTTGATCGAGCCCATCGCCGAGGTGTACTCGCCGACACCGCCCTCATAGAAGAAGGCGATCTGGACGATCGCCGAGACATACATACCGACCCCGAAGAAGGTGATGTTGCCAAGCGAGTTGTAACCCATCTGACCGCCAAGCGTATCCCAGGTCGACGCCATCAGCACCATCATCCACAGATAGGCGATGGACAGCGTATAGTCCGGGAAGAGGATCGGGCCAAAAATCCCGAACAGAGCCAGCAGCCCGTAGGTTACCTTTGTGTCTCTGGTCATAGTCATCGTACCACCTGCCGGTTACGTCTCATTTGAATCTGCCGCCAGATCAGGACCAGCAGCAGGATGCTGACAGGCGCCGCAACCTCATAGGCGGTGCCAAGAATCGCGCCGGTATATTTCTCGAACAGCCCGATACCGAACCCGGCACCGATCACCGCCGGCAGGTTGCCAAGGCCGGCCGCCGTCACGATAGCGAAGGAGCGTACCGAATAGGTGATGCCATAGAAGGGCTGGATTACCCAGATGATCGACACCAGAACGCCGGCCGCACCACACAGCGCGGCATTGAAGGCGAAGGTAAATGCATAGACGCGGTCAATATCGATACCCAGCACGCGGGCGGCACGCGGGTCCTGCGCGGTGGCGCGAATCGCCTGACCGGCCCGTGAACGCTTCATGAAGATAATCACACCGGTTGCGATGACCCCGGCAAGGATCAGCGTGATCAGCTTCGATGACGGCACGGTGACCATATTGTCGAACGCATCATAGACCGGCAGTTCCATGTCGATGGTCTGCACCTCGGGACCGAAGATCAGGTTCATAACCTGTTGCAGCAGCAGCGACAGGCCAAATGTCGCCAGCAACGAGACGAACATGTCCTGATCGATGATGCGCCGAATCATCAGCACATAGACGATCCATCCGAACATGAACATCACCGGCATGACGATCAGCAGGATCAGCACAAGCGGCACATGGAGCTGGTGCAGGGCCAGAGCCATATAACCGCCCATGATCACAAAATCGCCCTGCGCCAGGTTCTTGATGTTCATCACACCCCAGACAAGCGCAAGGCCGTAGGCGCTCAGCGCAAACACCGCACCAACGAAGATGCCGTCAAGAATGACCTGCACGTTGATGATCGGTGCCCATACGAACAGCAGTTGTAAATTATCCCACATGTTCCCTTCCTCGACAGAGACGCGGACTCGAAAAGACTTTATCGATCAAGAAATTTGCCACTCAAGACAAGTTGCCAAACAGGCAAAGGGGGAAGCGACACGCTTCCCCCGAGAGGTAGGGTTACTTGGCCTAGTAGGAGACGTTCCGCGGGAACACCATGTCGCCGGCCTTTTCAACCAGTTTGTACTGGCCGCTGCCGTCGATCTGGCGCATGAACATCGGCTTGGCGATGTTGTTGCCATTCTCCGAGAACTTGATGTCACCATAGAAGGTTTCCATCTCGACCTTGGAAATGGCGTCGCGGACAGCGTCCTTGTCAAAGCTGTTGGCAGCCTCGAAAGCCTCCTTGAAGACATAGACGGCTGCCGATGCCTGTGCCGACTGGTACGGCACCGAGGTGTAGGACGGGTTGTCAGCCTTGAAGCCGGCGTTCCACTCAGCCGCCGAACCGAACATCGGGTCGGACTTGGACAGCGTCTCGACCCATTGTGTCGGGCAGAGGAAGCCGTTGGCTGTCTTCGGGAACTTTTCCTGGACCTTTGCCGCCTCGCAGTGGGTCAGCGCGATCATCGGCACATTGACCTTCATCTCGTCGATCTGACGGGCGGCCGTGGCGGCACCCTTCGAGTGACCGGAGATGATCAGGGCATCAGGCTTCAGCGCCTTCACCTTGGTCAGCGTGGTCGACATGTCGGACAGGTCGGCCGGCAGCTGGTCGTCGATCACGACCTTCATGCCATATTCCTTGATCTTGTCCATCACACCGGCACGGACATCCATCGAGAACGGATCGCCCTCGAATGCCAGCGCGATGCGGACATCACCCGGGTTGGACGACTTTTCAGCCGCAAAATCGATCGCTGTCGCCAGATACTGCTCGGATGTCGAAAGGACAGCGAACAGATATTTGTAACCCTGGGTGAAGAGCGAGCGCGATGCGCCCTCTGCCTCGACCATTGGCACGCCGAACTTTTCCGACACCGGCGCGATGGCCTTTGTCATGCCCGAGCTGTAGGGCCCGAGCATATATTCGACGCCATCCTGCTGGATCAGACGCTCGGCAAGCTGCGCACCGCGAGCCGGTGTCGATTCATCATCGTAATACTTCACGTCAAGCTTGTAGCTCTTGCCACCAACCTTCACGCCACCAGCCTCGTTGATCACCTTGACGGCATAATCGTAACCGCGCTGCGTGTGCAGGCCGTTGGTTGCATATTTACCTGTCAGCGAAATCGACGAACCGAGAATGATGGTATCACCCTCGACCTTTGCCATAGCCGGCGTTGCAAGGCTGACCGCGAGGGCGACGCCTGCCACAATACCATGCTTCATGAACATTTGGTTTCCTCCGAGAAAATTCTGAAGTCATCGTTAAGACTGAACACTATGAACAAAGAATCATCCATCACCAAGACGATTCTGTTTGCATGTGACAAATTGAACGCCCGAACCGGATTCCGCAAAGGCGAGATGCACATGCCGAAACAGCCTCGATTCAGCCAAGCAGAACCATGATGATCGAGAGCGCCAGAAGCAGCATCGCGAACAGCTCCTTGCCGGAGGGCCGTTCGCGGAAATAGAAGAAGGAAATCCCCAGCACCAGAAGCAGTTCGATCTGGCCGACAGCACGGACCGGCGCCACCGCATAGAGCGAGAAGGCGGTGAACCAGCAGCCCGTCGACACGGCGCCGGACAGGCCGACAATACTGCTGTCACGCCAATGCACGAAGCTTGCCTTCAGCTGGTCCGGTGCGCGCCGCCACATCCACAGCCCCATCAGCGCCGCCTGGATCAACACCGACACGCCGGCGGTCATGCTGGCCCGTGTCACAAGATCATCGCTTGCCAGCGAATCGCTCGCCGCCTTGTAGGCAACAGTGCAGAAACCGAGAAACGCACCACTGCCAAGCCCGATCGCCGTCTGGCGGGTGAACAGCGATGCCAGAAGATTGCGCAGCGTCAGGCTGCTCTTGGCCAGCGACAGCAGAAACACCGCGATAACGCCGATGAGAATCGCCATCCCGACCTGGAAACTGACAATATGGCCAAGGATCACCGCCTCGAACAGCGCTGCCTGGATCACCTCGGTCTTGGAAAAGGCGGTACCGGCGGCAAAGGACCGGTGCGAGAACAGGGTCACCAGCAGAACGGTGAAGATGATCTGTGTCACCCCGGCGATGGTGGTCCAGAACAGAAACGGGATGTTCAGGCCCGGCAGCGGCTCACCGCTCCAGCCACCATAGATAAAGACCCAGGCCCAGGCAAAGGGGATGGCGTAGGAAAACCTGACATAGCTGGCGCCGAGATCGCCAAGCGGCGCCTTCAGTTTCTTCTGGTAAGTGCTGCGCACGGCTTGCGATACCGCCGCCCCGATGGTCACCCAGATCCACAGCGAGGTCACAGGTTCATCCCCTTCTTTCCCTTACATGCTGCCGCGCTAGACAGGTTTGTCACCTTTCAGCGTGATTCGGTGAAGAAGACGCCGGTGCCCGTGATAGTCATTCAGCGGATAGTGGAGTGCGCTTCGATTGTCCCAGATCGCGATGTCGCCGACACCCCAGACAAGCCGGCACTGGAATTCGGGCGCGATCTGGTGCTGGAAAAGAAAGTCGAGAAGACTGGCGCTCTCCTCCTCGGTCCAGCCCTCGAACCCGATCGCGTGGCCGGGGCTGAGATAGAGCGATTTGCGGCCGGTTTCAGGATGCGTGCGCACCACCGGATGAACCGCCGCCAGCGCGTTGACATCGGTGCCGTTACCGGCTTCCTCGATCCGCGCGGTCCGCGTCGCCGCGACCTTTGCCTTGTTGGCGGCGCTGACAACATGCAATCCGCCAAGCGTCTCCTTCAGCCCGTCGGAAAGTCGTTCATAGGCCAGCTCCTGATTCGCGAAGATCGTATCGCCCCCGATTGGCGGCAGTTCTATGGCCTGCAGCATCGTCGCCATCGGCGGCGCGTCCTGATAGATGGTGTCGGTGTGCCAGACACCGCCGAAATTGACCGTCTCATGCTCGCGCTTCAGCACCGCCGTGAGTTCGGGAATGCCGTCAACGCCGTCGAGGAACGGATAGATCGCCGGCTCGCCAAAGGCGCGGGCCAGCGCCAGTTGCTGTTGCGGCGTCAGATTCTGGTTGCGGAGCACGACCATTTTATGCTCCAGCCAGACGGCCCTGATCTCGCCAATGACAGTGTCCGCGAAGTCGCTGGCGGCAAGATCGATGCCGGTGATTTCGGCGCCCATCGCCGGCGCCAGCATTGTAACCTTCAAGGGGGACACCTCACTTTTCACAGGGCGGTCCGCATCCCCATTGCAACATTCCGGTTAAGCGCCAACCCACCCAGACGCTATCGCGAAGGTGGTGGGGACGCAACCACAGCCAGCCGATGGCGACATTTGGCGCCAGTGACAGCAGTGGAATCTGGACCTATGTTTACGGCCATCTGGCTCTAATGCTTGGTCGAGATGCCTGCGATTGATTAGGTTGGATGACGCTGGCGCCAACCCTTGTCGGGCGGTATCGGGCGACGGCGCGTCAAAAAACACACCGGACAAACACAACGGATCTGCAGTAAACGGATCTGCAGTAAAGGCAAGACCACAACCGAATGAGGGGTGACGCATCATGAAAATGACAACGGAAGAGGCTTTTGTAAAAGTCCTGCAAATGCACGGAATCCAGAATGCTTTCGGGATTATCGGCTCGGCGATGATGCCGATTTCGGACCTGTTCCCGCAGGCCGGCATCACTTTCTGGGACGCCGCGCATGAATGCAATGCCGGCATGATGGCCGACGGCTTTACCCGCGCGACCGGCCAGATGTCGATGATGGTGGCGCAGAACGGTCCGGGAATCACCAATTTCGTGACCCCGGTCAAGACTGCCTACTGGAACCACACACCGTTGCTTCTTGTCACCCCGCAGGCCGCCAACAAGACCATTGGCCAGGGCGGCTTTCAGGAAGTCGAGCAGATGGCGCTGTTCAAGGACATGGTCGCCTATCAGGAAGAGGTCCGCGACCCGGTTCGCATCGCCGAGACGCTGAACCGCGTGATCCTGCAGGCGAAGCGCAACTCGGCACCGGCACAGATCAACGTGCCGCGCGATTTCTGGACGCAGGTCATCGATATCGAACTTCCGGCGATTGTCGAGTTCGAACGTCCGTCGGGCGGCGAGGACGCCATCGATGCGGCGGCGAAGATGCTGTCGGAAGCCAAATTCCCGGTGATCCTGAACGGTGCCGGCGTTGTCATCGGCGGCGCCATCGGCGAATCGATGAAGCTTGCCGAGCGTCTCGACGCGCCGGTCTGCTGCGGTTACCAGCATAATGACGCCTTTCCGGGGTCGCACCCGTTGCACGCCGG
>Ga0181581_10002554_pt1 | contig 14277 bp, 28 predicted proteins | sample 071ome_22_FD_132433 | JGI IMG/M metagenome (GOLD analysis project Ga0181581, IMG submission 132433) | Coastal salt marsh microbial communities from the Groves Creek Marsh, Skidaway Island, Georgia - 071404AT metaG (megahit assembly) | ecosystem: Environmental > Aquatic > Marine > Intertidal... | reverse complement strand
GACTGCAGGCGCGGCAGATTTTACCAAAGGCGCAAAGGAGAGCCGCGTTTCATCCCGCGAAGTCGGGACGACTTTCGTCTGTGCAGACGAACCGGACACCATCGCAGCCGTGAGGACAGCAACGCATGCGAACGCCGCTCCGACCGTTTTCAGTGACACATAGCCCATGACGTTATTTTACCATTTCCCGACAATTTCTGCCCAAAGCAAAAGGGCGATCCTAAGAACCGCCCTTTTTGTCTTTCCGTCTGACAGGAAAACTTACGCAACCGCTTCCTGCTCCATGTCCTCGTCGACCTGCACCGGTCCCGAATCCTGCCCCTTTGCGTCCGGATCGCGATCGACAAGTTCGATCACGGCCATCGGCGCGGAGTCTCCATAGCGGAATCCGGCTTTTACAATCCGCGTATACCCGCCAGGGCGGTCACGGTAGCGGTCGGCCAGCGTGGAAAACAGTTTGTCGGCAAGTTTCTTGTCGCCATGCAAACGCGAAACCGCGATACGACGGGCGTGAAGATCGCCGCGCTTTCCGAGGGTGATCAGCTTGTCGACAACCGACCGTAACTCCTTCGCCTTCGGCAAAGTGGTCTTGATCTGCTCGTGCTTGATAAGGGCTGCGGCCATGTTGCCGAACAGCGCCTTGCGGTGAGAGCTCGTGCGGTTGAGCTTCCGGCCACTCATACGATGGCGCATTATTCTGTCCTCTTCTTCCTGTCTGCCGACTTAGTACGGCTCTTCCAGCCGCTTGGCCATGTCCTCGATGTTCTCGGGCGGCCATTCGGTGATTTCCATGCCGAGGTGGAGCCCCATCGTCGACAGAACTTCCTTGATCTCGTTCAGCGATTTCCGGCCGAAATTCGGCGTCCGCAGCATTTCCTGCTCTGTTTTCTGAACCAGGTCGCCGATATAAATGATGTTGTCGTTCTTCAGGCAGTTTGCCGAACGCACCGACAATTCCAGTTCGTCGACCTTACGCAGCAGATTGCGGTTGAACGCCGGTTCCGCGGCTTCGACCGTTTCCGGGATCGCGCGCGGCTCTTCGAAATTGATGAACATCTGAAGCTGGTCCTGCAAGATGCGGGCTGCAAGCGCGACCGCGTCTTCCGGCGATATGGTGCCGTCGGTTTCGACATCCATGACCAGCTTGTCGTAGTCCGTCCGTTGTCCGACGCGGGCATTTTCGACCCGGTAGGCGACGCGGCGAACCGGGCTGAACACGGCATCGACCGGAACCAGTCCGATCGGCGCGTCTTCGGCGCGGTTTTCAGCAGCAGGCACGTAGCCCTTGCCGGTATCGACCGTCATCTCCATGGAAATCTTCGCGCCGTCGTCCAGCGTGCAGATGACAATATCCGGATCGATGATTTCGATATCGTGGGTCGCTTCGATCATTCCGGCCGTGATTTCGCCGGGTCCGGTGGCGGTCAGAGTGATCCGCTTCGGCCCTTCGCCATGCATGCGCAGAGCCAACGACTTGATGTTGAGCACCACGTCGGTAACGTCTTCGCGGACGCCAGGGATGGACGAGAACTCGTGCAGAACGCCGTCGATCTGAACCGCGGTAACTGCCGCGCCCTGCAGCGACGACAGCAGAATACGGCGCAGCGAATTGCCAAGCGTCGTCGCAAACCCGCGTTCCAGCGGTTCCGCCGTGATCGACGCGGAACGCGACGCTTCTTCACCGGCATCGATGTCGAGCTTGGTGGGTTTGATCAGTTCCTGCCAATTCTTATGAATGACCGTCATACCGTTATCCTTACAGCGGCCAGATGCCGCACTGGGTTACTTCGATGTGTGCCGTCTCAAAGGCGACGGCGAAAAGTCTGTGCTAAACGCGGCGCCGCTTGCGGGGGCGGCAGCCGTTATGGGGAATCGGCGTCACATCGCGGATCGCCGTGATCGTGAACCCGACCGCTTGCAACGCCCGCAGCGCGGATTCACGTCCGGAACCAGGCCCCTTTACTTCGACTTCGAGCGTCTTCACACCATGGTCCTGTGCCTTGCGGCCGGCATCTTCGGCCGCCATCTGGGCGGCGTACGGTGTAGATTTGCGGGATCCCTTGAAGCCCTGCGAACCTGCCGACGACCATGCAATGGAATTGCCCTGGGCATCGGTGATCGTGATCATCGTGTTGTTAAACGTCGCGTTCACATGGGCAACGCCCGAGGTGATATTTTTGCGTTCGCGGCGGCGCGGCCGTGCTGTCGCTTGTCTAGCCATGTTCTTTTCCTGTTATCCGCCTATTTCTTGCCGGTAATCGGGCGGGCCTTGCCCTTGCGGGTGCGCGCGTTTGTATGCGTCCGCTGTCCGCGAACCGGCAGTCCGCGGCGGTGACGCAACCCCCGATAGCAGCCGAGATCCATAAGGCGCTTGATGTTCATCGCGGTTTCGCGTCGAAGATCGCCTTCAATCAGGTAATCGCGGTCAATCACGTCGCGAATACGGGCCAGTTCGTCATCGCCGAGATCGTTCGCGCGGATTTCACCGGCGACATTTGCGGTTTCGCAAATCTTCACCGCCGACGTGCGACCGATACCGAAAATATAGGTGAGCGCGATCGCCACCGGTTTGTTGGGCAGGTTTACACCCGAAATGCGTGCCACGACGCCGTCTCCTTAGCGTTCAAGTCATTGAAATATAGAAAAAAGTACCCGGTCAGCCCGTTTGGCCGGAGCGCGGGAATTATAGGGGCTGTTTGCATCAAGTCAACCATCAGCCAGCCTCCAGAACGGCTTCGATTTGCCTGGTCACTTCGTCGATATCAGCCATTCCGTCAACCGTTTTCAAAGTCCCCTGCCCGTCGTAATAGGGCAACAGGGGTGCAGTCTGCGCGTGATACGCTTCCAGGCGGGAAGCCACGGTTTCGGCATTGTCATCCTTACGGCGCGAGAATTCGGTCGCCCCGCAGCTGTCGCAGACGCCTTCGGTTTTCGGTTTCTGGAAACTGTCGTGATATCCGGCGCCGCAATTCGCACAGCTGTACCGACCGGAAATCCGCTCGACCAGGATCGCGTCATCGACCTTCATCTCGATCACATGATCCAGCTGTACGTTCATGTCGGCGAGCATTCCGTCCAGCGCCTCCGCCTGAGCCGTGGTACGGGGAAAGCCGTCGAGAATAAACCCCTGGGCGCAATCAGGTTGCTGGATTCGATCGCGGATCATGGCAATCATGATTTCGTCTGAAACCAGTTCCCCCCGCTCCATGATCGCTTTGGCCTGCTGGCCGATCTCGCTACCTGACGCGACGGCCGCACGCAGCATATCGCCCGTCGACAGCTGGATCAGACAATGTCCGTCTTCGAGACGCTTCGCCTGCGTGCCTTTACCGGCGCCGGGCGGACCTAAAAGCATAAGATTCATCCGCGTCGCCCCTTCAATCGGGATTTCTTCACTAGTCCTTCGTATTGATGGGCAATCAGATGAGACTGGACCTGGGCGACGGTATCCATAGTCACAGTCACCACGATAAGAAGGCTTGTTCCGCCGAAGTAGAACGGCACTCCGTATTGCGAGATCAATAGCTCCGGCATAATACTGATCGCCGTCAGATATATCGCGCCGACGACGGTCAGACGGGTCAGAATGAAATCGAGATACTCGGCCGTGTTTTTGCCCGGCCGGATGCCGGGAACGAACCCGCCGTATTTTTTCAGGTTATCGGCGGTTTCGGTGGGATTGAAAACCACCGAGGTATAGAAAAATGCAAAGAAGATTATCATCGCGGCGTACAACAACAGGTACGCGGGCTGGCCGCGGCCAAGATATGCAGTCACATCGCCGAGCCAGCCGGGCCCCGCATTCGCCGAGAAGTTCGCGACCGTAATCGGCAGGAGCAGCAGTGAACTCGCGAAAATTGGCGGAATGACACCGGCGGTATTCACCTTCAATGGTATGTGCGAGTTTTCGCCGCCAACCATCTTGTTGCCTTGTTGGCGCTTGGGATACTGAACGATCACCCTGCGCTGTGCGCGTTCGACGAACACGATAAACGTGATGACACCAACCGCCATGATCAACAGGAAGATGATAAACAGGGCCGACAAAGCGCCCGTACGGCCGAGTTCCAGGGTGCCGATGAGCGCGGCCGGCATTTCGGCAACGATACCGGCGAAGATAATCAGGGAGATCCCGTTGCCGACGCCGCGGGCAGTGATCTGCTCGCCCAGCCACATCAGGAACATGGTGCCGCCGACCAGCGTGATAACGGTAGTGGCCCGGAAGAACGCGCCAGGCTCGGCAACGGCCGCGCCCTGGGAACCGCTCATGCCTTCAAGTCCGACTGCAATGCCATACGCCTGCAACGCCGCCAGAACGACCGTACCGTAACGCGTGTACTGGTTCAGTTTCTTACGGCCGACTTCGCCTTCTTTCTTCAACGCTTCGAAGTGCGGATGAATCGCCTGCAGAAGCTGCATAATGATCGATGCCGAGATGTACGGCATGATGTTCAGAGCGAAAATTGTCATCCGGGCGAACGCGCCGCCGGACAACATGTTGAACATATCCAGAATGCCGCCCGCCTGCTGCTGGAAGATATCCTGCAGGATCGACGGATCGATACCTGGCAACGGTATCCAGGTACCAAGCCGATACACAATCAACGCACCCAGCGTGAACCAGATGCGTTTCTTGAGCTCGGTCGCCTTCGCAAAATTCGAAAAGTTAATCTGCGAGGCGAGTTGTTCGGCGGCAGACGCCATCAACTATTCCTTATCCGTCCCCGCGTCGTCTTCCGCTTCGGCCGCCGGTGCCGACTTGTTATTTTTCGGGGCAACGTTCTTTTCCCTGGCGGGTGCCGTAACGGTCAACTTTCCGCCGGCCTTTTCAACCGCGTCGACAGCGCTCTTCGAAGCGCCGGTCACTTCTATCTCAAGCTTGGTGTTAAGCTCGCCTTTTGCAAGGATTCGAACGCCGTCTCTCTTGGATTTGATCACGCCGGTCTCGACGAGAACATCCTCGGTGACGGGCTTGCTCGCATCGAGCTTGCCCGCATCGATCGCCTGCTGCAGGCGACCGAGATTCACGACCCGAAAATCCTTGCGGAAAATATTCGTAAAACCACCCTTCGGCAGACGCCGGTAAAGCGGCATCTGACCGCCCTCGAAACCGAGCAGCGAGACGCCGCTACGCGATTTCTGGCCTTTATGACCGCGCGCCGCTGTTTTGCCGGTGCCCGAACCGATGCCGCGGCCGACGCGCTTGCGCCGGTGACGTGCACCCTGATTGTCCGAAATTTCGTTCAGTTTCATCGTCAGCTCCTGTGAGCAACGCAAACGCGCGTCTGCTCGCTCCTAATCTTCCACCCGAACGAGGTGCTTTACCTTATCGACCATGCCACGGACGGCTGGAGTATCCTCCAACTCGCGTGTCCGGTTCATCTTGTTGAGGCCGAGCCCCACCAGCGTCGCGCGCTGATCCTTGGGCCGTCCGATCGGGCTCCCGACCTGGGTCACCCGAATTGTTTTTTTACCGTCAGCCATCGTTTACGCCTCCGCCTGCTCCTCGTCGCGCCGACCGACTATATCGCCGACCTTGCGGCCGCGGCGCGTCGCCACCATGCGGGGCGACTGCAGATTCTTCAAAGCTTCGAACGTCGCCTTGATCATGTTGTGCGGGTTCTGGGTGCCGAGCGATTTCGCAACGACGTCCTGAACGCCCAGAGTTTCGAAAATAGCGCGCATCGGGCCACCGGCGATAATACCCGTACCGGGAGGCGCCGCTCGAAGCACGACCTTGCCCGCACCGTAACGGCCGCGCACATCGTGATGCAGTGTCCGGCCTTCCCGGAGAGGAACGCGGATCATATTGCGCTTCGCTTTCTCAGTACCCTTGCGAATGGCTTCCGGCACTTCCCGCGCCTTGCCCGAACCAAAGCCGACCCGGCCCTTTTCATCGCCGACGACGACAAGCGCAGCAAAACCGAAACGCCGGCCGCCTTTGACGACCTTCGCAACGCGATTGATGCTGACAAGCTTATCGACAATGTCACTGTCTTCGCGGTTATCGCGGTCGCGTCTTGGATTACGTGCCATACGTCGATCTCCTAGAATGCCAGCCCGCCTTCGCGGGCTGCTTCGGCGAGCGCCTTGACGCGGCCGTGGTAAAGATAAGGGCCGCGGTCGAACACAACCTCTTTGACGCCCTGTTCGGTGGCGCGCTGGGCGACCAGTTTCCCGACTGCGGCTGCGGCAGCCGCTGTCGCACCAGCAGTAACGGCATCTTCCCGGCTGGACGCGGATGCGACCGTCTTGCCGTTCAGGTCGTCAATCACCTGTGCGTAAATGTATTTATTGGATCGGAAAATCGAGAGGCGCGGACGCCCGTTCGCGCTTTTGCGAATCTGCCGACGCACCCGGGCACGGCGCCGCTGCTCCAGTTTCGAATTATCAGCCATGATTACTTCTTCTTGCCTTCCTTGCGGATGATTATCTCGTCCGCATACCGCACGCCTTTACCCTTGTAGGGTTCCGGCTTGCGGAAACCTCTGATCTCGGCCGCAACCTGGCCGACCTTCTGATTGTCCACACCCGAGACCACGACTTCCGTCTGGCTCGGCGCATCGATCTTGATGCCCTCCGGAATCGGATAACGGATCTCGTGACTGTGGCCGAGCTGCAGCACCAGGTCCTTGCCCTGAACCTGTGCGCGGTAGCCGACGCCAGTGATCTCCAGTTTCTTCTCGAAGCCGGCCGAGACGCCCTGAACGATATTACTGATCAGGCTGCGCGTCGTGCCCCACATCGTACGGGCGCGCTTCGAGTTATTCGCCGGCTTCACCCAGATAAGGTTCTCTTCCCGGGACACCTGCACATCGTCACTGACGTTAAGCGACAATTCACCGAGCTTTCCCTTGGCCTTGACGGCATCGCCGTCGATCTGAAGATCCACACCATCCGGTACTTCGACCGGCAACATTCCGACGCGTGACATGTTCCTGCTCCTGCGTCCCTAAAAGACTTCGCAAATGACCTCGCCACCGACATTGGCGGCGCGGGCCTCGTTGTCCGACATCACACCCTGCGGGGTGGACAGGATCGAAATGCCGAGCCCGTTATAAACGGACGGCAGATCGCTAATTTTCGAATACACGCGGCGGCCCGGCTTGGAGACCCGCTGAATGTGGCGGATCACCGGCGAACCGTCGTGATACTTCAGCTCAATCCGAAGCTGGCTCAAACCCTTGCGTATCTCTTCGGTTTCGTATCCACGGATATAGCCTTCCCGTTTCAGAACCTCGAGCACATTGGCCCGCAGCTTCGAACTGGGCGACATCACCGCACTTTTGTTGGCGCGCTGGCCATTGCGGATTCGTGTCAAAAGATCGCCGACGGGATCGGTCATACTCATCGTCGTTCTCTCCTCACCAGCTCGATTTGACCATGCCGGGAACCTGGCCGTTCGACGCAAGTTCGCGCAGCGAAATACGCGACATCTTGAACTTGCGGTAAACACCACGCGGACGGCCGGTAACTTCGCAACGGTTCTGAACGCGTACTTTCGCGGAATTCCGCGGCAGTTTCGCCAGCTTCAAACGCGCCTGAAAGCGTTCTTCCATCGGCAAATCGCGATTGTCCGCAATTTCCTTCAGGCGATTCCGCCGGGCCTCGTACTTCTTGGCCATACGGTCCCGTTTTCTGTTTCGTTCAATGGCGCTTTTCTTAGCCATGTGATCCTCCCAATCCCGTCAGTTCGTAAACGGGAAGTTGAAATTCTTGAGCAGCGCACGTGCCTGCTCGTCATTGTCTGCGGTGGTACACACCACGATATCCATGCCCCTGAACTCATCGACTGAATCGTAGTCGATCTCGGGAAAGATGATTTGTTCCTGGATACCCATCGCGTAATTGCCGCGCCCATCGAAGCTTTTCGGGGACAATCCGCGAAAGTCGCGGACGCGCGGCAGCGCGATATTCACCAGGCGGTCGATAAATTCGTACATCCGGTCTCGCCGCAGCGTCACCTTGACGCCGATAGGCATACCTTCACGCAGCTTGAACGTCGCGACCGACTTGCGGGCGCGGACGATCACCGGCTTCTGTCCCGCGATGACAGTCATGTCACGCAACGCGTTATCGACCTTTTTGGAATCGTTTACCGCATCACCGACGCCCATGTTGAGGACAACCTTGTCGAGACGCGGAATCTGCATCGGGTTGGTATATCCGAACTGTTCCTGCATCGAGGACCGGATTTCCGACGCGTATACTTCTTTCAAACGGGCAACCATCAAACCGACTCCCTTAATCGATCACTTCGCCAGACCGCTTCGCATAGCGGACCTTGCGACCGTCTTCGAGCGAGCGGAACCCGACCCGGGTGGCTTCACCGCCATCGGGGTCGAGCAGCGCCACGTTCGAAACGTGGATCGATGCTTCTTTTTCGACGATGCCGCCCTGTTCGGTCTGGGTCTGGCGCTGGTGGCGTTTCACCATGTGCACACCCGCTACCAAAACGCGGTTCTGATCAGTCAACACCTTGAGGACACTGCCTTTTTTGCCTTTGTCCCGACCGGATATGACGATAACTTCGTCGCCTTTTCTAATTCGCGCAGCCATTTTTTTGCTCCGGTTCCTCCGCCCTACAGAACTTCTGGGGCGAGAGAAACGATCTTCATGTATCGCCGGGCGCGCAGTTCACGCGTGACCGGTCCAAAAATACGGGTGCCAATCGGCTCGTCCGCGTTGTTCAACAGTACCGCCGCATTCCGGTCGAACCGGATCGACGTTCCGTCAGGCCGCCGGATCTCCTTGGCGGTCCGGACTATGACGGCCCGGTGCACGTCGCCTTTTTTCACTCGGCCACGCGGAATCGCTTCCTTCACGGAGACGACGATCACGTCGCCGACCGTAGCCCAACGCCGTTTCGAGCCACCGAGGATCCGGATGCACTGCACGCGGCGTGCGCCGGAATTGTCGGCCACCTCGAGGTTGGATTCAGGGATAATCATTGATCTTGTCCTTGTTCCTCAGCGCTTCACGCGTCGTCGAAGATGACTTCCCAGGTCTTCGACTTGGAAATCGGTTTACATTCGCGAATCCGGACCTGTTCGCCCGTCTTGCACTTGTTGTCCGGATCGTGCGCCGCGAATTTCTTCGACCGGCGGATAATCTTTTTGTACAGCGGATGCTGTATCTGGCGTTCGACACGGACTGTCACAGTCTTGTCCGCCTTGTCGGAAACAACTGTTCCCTGGAGAATTCGCTTGGGCATCGTCTCTCTCGTTTCTTACGACGCGTCGGCGGCTGCGTGCCGGCGCTCGGTCATAATAGTGTTGATACGCGCAATATCCCGGCGCACTTCGCCGACCCGGCTCGTCGCTTCGAGTTGGCCTGAAGACCGTTGGAACCGAAGGTTCAACTGTTCCCGCTTCAGGTTCTGAAGCTCCTCTTTCAGTTCGTCATCGGATTTCTGACGAAGATCTGCAGCGTTCGCCATGGTCAGTCATCTCCTCCGACAAGACGGGTCACCACTTTGGTTTGTACCGGCAGTTTCGCCGCCGCCAGTTCAAGCGCGACCGTCGCGATATCCTTCGGCACGCCGTCGACTTCGAACATGATACGGCCCGGTTTCACACGTGCTGCCCAATATTCGACGGTACCCTTGCCTTTTCCCTGTCGGACTTCGGCAGGCTTCTGGGTCACCGGCACATCGGGGAAAATGCGAATCCAGACGCGGCCTGAACGACGCATGTGACGAGTGATCGCTCGCCGCGAGGCTTCGATCTGACGCGCGGTTACGCGCCCGGGCGACAGTGCCTTCAGCCCATAGGAGCCGAAATTCAGCGTCGTCGCGCCTTTGGCGTTCCCCTTGATCCGGCCCTTGTGGGCCTTCCGGAACTTTGTTCTTTTAGGTGCAAGCATCTTACCGTTCCCGTTATGCCAGCCTTAGCGGCTGACCTGCTGTTCCTGCAGGCGTTTGTCCTGGGCCATGGGGTCGTGCGCCAGGATTTCACCCTTGAACACCCAAACCTTCACGCCGCACGCGCCGTAAGTGGTGCGGCCCGTGGCAGTACCGTAATCGACGTCGGCTCGCAGCGTGTGAAGCGGCACGCGGCCTTCACGATACCATTCGGTCCGGGCAATTTCCGCACCGCCCAGACGACCCGCACAGTTGATGCGAATGCCTTCGGCGCCCAGACGCATGGCCGACTGAACCGCGCGCTTCATGGCACGCCGGAAAGCGACCCGTCGTTCCAGCTGCTGCGCAATGTTTTCGGCGACCAGCTTGGCGTCGATTTCAGGCTTGCGAATTTCCACGATGTTCAGGTGGACCTCGCTGTCCGTCATTTCCGCGATTTCCTTGCGAAGCCGTTCGATATCAGCGCCCTTCTTGCCGATGACCACGCCCGGCCGCGCCGAGTGGATCGTCACGCGGGCTTTCTTCGCCGGACGTTCGATGACAACGCGGCTGATACCCGCCTGCGACAGCTTGTCGAACAGGTAATTCCGCAGCTTGATATCTTCGTGCAGCAGTCCCGCGTAGTTTTCGTCATTCGCATACCAGCGCGAATCCCAGGTGCGGTTGATGCCGAGACGAAGCCCGATCGGATTTACTTTTTGCCCCATTAGGCTTCCTCCTCGACTTCGCGCACAACCACGGTGAGGTTGCTGAAAGGTTTCTGTATCTTGCCGACCCGGCCACGGGCGCGGGCACGAAACCGTTTCATAACGAAAGCCTTGCCAACTGTTGCCTCGGAGACGACCAGACGGTCGACATCGAGCTGATGATTGTTTTCGGCATTTGCGATGGCCGCTTGCAGAACGCTTTTCACCGTGCCGGCGATCCGTTTGCGCGAGAAGCTGAGTTCCGCCAGCGCGCGCTCAGCCGGCAGACCCCGGATCGACTGGGCGACCAGATTGAGCTTTTGCGGGCTGACGCGAATGGTCTTCGCGAATGCCTGCGCTTCGTTGTCGCCGATACGGCGGGGATTGGACGACTTGCCCATTATCAGCCCCTCTTCGCCTTTTTGTCAGCCGCGTGGCCGAGATAGGTACGTGTGGCAGCAAATTCGCCGAACTTGTGGCCGACCATATTTTCGGTCACCAGCACCGGAATGTGCTTCTGACCGTTGTGGACACCGAAAGTAAGTCCCACAAACTGCGGCAGGATGGTGGACCGGCGCGACCAGATCTTGATCACGTCATTCCGTCCCGATGCACGGGTTTCTTCCGCTTTTTTCAGGAGATAGCCGTCAACGAACGGGCCTTTCCAGACTGAACGGGCCATGGTGCCTCTCTCTTCCTACTTCTTGCGCCGACGACGCATGATCAGGTCGTCGGATTTCTTTTTACGGCGCGTCCGAGCGCCCTTGGTCGGTTTGCCCCAGGGCGACACCGGATGCCGGCCGCCGGAGGTCCGGCCTTCGCCGCCACCATGCGGATGATCCACCGGGTTCATCGCGACACCGCGAACCTGCGGCCGTTTGCCCATCCAGCGCTTGCGACCGGCCTTGGACAGATTGATGTTCTGGTTGTCGGAGTTCGAAACCGCGCCGACGGTCGCCATGCATTTCGCAGGCACCATGCGCAGTTCGCCGGACGTCAGCCGCAGCTGTGCATAGCCGGAATCCTTACCGATCAGCTGAACGTAAGTGCCTGCGGCACGCGCCATCTGACCGCCCTTGCCCGGCTTCATCTCCACATTATGGATGATGGTGCCAACCGGCATGTTTTCCATTGGCATGGCGTTACCGGGCTTGATGTCGGCCCGATTGGACGCGATGACGGCATCTCCTTCCTGCAGCCGTTGCGGCGCGAGGATATAGGCTTCTTCACCGTCTTCGTATTTCAACAGCGCGATGAACGCCGACCGGTTGGGGTCGTATTCGATCCGCTGCACGGTCGCCGATACGTCGAACTTCGTGCGTTTGAAGTCGATCACGCGATACAGACGCTTGTGCCCGCCGCCGCGGCGTCGCGACGTGATCCGGCCCTTGTTGTTCCGGCCGCCGGACTTGTTCAGTCCTTCGGTCAGCGCCTTCACGGGCTTGCCCTTCCACAGTTCGGACCGGTCGACGAGGACCAGGCCGCGCTGCGACGGCGTATTGGGTTTGTATTGCTTCAGTGCCATTGGCTCAGACCCCTGTGGTCACGTCGATCGAGTGGCCGTCTTCCAGCGTCACGATCGCTTTTTTGTAATCGGGCCGTTTACCCATCATGCCGCGGAACCGCTTGACCTTGCCCTGCTGTCGAATGGTGTTCACGGCTTTTACCTTGACCTTGAAGAGCTCTTCGACAGCAGCGCGGATGGCCGGCTTGTTAGCGCTCAGCGGAACATGGAACGTCACCTGATTGTGCTCGGAACCCATGGTCGCTTTTTCGGTAATGACCGGCGACAGGATTACATCGCAGGCTGACGCCGGCGAAATGTTGACGGGACGGTGATATTTCCAGCTCATGACAGGCGCTCCTGCAGGTGCTCGGCTGCATCCTTGGTCAGGACCAGCGTATCCCGGCGGATGATGTCGTAGACGTTGGCACCCTGCTGCGGCAACACATCGACATTGGCGATATTCGCAGCTGCGCGGGCGAAATTACCGTCAACCTCCGCACCGGTAACAATCAGGACGTTCGACCACCCGAGTGCGGACAGTTTCGCGGCCAGGTCTTTCGTCTTGGGCGCATCGAGTTTCGCATCTTCCAGGATAATCAGCTTGCCGTCGGCCTGCTTGCTCGACAGCGCAGAGCGCATCGCCATCTGGCGCACTTTTCTGGGCAGTTTGTGGCCGTGATCGCGCACAACCGGGCCAAACACCGTCGAACCGCCGCGGAACTGCGTGGCACGCACCGTCCCCGCTCGCGCACGGCCGGTGCCTTTCTGGTTCCACGGCTTGGCCGTGGTGCCCTGAATCTCGCTGACGTTCTTGGTCTTGTGATTACCACTCCGGCGTTTCGCAAGCTGCCAGTTGACCATGCGCGAGATGATGTCTTTGCGGACTTCGGATCCGAAGACACCATCGGCGAGGTCGATAGAACCGGCCTTCTTGTTTTCGAGAGTGAGCACGTCGCATTTCATGGCGCGCTATTCCTTCTTCTCGTCGTTGTCTGCAGCGGCGTCAGCCGCTTCCGCCGGCGTTTCCTCGGCGGCTACCTCTTCGGCAGGCATATCTTCGGCATCGGGCTGGTTACCGCCACGAACCCCCGCAGGGAACGGCGCGTCTTCGGGAAGAGCCGCCTTGACGGCATCCGAAATCTCAACCCAGGCACCCTTGTGACCCGGCACGCTGCCGCTGAGCAGGATCAGGCCCTGATCCGCGTCCGTACGCACAACGGACAGGTTCTGAACGGTCACCCGTTCGGCCCCCATATGTCCGGCCATTTTCTTGCCTTTGAAGACCTTGCCCGGATCCTGACTGTTGCCGGTCGAGCCATGACTACGGTGACTGATAGACACGCCGTGCGTGGCTTCCAGGCCCTTGAAATTATGGCGCTTCATACCGCCGGCAAAGCCTTTACCGATCGAAATACCGGCAACGTCGACCATCTGGCCGGGCACGAAGTGATCGGCCGTCAACTCGTCGCCGACATTCAGCATGGCATCTTCGGAAACGCGGAATTCCGCAAGCCTCCGCTTGGGTTCAACCTTCGAGCGGGCGTAGTGGCCGCGCATCGGTTTAGTGACATTCTTGGCCTTGGCAGCACCCGCGCCGATCTGCACGGCGGCGTAACCGTTCTTCTCGGGCGTACGGACGTCGACCACCTGACAGTCGTCGACCTTCAGAACGGTCACGGGCACATGCTCGCCGCTGTCCGTAAAGACGCGGGTCATGCCCATTTTCTGTGCGATCAATCCGGAGCGCATTTTTCTGTCCCTAGAGCTTGATCTCGACGTCGACACCGGCCGCCAGGTCGAGCTTCATCAAAGCGTCAACCGTCTGCGGCGTGGGGTCGATGATGTCGAGCAACCGCTTGTGCGTCCGGATTTCGAACTGCTCGCGCGATTTCTTGTTAACATGCGGAGACCGCAGAACCGTGTACTTCTCGATCTTCGTCGGAAGCGGGATCGGCCCCCGGACGTCCGCGCCCGTGCGCTTGGCCGTATCGACGATCTCTCTCGTCGATGTGTCCAGCACACGATGATCGAAGGCCTTCAGCCGAATGCGAATATTCTGATTGTCCATGTCTTCGCCCCTTTAAAGGCCCTTCTACGCGTTTCCGTTATTCGGTTATAGCAGCGACGACGCCGGCACCGACGGTGCGGCCGCCTTCGCGGATCGCGAACCGCAGACCTTCGTCCATCGCGATCGGCGCAATCAGTTCGACATCCATCGAGAT
>Ga0181581_10002534_pt1 | contig 14306 bp, 14 predicted proteins | sample 071ome_22_FD_132433 | JGI IMG/M metagenome (GOLD analysis project Ga0181581, IMG submission 132433) | Coastal salt marsh microbial communities from the Groves Creek Marsh, Skidaway Island, Georgia - 071404AT metaG (megahit assembly) | ecosystem: Environmental > Aquatic > Marine > Intertidal... | reverse complement strand
TCAGTTACCTATACCCATTCTGAAAAAAATATTCGCCTGCTTTTTAATCTTTTTGAGTCTTAAGATGCTGCTATCTATTATTTGATGTGCAGTGGTTACTCAACATTTTTGCTGGGAGCTTAAAATTTAGTGATTATAAGCGGAGTGGTTCACAACAATAGCTTGTTGTTTTTCGTCCCATAATTCACTGAGATCGGCAGATATTTGCGCAGCTTCAATCAGAAGAATATCATTATTTATATCGTCATCTGTGATTCCTATAGCTAGCTCAGATTGAAGAGATGAATTTTCATTGTCTTCGTTTGGTTGGTTATCGAGGCCGATGATGTTTTCAAGAGTTTTACGTTTTTCATCGCGTACGCTAAAGGCTTGTTCACGCTCACTTTGATTGAGTGTGACAGATACTTGATTTTGAAGATCATTATTCATGGCATAGATATCTAACAATGCTTGATATTTGGCATTATCTTGAGTTCTGTTATTGTGCCTATAAATCAGCTTATCAATAGTTTTTTGTGGAATAGTGTGTGGTGATTTAATCACAGGCGAGATTTGTGTCCATGGTAGAGCATTTTTGAGTCCACGCTCACCGTATTTATCGCGATCATATGAAGCTTCAAATAATATGTCAGGAATGACTCCGCGATGTTGTGTGCTCTCTCCGTTTACTCGGAAATATTGCGCGATAGTTGCTTTTAGTTGTCCGAGTTTATTTTCATTTCTTTGGCGGCTGAAACGATTAAGATCGATAATTTGTTGGACTGAGCCTTTGCCAAAAGTAGTTTCACCGACTACTACAGCACGCCCATAGTCTTGTAGTGCACTGCTGACAATTTCAGACGCCGATGCACTATAGCGATCAACTAAGACAATCATTGGTCCTTGATAACTTGCGCCTGCATCTTTATCTCTGTGAATGTCGATATGCCCACTGGAGTCTCTTACTTGCACAATAGGGCCTTTATCAATAAATAACCCAGCTAGCTGGGTGGCTTCGATAAGAGAGCCACCTCCATTTGATCTTAAATCTAATACTAGAGAGTCAATGTCCTCTTTTATCAATTCGGTCAATAATTTTTTGACATCGCGTGTAGTGCTGCGATAATTTTTGTCACCATTTTGATAAGCATTAAAGTCCATATAGAAAGTAGGCACAGTTATAATGCCTACTTTTATCGTATTGTCATTGATAGTTATGATGTTTTTTTGAGCGGCTTGTTCTTCTAATTTAATTTTATTACGTACGATACTGATATCTTCAGGCGTAGCGTCAGTGCCTTTATTTCCTGGGATGATTCTGAGTTTGACAATGCTGTCTTTGGGGCCACGAATTAAGGCGACGACTTCGTCTAATCTCCAGCCAATAACGTCTGTGTATTCTTCTTCGTCTTGCTGAGCAATTCCAATAATTCTGTCTTTAGCATGTAATTTGTCGCCAATATCAGCTGGTCCACCAGGGATTATTTTTTCTACCACGGTGTAGTCGTCATCCAGCTTTAACATTGCACCGATCCCTTCCAATGACAAACTCATACGAATTTCAAAGTTGTCATAAGTGCGAGGTGATAAATAACTGGTGTGAGGATCTATGGTTGAAGCAAAGGCATTGATGTAGATTTGAAATACATCGTTACTATTGAGTTTCTGAGTGCGCTTGAGTAAATTGTTGTAACGTTTTGTGAGCGTATCTTTTATTTCGTCGTTGCTTTTATCAGATAAACGCAGTGCCAAGATATCGTTTTTAACACGTTTGCGCCAGTGTTCATTTTGCTCTTTCAGGTTCAGTAAAAATTCTGTGTCATCATTACGGATATAGAAATTTTCCTTTTTAGAAAAATCAAAGTCTTGTTGTAATTGCTCAATGGCAAATTGAATGCGCTCTTCTACACGCATTTGATAAACTAAAAAGATATCAAAAGCAGGGTTGAGATCACCAATCTTTAATGCGTCGTCTAAATTGAGAATATAGCGGCTAAATTTGTCTATATCTGAGCGCAAGAAATAGCTCTTTGTAGGATCCAAAGAGTTGATATAAAGCTCAAACATTGAGGCTGATAGCTGGTCATCAATTTTAATGCGTCGATAATGATAACGGCTAAGAAAGTCTGTTATGATATTTGCAGATCTAATATGCTCCAGTGATGGAGACATTTTATTTTCTTGAGATAAAGATTTTTCTTGTGCAAAACTATGCAGTGATAACAGAGAGAGTGTAGTGATTAGCCAGATTGTTAAAGTTTTATTTTGCACAGTATAAATATGGTCGAGTTTGTTTGTAGTATTGGGTTATTAGTCGCTTTCGCCTATCATCTTGATGTAATTAATGTGACGTGACAACTTCTGTGTGTGGAATTACAAATATTGTATAGAACATTGTCACTTTTTGTCAGGCTTAAGTGTGTCCGTCGAAGAACAGCGCGTTTGTTAAAATTCACGTCTTCCTATCCAAAGAATCATCAGTTATAGGTCTTTCGTAGTTTGACACATTTGACATGTATGACACTATAATTGTTGTTATGGCATCATGGTATGAGCCACATGCTTTATAAGCTATTGAAATTGATGATTATATTATTCGTAAAAATTATTTAGGTGGTGTGATGGCTAAGAAAATCAAACAACAAAAACAATTATTTATGACTCGCTTAATGACACCTGATATGTCTAATTTCTCGGGTAAAGTTCACGGTGGCACCATACTTAAATTACTTGATGAAGCGGCATTTTCATGTGCGTCTCGTTATTGTAAAACCTATGTAGTGACTGCATCGCTAGACCAAGTTGTTTTCAAAAAACCCATCACAGTTGGTGATTTAGTCACATTTAAATGCCATGTAAATTATGTGGGTCGAAGTTCAATGGAAATTGGAATCCGGGTCGAAGGTGAAAAAATACGTGAAAAAACACAATACCATGCAATTTCCTGCTACTTCACTATGGTTTCTGTAGACGAAAATGGAAAAACATTACCTGTGCCTCGTTTGCAGCTAGATTCAGAAGCAGAAGAAAAACTATTTCAAGCTGGCAAGATGCGTTGTGCGATGCGTAAAGAAATTCAAGAACGTAATCTACAGTTACATGTTGGGATAGTCTAACATTGGCTTAATGCACTTAATCCACTAATCAATTTATTTATACCCAGTTCAACATTCTCAGAAGTTAACGCACCGTATGATATCCTTAAATAGGTCCCATCAGGCGCTGAGAAAGCACTCCCTGGGATGGTGGCGATCCCGTATCTATGTATCAAGGTTTTGGCTAAGCTTAGGTCATCCATATTGAGTCTCAATTTAGCAAAAATGTAAAAAGCTCCCTCAGAAGATGCGCAATGGGCTAGTAAACCAGATTGATTGAGAGCGTCTAAACATACTGATCTAGATTGTCGAATGACTTTGAGTTTATCAGATATAAACTCATAAGGTGCCTGATGGGCACCTACGGCAGCTAATTGTGAAATTATAGGGGGTGATATGAGAATTGTATCTTGAACTTTTTTCAAAGCCGTAAAAAGTTGTTTAGGGATAACCATATAACCAACACGCCAACCAGCAAAACCATAAGCTTTCGACATGGAAAAAAGGCTTATGGTATGAGTTTGTGTATTTGTCAGACTGGCGACTGAGAAATGCTCATGCCGTTCGTAAACAAAATCTTCATAGGCTTCATCTGAAATGTGGTAGACGCCATGTTTATGGCAGAGCTCGTTGATTTTGGTCAACTCTTTCTCAGTATAAACTGCACCGGTGGGGTTGTTAGGTGAGACAGTGACTATTGCACGAGTTTTAGTGGTAATGTTGCGCTCAATTAATTCTATATCGGGATGAAAATCTACTTTGGTTGGAATGCAAACAGGCTTGGCATTAGCAAGTTTGATGGCCATTTCATGATTGAAATAGTATGGCGTTAATAAAATAATTTCATCACCTGGATCAGTGATTGCTAACATCAATGAGCTAAAGGCCATATTGGATCCAGCCGTAACAAAAATACAATTATCTTCATTAAGATTGATGTGATTGCGCTTGGCTAATTTATTTGTCAGAGCTTGTTGAAGTTCTGGCACACCTTCCACTGGACCATATAAATCACAATTGCCTGATTGCAGATGTTGCTGTAGGTGAGTGAAAGCTTGCTCAGGTGGATGATAGTAAGCAACCCCTTGACCTAGTGAGATAGTACTGGGAGTCTCTCTCGCCCATTGATTAATCATTGGAATGATTGGATTTTGAACTGCATATGCGCGCTGACTGCTCATGATTTTTTTGAAATAAAGATTCGGATTAGATGGGCACTAATACTTACATGGTTAGACGTCGGTATATGTCAGAGACTTTATAGGGCAGTTTATCGATTTGATCAACAATAGCAAAATTGACAGGGCCATACATGTGTTGAAGATAATCCATAGCCTCTTTATCAATGGTGATACAAAAAGGGTGTATGCCAAGATACTTGGCTTCAATTAGAGCGCGACGAGTATCTTCAATACCATAGACACCGCGGTATCCATCGCGATCATCTGGGCGACCATCCGATAGTGTAATCAATACTTTGGTTTTTGCTTCGACTTTAGCGAGTAGTTTGGATAGGTGTCTTATAGCCACACCCATGCGTGTATAGTCTTTGGGTTTAATATTCGCAATGCGTTCTTTCACAACTGAGCTATAGCTCTCTTCAAACTCTTTAATCCTGTATAAATCACATTGTTCATGGGTGACACCTGAAAAACCATAAATTGCATATCGGTCGCCTAATTTTTGCAATGATTCACAGAGTAAAATCAGTGCCTCACGTTCCATATCGTTAATCCAACCGGAAGTTGAGCCACTCATGTCGACCATAAACATTACAGCAATATTACGATCGACTTTCCTTTGCTTAATAAATAAGTTCTGATCAATTTCATCACCGTTAATTATATCTGCATAAGAGTTTATTACTGCATCAAGATCAATATCTTCACCGTAGGGTTGTTTATGTATGCGACGGTCTTCCTCTCTCAATGCTTCAAAAGTTCGGTGCAGTTGTTTTAGTAGATTGCGATGTTTTGCCAAGGTTTGATTGACAAAGTCTGATGATTTTCCAGTCACCTCATATTCTCTTAGTTGACACCACTGTTTGCGATACTGTTGACGAGAATGATCCCACTCATCGTATAAGGTGACTTCGCTATCATTAATGTGTAACTTAGGTTCTTGTTCGACATCACCATCGCCACTACTGTTTTGAGTTGGGTTTGTGGTGAGATAATCTTCAGGAATTTCACCTAAATCCTGCTGAATAGAATCCAATAGTTTTTGTATCTTTTCAGGCACGTCGATATTTTCACCATTGAATTCTAGATCGACTCGATAACCATCAGGCACTTCATCGTCATCTATCTCTTTCACTTGAAAACGCTTGTCTTCAGCGTTTTCATCCATGGGCATGGTAGCATTATCATTTTTCAAATCTTTCTCTAATTGATTGAGTTGTGCTTGAAGATCGCTTTTATCTTGGTCGATACGCTCTGACATCTTTTTTCTGGCCAGTAATGGATCTAATACGCCCTGATAAAGAGTGGCTTGTGGCCTGTAATCATCATCAAAGAGTTCATACAGGAGTTTAGCACTATCATGTGCAGTGGCTTCAGGCTGAGACAATTGAGTCACTGCTTGTGACCATGCAGGGGGAAGATCTTGCGCATTTAACAGAGAATTAAACTGCTTCATTGCACGGGCAATGCCTGGCAGTTCTCGTTCTATATTTGCATCTAAGCGAACCGTTTCTAGACTATGGAATAGGCTAACTGCATCTGCAGGATCATTGAACGTTTGTGTTAATTGCTGCACGTCTACTCGCCAAGTGCCGTACCACGTTTGAGCCCATTGATGGATAGCGATAGATTTATACAAAGAGAAATTCTCTTCATGAGTGTTAAATGTAGAAATATTCTCTGGAAGATGAATAGTTTCAGTGTCTGTGAATAGCTTGTCATTTTGTTTGAGGGTCAGACTTCTACCATTCAAACCAGTGATAATACTCTCAACAATTCGGCTGATGTCTTCGTAACTGACCGAGTGAGCAGCATGAGTAATGCTTTCTAGATACTGATCCAATGTCTGCATGGTATTGATGCTGGCATCAATACCATTATCTCTGTAGGCATTGAGTATATGGTTTACCCAATCTTGCCAAGCCAGTTCTTCTACGATTTTGAGGCTGATTGCACCTAAATGACAAAATTGGAAAGCTAATTCAGCATCTGTTTTAGATAATTCATCTACGGAGGCAATAAATCGTTCTTGATCTGCAAGACTAGACTCTGCAAGTAACTGAGCGGGTTTGAACACAGTACGTTTAGTGTTGAGGACAGGTTCAACGATCAATTCTAGGCGCAGTTCTATTTCGCGCTCTCCCATACCACCATAACTAGAGCTGTTTTGATTCTTGCCAGCGCGGACGGGTGAACGTATATAACCCCCGTCTTTAGAATAAGCCTTTATCTCATATTTGGCCTGTTTATCAGTATTTTTTGGCTTGGCCGTAGAGTTTCTTTTGGATGTCCAGAATTTAAAGTTCATGCTTTATTTGTCAATTGATTTCAATAGCAAATCTTTCGCTTGATTGATCTTAATGGCCAGATGACTTGAGCCTCCGCGATCAGGATGTACTCTTTGCATCAATTGTTTATGAGCTTGGATGATATCTTGTTTTGATGCGCCGGGTTCAAGTCCAAGGATAGCATATGCCTCATTAATGGTGAGTAAAGCTGAAGTGTTTGTACTGTCTGCTTGTTGCTCAGTATGTGAGTTTTTTTGGCCGCGAAATGTATTGACTGTACGTTTTAGCATTGGTAGGTATGCGAGCAAACCGAATAGCCTTCTGACTATAGGTAACATCGCACCAACTAGGGCATATAACCAATGCATACGCCCAGTCGCTACCAGTCCAAGAAGAATTATGCCAATAACAATCATGGCTATCTGCCAGCGTTTATTCGCAGGTTGTTGTTTGAACCATCGTAAAGCAAACATCATTACGATGACGGCTGCTAATATGAGAATGATACGTATCATGAAGTTTGCATAGGCCTATTTATTTTATGGTCCAGATTTAGAGTATAGATTATGTGATGAATAGGGTAAGCTCCAAACCACTGAAACTAACGCCTATATTATAGTTGGATTATACCAAGCATTAGCAGTGCAATAAAAAGCTTTCCATCTGGCATGGTTAGTGTATCAATACAATTTAATGACACTGAAGAGGAGCAAAAGTGATCCATGTTCAATGCAAGATTGCTTGATTGGTGTTTCCTATTAGCACTGGTAGTAATGTTTGGTTCAGCTTTCTTGTTGACTAAAATTGCTGTGCAAGACATACCCCCTGTGCTTGTGGTGGCGGGAAGAATTGTAATTGGTGCATTGATATTGTGCATGTTGGCTATGTGGCAGGGTCAGTCATTTTCATCACTAATCGCTTATTGGAAAATCATTATTGTTTTGGCTCTTACGGGCAATTGCGTCCCTTTCTTTTTAATTACATGGGGACAACAATATGTGGATAGTGGGTTGGCAGGAATTTTAATGGCGATGATGCCTCTGAGCACTATTTTACTGGCGCATTTTTTTGTCAGTGGTGAAGCCATCACTGCAAATAAATTAATTGGCTTTGTGGTGGGTTTTGTAGGTGTCGTAATATTGATGCTCCCACAGATCAACGCTGACACACAATATCAGTGGTTACATTTATTGGCTATGCTGTCTATATTGTGTGGTGCTATCAGTTATGCCATTAATTCAGTAATAGCGCATCAGCTTCCTAATATCAGCCTCACACTATTATCATCAGGGGTGTTGATGGCCGCCTCAGTATTAATATTACCCATATCGATATGGTCCTCCTATGGGTGGATACCAGACGTGAGTAATAGTGCTCTACTCGCACTATTGATTTTAGGGTTATTCCCGAGTGGGATTGCAACGATTGTCTATTTCAGCCTGATTCGGCGTGCAGGTGCAGCCTTCATGTCACAAACAAATTATCTTATCCCTCTGTGGGCTGTGTTTATAGGGGTAGTGTTTGGCCATGAGTATATTAGTTTGAATGCCATGATTGCTCTAGCGGTGATTTTATCTGGGATAGCGTTGGCTCAACGAAAATCTCATATCGATAATTCGTGATTTTTAGATAAAAAAGTATAAACCAGATGTATTGCTATGGTTGTACGCCGCCCACGCGCACATAGATTAAGCAGCCTTGTCTTGAAAAGGGTGTATGTGTGCTCATGTGTGGGGCGCGTATCCAAGTGCCAGCCGGATATTCTCCATGTTCGTCCTCGAAGGTGCCTTCAAGAACCAAGATTTCTTCCCCCCCTGGGTGAGTATGGCGAGAGAAATAGGTTTCAGGCTGCCATTTAACTAATGCCATACTTTCCGGATGATCTGCTTGAGAGTACAAGGGAAGCACTGTCAATCCCTCTACCATGCCTTGTAGCCATGAACTTTGGTGCGTATTGATTCTGACTTGTGGGCGGTTAGTGCCCTCGTATTGTCTGAGACGAACGAAGATAGTACAGCCACTATCTGAGTAAGGAGCGTGTTGACTGCCATCAGGATTGAGCAAATAGCTGCCTTTGGGATAGCGTCCATGTTCATCACAGAATTCACCATCCAACACCAGAATTTCCTCTCCTTGAGGATGTTGATGAGTTCTGAATTTTCCACCAGCATCATAGCGAACAATACTCGTTACTGGGCCGAACTCACCACCTTCTCGATATAAAGGCTTGCGCCAAACGGTCTGACTGGGGCTGCTTTGCCAATCTATTTCTTCACTATTGACAACAACGCGCTGGCTAAGATCGCTATTAACATTCTCAATCGAGTTCATACTCTTAGTCCTCAACAAGCATTAATAATGCGTCGAGATCAATTCTGCTTTCATGTTCAGCAATCATATTATTCGTGTGATCATAGAGTAGATAAGAGGGCGTTCCAAGAAGGTTTTTGCCCGCAACACTAGAATGATAAATGTTAGCAGCATCAAAATTAGTCAGTATATGGGCATAATTGAGTTGATTTTCTTGAATTAGACGCTCCGTAAGCTTGGGGTTCTCTTCACCATCAATCACTACGCCTATAATAGTCATGTGAATATCTGGGTATTCTTGCATGAGTTGTGCAATTTTTTTGAAATCTCTTTTACATGGCTCACAAAACGTTGCCCAAAACATAACTAAATCGTATCTATCTTGTACTAGATGTTGTTGAACGAATGATTCAACGTTTTTACTGTCATTGTTTAGAGTGTAGGGTGTGGCACCTGCAGAACTTAAAAGAGCTAGAGTCGATAGTATCGCAAGTATCAAGTTTAATTTTCGCATGATGAATTGCTTGAAAGTGATTAACTTAAGTGATGTGTAATTTTTTCTCATCGTAACGTTTTATTGAGTTTGTTTAATTGTCGATATAGAGTTTATAACAAGCTGACTGTATGTGTCGGGCAGCCAGCTCGCTGTTGATATCTCTGCCATGGTGAGCGGTGCATTCCTTGGCAGTTTTTACACCAAACCTGGGAGATTCTTTGCTTATCCATATACGAGTATAAAAGGGATAACGGTCTTTGCATTGATTAATTAGTTCTTGTGCGATTGTATCACTTTGCACATCCTCTAAATTTTTCAGCAGACAATGCCAATACGTTTTTTTATTAAACCAATCGCCCTGTGCATACAGTGGAATCATGAACAGTGCAATGGCAGTATATTTCACGACTATGTTCATTAGATTGTAATCATCATTTTTAGTTTATATGCCATCATAAAGCTAGCGCGGGCTTGAATACTGTATAGGTGAGAGCAGTGATGAGACACACCCCGATTAAATTTAGCCAGATACCAGCCTTACACATATTTGGAATTGATAGATGACCCGAGCCAAAAACAATTGCATTCGGTGGTGTGGCAATCGGCATCATGAAGGCGAAGCTAGCCGCGAATGTAGCTGGAAAAATGATCAAATAGGGATGAATACCCATCCCAATCGCGATACTGGATAGGATTGGCACAAGCGTGGCCGTCGTAGCCGTGTTGGAGGTTAGTTCTGTCAAAAGTATGACCGTACCACAGATGATAAATATGAATACGTATTCAGGTAGGGCAGGCAAAAATAAACTCTGTGCGGCAATAAATTCAGCGACACCATTGTTTTTAATGGCTTGTGCTAATGTCAGCCCACCGCCAAATAGTATAAATATACCCCATGGCAATTTTTTTGCGGTTGGCCAATCCATTACAAAATCACGCTGCTTCAAATTGACCGGTATCACGAATAACATAAGGGCACAGAGCATAGCTATGCCTGAGTCACTCAGTCCTTTAAAAGGTTGAACATAACCACCGCCTGAAGGCAAGGTTAGGGTCTGTAACCAAGGCCTCGACATCCATAAGGTGATGGTGATGATAAATATTACTAGCGTAGCACGCTCACCTTTGGTCATGCCTTGTTGAGAGCGTTCATGCAGAGTTTGTAGAGAGGGATTGAGAAGATTTGCTCGTTCAAAAGGAAATATCCAATGGGTAAGCAGATACCAGATGATGGGAAGAAAGATGATAATTAAAGGCGCTGCCATTTGCGTCCATTGGGCAAAACTAATTTGGGTCTGATATTGATCTTTAATCGCTGTTTCTAAAAATCCTGTCAATACGAGGTTAGGTGCAGTGCCTATTATTGTGCCGGTTCCTCCGACTGAGGCCGCATAAGCGATGCCTAATAATAAACAACGTGCAAAATTATGTTGATCAGGATGTGCAAATTTTTGGTCAGTTATGCATGTGAATATGGCAATAATGCTCAGTCCCATAGGCAGCATCAACGCTGTAGTTGCCGTATTAGAAATGAAGCCGCTCAAAAGTGCTGTTGCAATCATGAATCCGCCAATAATCATTATGGGATTGCTACCAGTACGCGCTAATATGGCACCAGCCAAGCGTTGATCTAGCTTCCAGCGCTGCATAGACAACGCAATGAGGAATCCCCCCATGAATAAAAAAATTAAATGTGAGGCATAGGGGGCCGTCGTGGTCTTGATGTCGGCAATGCCTAATAAGGGGAATATTGCTATTGGTAGTAATGCTGTAATGCTGATATCTAATGCTTCACTTAGCCACCATATTGCCATCCATAGTGTGACACTAAGTGTGGCTTTTGCTGAAAAATCCAGGGGAATTAACGCTTTCTGGGTATCGACATAGTGATCGGGTAAGGATAAGAATAACGCTAAGGCGGCCAGTGGCCCTAAGAACAAACCTAACTTTTGTAGCGATTGAAACATAGTTGAATTGAAAATGACTGAGTTAATGGATAAATATCAGCGAAATATGCGCGATCTGAGAATATCGGTCACAGACCGGTGCAACTTCAGATGCACTTATTGTATGCCAAAACAGGTATTTAATTCACAATATCAGTTTTTAGTACGTGACGATTTGCTGTCCTTTGAAGAAATCACCCGTCTGGCACGTTTATTTGCTGCCCAAGGAGTCAAAAAACTACGTTTGACTGGGGGTGAACCATTACTGAGAAAAAATTTAGATGTTTTAGTGAGGGAATTAAATAAGATCGTTGGTATTGAAGACATTGCGCTTACTACTAATGCGTCAATACTCACTAAAGAAAAAGCACAACAATTGAAAGCCGCAGGGCTAAATAGGATTACGGTCAGTTTGGATGCTATTCAGCGCGACGTTTTCATGCGTATGAATGACATGCAAGTATCGGTTGATAGAGTGTTAGAAGGTATTGAGAATGCGCGCCAAGTTGGATTTGATTCTCTAAAAGTGAATATGGTGGTTCAAAAAGGTGTGAATGACGATAATATTCTTCCAATGGCTGAATATTTTAAGGGCTCCGATATTATTCTGCGCTTTATTGAGTTCATGGATGTTGGCAACACCAATGGATGGAATATGGATCAAGTGCTCTCTGGAGCAGAAATCGCAGATGTTATTCATTCAACTTTTCCAATTGAACCTCTAGATCCCAATTATACAGGAGAGGTGGCCAAGCGTTGGCGATATCAAGATGGGGAAGGAGAGATAGGCCTAATTACCTCTGTGACTGACGCATTTTGTGGCGATTGCAATCGCATGCGATTATCTGCAGAGGGCAGTTTGTATACTTGTTTGTTTGCATCAAAAGGTACAGATCTTAGGCGTTTACTGCGTGAAAATGCCTCTGATGAATACATTAATGAGGTTATCAGCGAGTTGTGGAAGAAACGGGATGATCGATACTCTGAACTTCGTGGTATGACAGAAATGCCTCTTAATAAAGTTGAGATGTCTTATATTGGTGGTTGATAAAGCAACATTTTATGAGCGTATTGGAGGCCGTGCGGGAGTCCGCTCTCTAACAAATCGTTTCTATGACATTATGCAAGCAGAAACTTTTAGCCAACCCATTCTCAAAATGCATCCCAATGATCTCACTCGTTCACGAAAACAACTTGAGCGATATTTATGCGAGTTAATGGGTGGGCCCAAACTATTTGGTGAACCATATATGTCGCCGGAATGGATTAAGAAACGTCATAAACATCTAGAAATAGGTTTTGATGAACGTGACCAGTGGGTCACGTGTATGACTCAAGCTGTTCAGGGGTTAGAGATAGATAAAAGTGTTAAACATGAACTTAATACGCTGTTTTACCAAGTTGCGGGCTATATTAGGAATCGTTACTAGCTATATGGCGCCTATCTAACATTTTATTTCTCCAATAAGCGTGGTATCAACTCCACTAAATTGCATGGACGATGACGATAATCTAGTTGTTCATGGATTAACTTATCCCAAGCGTCTGCGCATGCGCCTGATGACCCTGGTAGGCAAAATATATATGTTCCATTAGCGACACCTGCAGTGGCACGAGATTGTAGTGTTGATGTGCGGATTGATTCAAACGACAATACCCGAAACATCTCACCAAACCCCTCTATTTCCTTATCCAGCAGAGGTTTTATGGCCTCGGGAGTGCCGTCGCGTCCAGTCACACCAGTGCCACCGGTAGTGATTACCACTTGAGGTTTGGTATCAGCAATCCACTGTGAAACCTGTGCACGGATTTGGTAGATGTCATCTTTAACGATTGTTTTTTCATGTAATTGATGTCCAGCCTCTTGCAGTCTTTGCTGTATTAGTTTGCCGGATTTATCATCAGCCTCTGTACGAGTATCAGATATGGTGAGTATGCTGATAGATAGGGGAATAAAATTTCTGGATTGGTCAATCATACAAACTGGTTCTAAAAGAGGTATTAGTGTTCTCACTATGGATGATTGTTTGCTAAGTATCAAATTTTTCAATAGGGCGAGAGGGCGAGATCATTTAGCAGTAAGGAAGTTGAGGATGTCCTTACTTATTATGAATAGCACTTGTTTCATATAGGTCATCCCTGATTGTTACTCGCAGAAAATCATGCCCAGGAAGCTCACTGGTAGCACCGTGAAGAGACGCGCCAAGGATTGAACGCTCAATCCCCTCAGAGTTGAGTAGGTTTTTAAGCAGCTGAGCCTCTATTTAAGTCTTGTGTATGGTGAGTGGTTTTCACTGTATTTTGATCTGTTGAATGTTTACTATAGGGTTATAATAAATCTTCACGTGAAGACTATGAAAATAGAGATCTTTAAAAACTCATACAACCCATGGCAATGGGTTGAGCAATATCAATCAGAGCATCTCTCCAAACAGCATAATTTTGGTGCCGCTACAATCTTTGTTGGCACCATGCGTGATTTTAATGAAGGTAATGAAGTGCGAGGTATGACTTTAGAGCACTATCCAGAGATGACTCACAAATACCTTCAAGCACTAGCTCAAAAAGCGATTAAACGTTGGGGACTGGTTGATTTAGCTATAGCTCATCGCGTCGGTGAAATTGAGCCGGGGGAGAGTATAGTCTGTGTGGCGGTATGGTCATCGCATCGCAAAGCGGCCTACGAAGCAAATCGTATGATTATGGAGGAGCTGAAGAATCAAGCACCCTTTTGGAAAAAAGAGCGCTTAATTAGCGGCACACGTTGGGTAGAAAAAAATACACCTGGGTTCTGATCTGGCGTCATAAATATTGATCATGCCCTATATTATATCCGCTTCGCTTAATTTTTTATGGGCAAATTTGAACAGGCAAACATCTACATTCTCATTGCAAATGTATCCGCATGAAAATTTTTCATCGATGGATCTAGCGGACATCGTCCGATGGGAACTTTCAAACATGGTGGCTAGTCGAATTTGCGGGTTTATATTTAACTAAACGTGAGGGTT
>Ga0181581_10002528_pt1 | contig 14336 bp, 13 predicted proteins | sample 071ome_22_FD_132433 | JGI IMG/M metagenome (GOLD analysis project Ga0181581, IMG submission 132433) | Coastal salt marsh microbial communities from the Groves Creek Marsh, Skidaway Island, Georgia - 071404AT metaG (megahit assembly) | ecosystem: Environmental > Aquatic > Marine > Intertidal... | reverse complement strand
GCTTCGTGGAGCGCATCGATCGTCGAGTCGTCCAGGCCCAGGTCGGTCATCACCTCGCGAGTGTGCTCGCCGAGCCGCGGGCTCGGACCACGAATCTCAGCTCGCGCTTTCTCCATTCGAATCGGCATCCCACTGGTGGCGTACCGACCAACCGTCGGATGTTCGAGTTCGACAACAAAGTCGTTGGCCCTGACCTGATCGTCGAATGCCGCCTCGTGTGGCGTGTTGTAGGGGCCGCATGGGTAGCCGTGAGCTTCGAGGAGCTCGATGAGTTCGCTGCTGGTCCGTTCGGCAAAGAACGCCTCCATTGCGTCGACAACCGCCAAGAACTCGTCATTGACCGCCATGCGCGGTGGTGCTGCGATTCCTGTCGCCTGATGAAGCTTCGCAAAGAGATGGGCTGAGAGGCCAGCGACCGAGATCAATCCATCGGCTGTGGGGTAGTGCCGAAAGTACAGCCGAAAGACACCGCCTGCGGCCTCTACACGTCGTTCGTAGTGTTCCCGCTGCTCGGCGAACGTCAGGCCGCCAAGCCGGAGCGCATCGATCTCCTCCTGCAGTCGCTCGTAACCCTCGGCGTCTTGCTCGAACCACGCGACTGTCGGGGTACACAGACTCATTGCGGTACCGAGTAACGACGTGTCGATACGTTGGCCCTCCCCGGTCTGATCGCGGTGCCGAAGTCCGGCCATCACCGCGAACGCCGACACCATGCCGGTGCCGTAGTCGTTGACCGCAGGGCGGGTCGACTGGGGGGTGCCTTCTCGGGTCCGGTTCATCGTCCAACCGATGCCACTTCGGCCCTGCACCAGCACGTCGTAGCCGCCGTGGTGAGCAGCGGGGCCCTCCGGTCCGAGCGCTGTGTGGGTGAGGTGCACGAGCCGGGGGTTGATCGTTCGAGCGTGATCCCAGTCGAGACCGTAACGTTCGAGATCAGCGGGTTTCATGGCAACCAGAGCGACATCGGCCCACGCAAACAATCGGTCCACGAGCGAGGGCGCCTCCTGCGAGGTCAGATCCAGCACAATCGCCCGCTTGCCTGGGTTCGTCGTGAGATAGGCGCGGCCGTCATCACCGATCGGAGCGAGATACCGCATGGCATCACCGACCGGCGGTTCGACCTTGACGACATCAGCACCGAGTCCGGCGAGCAGTCGACCACAATGCGGAATCGCTGCGTTCTGGCTGAATTCGACGATTTTGATGCCGTCGAGCACCCCGGGCAGTGTCATGGCGTTCCCCTTCTCCATCACGACGTGCCGAACGTAGCGGATCGGGCTCCACCGTCTACCCACTCGAGCGCGACCTCGCAGCGTTGGCCTGACCGGATGTGCAGCAGTTGCGCGAGACTGTGGCCGTGATTGTCATCGATGCGAACGGGAACGAGACGTGAGTTCTCCGGTTGACGAATTTCTCCCTGCGCCGATCGACGATCTTGTCGTTGCGCCGTTGCTCGAGTTGATCGAGAAACAGGCTGAGGAAGCTGACCGAACCCGCCGCATCGATCCTGCGGTGATCGACGGCTTGAAGCGCAGCGACATCATGCGCCTCCCTGCGAGCCGCGAGATTGGGGGGCTCGAAGCCACGATGCTCGCGATCGGCCGCGAACTCGAGGCGATCGCCGCTCGTTGTCCAAGCACGGCGTGGACCCAGTGGAACCACCAGTGTGTGTTCCACCTGTTCGCCGGGACCCTCGGCCCCGACCACGCAGATCTCTTGAGCGAGCTCATCGCCGCCGGAGAGTGGGTGTCGTTCCCGGCCGGAGCAGGATCAGGGGTGTACGGGCGGATCGATGGCGACGAAGTCTCGCTCACCGGGCGAGGCTCCTTCGCGACCGGAGCCGCCTACGGCGATTGGTGTGGGGTCGTGTTTGCGGTCGCCGACGAGCACGGCAAACGACTCGAGCCGCTCGATCTGCGTTTCTCGATGGTACGAAACGACTCGCACGGTGTTCGTATCGACCCGACATGGGACGGCTCCGGGCTCCGGGCCTCTGCCACCGACGACATCCACTACGACGACGTTCGTGTTCCGCTCGACCGGTGCGTGCCATGGTTCGGGGCAAACCGGGCCGAGAGTCTGCGGGTCGTCCCGGTGATCAATCATCGGTACCGCGAAGACTGGGTTGGGATCTCCGATCTCATGCTCGGTTGGATGGCCGTCGGGGTCACCCGGCGCGCCCTGGCGGAGATCGCGGACGAAAGCCGAACCCGCAAGGCGATCATGGGGACGAAAATGGTGGAGCGGCCCACTGTCCAGGTCAATCTCGGTGAGGCGATGTCGCTCATCGCGTCGGCGCGGGCCGCCGTCACCGAGGCATGCCATGAGGTCGACCGACGAATCGAGCAGCGGACGGTCCCGGACACCGCCGACTATTTCCGCCAGCAGGCGATCGTCTCGATGGCGGTCGATCAACTGTCGCATGCGATGGATCTGCTCGCCCGCGTGGAAGGTGGCAATGGGCTGCGAGAGAGCGGAACGTTTGCTCGACGCCAGCGCGATTTCCGGGCGATGCCGTTGCACATCAATGTCCACCGTGACCGCGTCACCCACCAGGTCGGCCGGCTTGCGCTCGGCATCGATCTGGATGCCTTCTGACCGACGTGTGAAGATCTCACCATGACCGAGATCGACACCGGAACCGACGACCTGCTCGCCCGCCGCGAGGGCCAGGTTGGCGTGATCACCTTCAACCGACCCGATCGTCGAAATGCGCTGAGCAACGCGATGTACCACGGCTTTCGAGCGGTGCTCCCGGCGTTCGCGACCGACCCCGACATCCGGGTCGTGTTGATCACCGGCGAAGGGGGCGCGTTCTGTGCGGGCGGTGACGTGAAGGGCATGAACGAAGCCAACCAGAGTGGCCGCTCGCGCGACGGGCAACCGAGCGCGTACGACGACCGCGTCGCCTCGCTCCGCCTTCGCCAACGGTGGGTGAGCGCCGCGATCCACGAGCTCCCCAAACCCACCGTCGCTGCCCTTCCAGGGGCAGCCGCCGGCGCCGGCCTGTCGATCGCTCTCGCAGCAGACATCCGTCTGGCCGCCGAACGGGCACTCCTCGTCACCGCATTTGCGAACGTCGGTGCGTCGGGTGATTTCGGTGGCAGCTGGTTTCTCACCCAGCTGCTCGGGCCTGCGAAGGCCAAGGAGCTGTACTACACCTCGCCCCGTCTGTCAGCTGCAGAGGCCGCCGATCTCGGTTTGGTGAACAGGGTGCTGCCGAACGAGGGATTTGCCGACGCTGCCCTTGACTACTGCCACGAGATCGCCACCAACGCACCGATCGCCATGCGCTACATGAAGGAAAACATCAACCGCGCGACGAGTGCTGATCTGCTCACCGCCCTCGACGCGGAGGCGAGCAACATGGTCCGAACCATGTCCAGCGCCGATCACCGCGAAGCGGCGGCTGCCTTTGTCGAGAAGCGTTCTCCACGCTTCAGCGGCGAGTGACGGATTGCCGTCCGAGCGGCGAGTCACTCGAAGCGCAACGTGCCGTCGTCGAATGAGGCCTCGGGGAGTTCGTCTTTGTCGCGCCAGTAGTCCTGCGTGTGCAACCACGGCTGTCGATCACCTTGGCGAGGCATCAGGTGCAACCCGCGCGTGATGTAGCCGGGGTTGAAGTTCTCCGGATCGACCCACGGGGCCAGCGCCATGTCGACATCGGCCGCCGGAATCTCGGGGACGACAACCGACGCACCCCGCTCGTCCATCTCGTCCAGCAATCGGATCATCAAGTCGGCGAGGAGGTCGACTCGCAGGGTCCAACTGGCCCGGAAATAGCCGAAGACCCACAACATGTTCGGGACGCCGGTGAACATGGCGCCACGCCACGTGACGGTCTCGTGGAACAGCATCGGTTCGTCATCGATGGTGAAGGCGATGTCGCCGAGCACGTTCAGGTCGAAGCCGGTCGCAGTGACGACGATGTCGGCATCGAGGTTTTCGCCAGAGACAAGCCGAATACCGGTCTCGGTGAACGTCTCGATCTCGTCGGTGACCACCGAGGCGTCACCCGCAGCGATGGCCTGAAAGAGGTCCCCGTCGGGGACGAAGGCGAGGCGCTGCTGCCACGGCCGGTACGACGGTGTGAAGTGTGGGGCCATGTCGTAGTCGTCGCCGAGGTACTCGCGCATCCGCCCGTAGAGCTCTTCTTTCACGAGGTCGGGGAAGTGCACCGACGCCTCGGCGATCTGGGCCTGGTCGAACAGGATCTTGCGACGGACGATCTCATGGATCCATTCCTCGTCGATGTCGAGTTCCCGCAGCATCACGGCGACCTCGTTCTCGTTTCGACCGGCGGCAAAGTAGGTCGGCGACCGCTGCAACATCGTGACGTGGCCGGCCTTGGCCGCCATCGCCGGAACGATCGTGGCAGCGGTTGCGCCCGAGCCGATCACAACGACGTTCTTGCCGTCGTAGTCGAGGTCGTCGGGCCAGTGCTGGGGATGGACGACCGGACCGTCGAAGCGGTCCATGCCGGGCCACTGAGGCGTGTAGCCCTCGGCGTGGCGGTAGTACCCCTGGCACATCCACAAAACGTTGCAGGTGAATGTCAGGTGCTCGTCGGTGTCGAGGCGACGCACGCGAAGCGTCCACCGCCGATCGTCCGACGACCAGTGGGCGGAGTCGATCTGATGGCGGTAGCGGATGTACCGAGCAAGATCGTTTTCGTCGATGACCTCGCCCATGTAGGCGAGAATCTCCTCGGCGCTGGCAATCGGTGGACCGGTCCACGGCTTGAATCGGTACCCGAACGTGTGGAGGTCGGAGTCGGACCGAATCCCCGGGTAGGTGTGGGTGATCCACGTTCCACCGAACGACTCCTGATTCTCGAGCACCACGAAGGTCGTGTTCGGGCGTCGGGTCGCAAGATGGTACGCCCCACCAACGCCAGAGATACCGGCGCCGACGATCAGGACGTCGACATGTTCGACTGCGAGTGCGGTGTCAGCCACGATTCCTCCCCTGGGTTCTCAGAGCGTTGCACCTGCGAGGGATGCGGGGCCAACCAGGGTGTGATAGCCACCCGGCATGCATGCCGCATCCCCGACGCTGCACTTCTCTCGCGCCGAGTACGCCGACCGAACCTACGCCACGCGCACCGCCATGGAAGCAAAGGGGCTCGATGCGCTCGTTTCGGTCGACCCGTCGAACATGGCGTGGCTCACCGGGTACGACGGATGGTCGTTCTACGTCCCCCAGTGTGTGGTCGTCGGCCCCGACGGAGACCCGTTCTGGTTCGGCCGCGGCATGGACGCCCCCGGTGCAGCCCGCACCACCTACCTGGCCGATGCCGACATCGTTGCCTACCCCGACCGGTACGTCATGTCCGATGAGCGCCACCCGATGGACTACCTGGCCGGTGTTCTCGCCGCACGGGGCTGTGGGCAGGGCCGGATCGGTGTGGAGATGGACAACTACTACTACTCGGCTCGAGCCCATGCCTCGCTCGACGCCCACCTTCCCGATGCCGACCTCGTCGACGCCACCGGCTTGGTCAACTGGCGCCGCATCATCAAATCGCCGGCCGAGGTCGACTTCATGCGCGTGTCGGCACGCATCGTCGAGAAGATGCACGAGCGGATCGTCGAGGTGATGGAACCCGGCGTTCGAAAGAACGAGGTCGTGGCGGAGATCTACCGGACCGGCATCACCGGCGTCGACGGTCACGGCGGTGACTACCCGGCGATCGTGCCCCTCACCCCGACCGGGATCGACGCATCGGCTGCTCATCTCACCTGGGACGACAAGCCTCTCGAGCTCGGGGCCGGCACCTTTTTCGAGATCGCCGGTGTCTTCCACCGCTACCACGTGCCGCAAAGCCGCACGGTCTATCTCGGCACCCCGCCCCAGCACTTCTTCGATGCCGAAACCGCACTCGTCGACTCGATCGCCGCCGGTCTCGATGCCGCCCGGCCGGGCGCCACCTGTCACGACATGCACCGGGCGTTCATCACCGAGCTTCGTTCGCACGGCTTCGACAAGGAAAGTCGAGCCGGGTACTCGATCGGGCTCAGCTACCCGCCCGACTGGGGTGAACGGAACCTGAGCATTCGCGACGGTGACCTCACAGAGTTGCGTCCCGGCATGACGATTCACTTCATGCCTGCACTCTGGCAGGACGACTGGGGCCTCGAGATCACCGAGCCCATCCTCATCACCGATGGCGGCGCCGAGCCACTGTGCACCACCCCCCGACAACTCTTCGTCAAGGACTGACCCATGACGTCCCTTCCTCCCTCGCCGATCTCGACCACGGTCGACTACAACGCCGACGGCGTGCAGCACGGCCACCTCATGCTCCCCTACAGCCGCGACGACGCTGCCTACGGCTCGGTCATGATCCCGATCGCAGTCATCAAGAACGGTGACGGACCCACAGCACTTCTCAGCGGCGGGAACCACGGCGATGAGTACCAGGGCCCTCTCTCGCTGCTGAAGCTCGCCAACACCCTCGATCCCACCCAGATCAGAGGCCGGGTGATCATCGTCCCGACCATGAACCAACCCGCGTTTGCTGCAGCCAGGCGGACATCGCCGATCGACGACGGCAACCTCAACCGGATGTTTCCCGGCCGTCCCGACGGGACCCACACCGAACGCATCGCCGACTACTTCAGCCGCACCCTGTTGCCGATGGCCGATGCGGTCCTTGACATTCATGACGGCGGTTCGACACTCGAGTTCATCCCGATGGCATCGTCGCTGGCGCTCGACGACGCCGGTACCGAAGCAACGGGCGCACTTGCCGCCGAAGCCTTCCGTGCACCGTTCGTCACGAAGCTCGTCGAGCTCGACATGCTGGGCATGTGGGATCTGGTGGTCGCCGAGGCCGGTCTCCCCTTCGTCACCACTGAGTTGGGTGGTACCGGCTCGACCCGGCCGTGGATCGTTGCGATCGTCGACCGTGGTGTGCGCAACATCCTCCGTCACTGGGGCGTGTTGACCGGCGAACTCGAGGGGTCCCCATCACAGCGCATCGTCATTCCAGACAACGATGCATACGTGATCAGCGACACCGACGGCTTGATCGAGTGGCTGGTCGAACTTGGCGACCCGATCACGGCTGGCCAACCAATCGCCTGCGTGCACGAACCCCGAAGGCTCGGGGTCGAACCCACCGTGTACTGCGCAACGATCGACGGCCTTCTTGCGATGCGTCACCATCCTGGCCTTGTCAAGATGGGCGACGCGATCGCTATGCAGGCGCACCTCGCCTGATGGTCCCGGACCGAAGGACGGCGCGAATCGCGCCGTCCCACCCGGTTCCGTTCAGTTCACCTGCAGAATCTGCGCAATCGCGATCAGGGTGACGAGGACGGCGTTGGCAACCCGAAAGACCATGAAGGGGGTGCGTTGGAACGCAGCACCCATCTCGGTGTTGGCCATCGATTCCGGCATGCCCTTCATGAGCGCCATAAAGCCCTGCTGCGAGTTCTCGAAGGAGAGCAAGCCGAAAAGCCCGACGCCGACGGCCGCAACCGTGAGCAGGAACGCCGAATCGGAGTTGGCACCGAACACAATCGTGGCGGTGAGAGCTGCCACGGCGAGCATGTAGGTGCTCTGCGACGCTCGCAGGTTGCCGGCGATCTGATCGCCGAGCTTGATCCATGTCTTTTCGTTCATCGGGAACTTCCTTCGTGGATTGGTGCACTGATATTTAGCCTCACTTGGCCGGTTCGTCCACCGTCAGTCGTCGCAGTCGATCGAACGACGGTTCGCCTGTCGCTGCTGTGCCAGTCAGCCGATGGCGTCGTAGAGGATCGTCGTGTCGGCCATCCGAAGGTCGGGGTGGGCTGCCCCCACATCTCGCTGCAACTGGACGAACCAGTCACTCGCCATCATCTGGTCCTGGAACGCACCCCAGGCAGCCATCGACGGAAAATCCAACGTGTAGAACGCAACTTCGAGACCACCCGAGCCGACGGCAGGTCGAAGAAGTCGGGGGTTCTGGGCACCCCAGGCCTCGTGCTGCGGTCGGGCGGCGCGCGACCCCTCTTCGACGGCGTGGATCGCTCCAGGGCTTCCCTCCCAGCGAGTGACGGCGGTGATCATGATGTCTCCTTTCGAGAGCGGCGACACCACACCCCGTGGCTCGCCGAGCCCGGTTGTTGTGCCAGCGATCCTTTCACATCCCCGCCGGCTTCGCCCGAGGCGCAGCCAACGGGGCATCGACGTTGCCTTCCTCCAGCCGTGACGACCGGTTGTCGTTCGACCGGCGGCGACCGCTACCGTCCAGCCTCATGCCTCTCCCCGACTTCGACAACGACGACCGCCTCGATCCTCGCGTTCGACGGGTCCTCCCCCTGCTGTCGAGCCCCGAACCGAGGCGGCCGGTGGCAAGCCGAGAAGCACTGCTTGCCGCGGCGGCCACACCAGCGGCAGCCGCTGCCCGTGAGCTCACCCGGGCCGCGACCGAGCGGATGGATCGTGAGGAAATCGCTTCCTTCGACGGCATCTCGACCGATGTCCTCACCTTTCGGTCGACCCCCGACGACAACCCGGTGAAGATCAACATGATCCGTCCCGACTCGGGGGACACGCTTCCGTGCGTGGTCTACCTCCACGGGGGCGGCATGGCTCGGAACTCTGCCTTCGACGGCAATTACCGGGTTTGGGGCCGATTGCTCGCCACCGAAGGGGCCGTCGTGGCGATGATCGACTTTCGGAACTCGTTGGAGCCTTCGACGGCCGAGGAGGTGGCGGTGTATCCCGCCGGACTCGACGACTGCGTTGCCGGGGTTCGCTGGGTGTCCGAGAACGCCGCCGAACTCGGGATCGATCCGGCACGAATCGTCGTGGCCGGAGACAGCGGTGGCGGCAACCTCACCCTCGCAACCGGCATGCGGCTGACTGCCGACGGCGACACCGATCTGGTGAAAGGGCTCTACGCCTTCTGTCCCTACATTGCACTCGATCGCAACGCCGAGACGTACCCGTCGTCAGCCGAATTCGAGGGCTATTTCTTGCGGCTGGCCAACAACGAGGGACGGTACGCCTACGGCGTCGATGCTGCCGACGCGAGAGATCCGATGGCCTGGCCGGCGTATGCGACCGCCGACGACGTCGCCGGTCTTCCTCCGACCGTGATCAGCGTGAACGAATGCGACCCGTTGCGCGACGAAGGAATCGCCTTTTACCGGACGCTCCTCGCCGCCGGGGTGTCGGCGCGTTGTGTCGTCGTGATGGGAACCATGCATGCGGTCGAGGTGATCCCCAACGTCTGCCCCGACATCTCTCGCGCCGCAGCACGCGATGTCGTCGGGTTCGCCACCCAGCCGCACCCACCAGCACGAAACCGCCGCTCGTAGCGACCCATGCCGGATTGAATTTCGCCATGGGCTGCTGTCGCGTCGGCGAACGAAGGTGGACCATGAGCGACATCGCTGCAAAGCACGCCGAGCGATGGGAGAGATTTCGATCCGACCCGGACTACGCACGGGTGATCAACGAGCTCCATCACGTCGTCGACGCAGCCGGCCTCGACACGTCGGACCTCGGCACAACCTGGAGAGTCACTGTGCACGTCGACGGTGAGATGTTTCTCCGCCTGAACTGCGCCGACTACTCGCTCTTCGATATCCGTGACCCTGCGAGGGCGCTCGACGAACGCAGGGTGTGTCTCGCCATCAAACGCGACGGTATGAACGCCGGGTTCCTGGCCCGAGCAACTGCAAAGCTGACCGGAGTGGGCGCAGCGACCGGAGGCGGCTTCAAGAACGTTCCAGGCTCGGAGACCGTCTGGGTTCGTTTCGCCGACCTCCCGACCCTGATGTGGCGGAGCGACATCCGTCAGGGCCTGCGGCGGCATGTCGAGGCCCGCCCACACAAGCTGTTTTCGCCAAACCGGCACAACCCCTATTCGTCCGAACTCTTCAGCTGACGACGAACACTGTTCGGATGCCTCGGCGACATCCGGCTGGGCAAAGGCCCGGATCAACGCGGTGGACTACGACGTGATGGTCGGACGTGTCGACGAAGCTGCGGGGCGAGACCGGATCATCACGCTCTCCGTCACCCATAGCGTGCTCTCGAAGTACACCGCATGGTTCGCAGTGGACACCTCACGCTCCACTGAGAGCATTCTTCCGAAGCGTGTCGTGCAACCGAGCTCCGAGCCAAGCAATTGGTCCGGTACAGACAGCATGGCCTTCTTCGATTCACACGGCTCCGTGCCCTATTACGCCACTCCTTCACTCGTCGGTGCGTGGAACCGCGCTCTGTCCCCGCCCCCCCTCGCATGCGAGGTGTGGGACCCGTTCACCGACGACGAGGCGGCGACCACCACCTACCGCCGGAGGGACCTGAGGGACCTGATCGACGAGTTGCGGTACCTCCTCGAAGCTGGCAGGGACCATCTCGATTGGCAGTCGATCTCCGTGGTGTTGCTGCACCTGCGTTCTTGGCTCGACGACAACGACGAATCCGCCATCGACCGCAGTGTCCACCGCAAGATCACACGACGTCTCGACAAGCTGGCGACGCATTCCAACCCGCCGAAGAGCCTGCAGTGGAAAGTGTTGAATCAACTGGTGGAGATTTGCGACGAAGTTCCTCTGGTGCCGTAGGCATCGCCGGAACCGCGCCTCTTTCCCCGGCCGAACACAGTCCGACCCGAGCGTGCTGCCGGCGTCCGGGTGACACGGCGCTGTGCGCAGTGATGAGGCCGGGCTCACTGCAGAGCGGAAACCGCCCTCGATCAGATCCCGGAGAATATGCCTCGATCTCGCTCGTGCACGAGATCGAGGAATCAGCTCGACGACATGTTCGTCGAGGTGCAGCGGTCACGAACTGTCGTGCGGCTATCGGACCGTGACAGCCGATGCTCAGCACCCGGTGTTGAAAGACCAGCGCAGTCGGCTGCGTTAGCGTTCGATCGATGAGAGGTCGATGGTTTCGCCACAGTGTGGGCACGCAAATTCGGCCGACACGGGCAGCTGTGTGCCACGTCCGAATCGGGCGAGGACTGGGATGAGAAGTGTTCCGGCGGCCACTGCGATGCTTTCGATGCCGATCAGTCGGGCGACCCACTCGTCGCCGCCGTTGTTCCACAAGACGGCGAGAACTGTCACCGACAGGGCAGCGATCGCGATTTCTGTCATGGAGCGGAGCCCGCGCGCCGGGCCCGGTTCACCGATCCGGCGCAGTGCGGTAGCGAGGGTGGCGGCGCCACCGATTATGAGGCCGCTCGCCGCCAACTTGATGAGGGGTTCGTCCGGGTTGCGGATCCATACGGTGACGATGAACAGTGAAAATCCCGCCGCGCTGCTGACGGCACCCACTTCGGGTAGGGGCCGCAGGACGTTTTTGCGGAGCGCTGGGGCGTTGATGAGCACGCTGAGCATGGCGGCCGAGATGAGGAATGTCGTGGCGAGGACTCGGCCTTCGGTTTCGCCGAAGTCGCCGCTCAACAATGCCCAGGCGCCGAGCACTGCGTTGACCACGACCGATGCACTGAAGGCCCGTATCCCGAGCCGTGTCGTGGTCGTTTTTGGTTCGGGTTGCGAGCTTCCCATACGGAGTACGACCGTCCTTGTTGTCGCGTAGTGCGGCGGTATGCAAATTAGCTGAGGGATCTCGGTTTTCAGGAAAGTCGATCGGGTTCGTGCAACGACGTGGACCGCACGGGCCACTCCTCGATCCAGTTGACACTGAACACCTATGGGCATCTCTTCCCGTCCGAAGACGAGGCGACGATCGACGGACTGGACCGCACTTTCCAAGAGGCTTCTTCGAACGTTTCGCGGCCCGCACGCGGCCTGGCGTCGATCTCGCGGTCGGCGTAGATCGGTTGAAAATGGAGAAGATCCCTGCCGTAGCAGGGATCTTCGTTGGTGGCGGGGGCGGGATTTGAACCCGCGACCTTCGGGTTATGAGCCCGACGAGCTACCACACTGCTCCACCCCGCAGACCAGACCTTAGCGACCGATGGTGCGATCACCAACCGGGTTCGACAGACGTCGCCGAGACCGCAAACATGCTGTCGTGTCCGACTTCTCCCTCACCCCCGACATCGTCAACGAAGCTGTTCGGCACCATTGGGCCGACACTCCTCACCTCTGCACCGACATCGGTCCACGTCATGCGATGGCCACGCAGGTGATAAATCAGGAGAACCTTCGACCCGGTGGTTTCGTGCCGGGTCCCACCATGTTCTCGATGGCCGACGTGGTCCTCTGGTATCTGAGTTTCGGCACGGTCAATCGCATCGAACCCATGGCGCTCACTTCGGATCTGTCGATCCGTTTTCTTCGTCCCGCACAGGGGCAGAAGCTGTGGGCCCGAGCCGATCTCGACAAGGCGGGGCGGCTGATGGTCGTCGGCACGGTCAAGATCTGGGTCGATGACGCCCCTGACCGACTCGTGGCAACGGCACAGGGTACCTACGTGATGCCACAGCGATGAGCGGTCAACCAGTTCGCACTGCCCGTGCGATCTCCCCCCACTTGGCCAGGTGGTCCGGGTCACTGCGCATCTGTGATTCGCCGAGATAGATCACCAGGCGACCCGCAGTGCCGCGGTAGCGCTCGAGCAGCTTGTCGGCCATCTCGTCCCAGGTGGCCACCACCGCATACTGCTCGAGCATCTCGTCGGTGATCACGTCACCGATCGTGTCGAGTTCGCCGGCCTTGAACTTCTCGCGGATACGGCCGGTCGTCCCCTCGAAGCCGAGATCGTCGAACTGGAAGTGATAGTTCGGCGTCGAGCCGTAGAACGCGATCTGGCGCTTTGCCGTCGCAACATAGAGAGCTCGTTCCTCCGCCGAGTCACCGGGACAGGCGAACACGGGGACGATGAGTTCGATCTCGGCCACGTCACGATCAGCTGTCGCTGCGCCCTCGGCCAGCCCCGGCAGCAGACGGTTCTCGATGTAGGGCATCGAGTGGAGGGGATGAACATGCACACCGTCGGCGACCTCGCCTGCAATCTTCGTCATGACCGGACCGACCGCTGAGATGTCGACGTACATCGGGTGGTCGTGGGGCCGCGGCGCCCAGTCAGGAGGAAGCAGCGACAGGTTGAAGAAATCCCCGTCGTGGCTGAGCTTCTCCTCGCGGTTGAACGCCCGGAAGCACGCCTTGACCGCCAGGACGTAGTCGCGCATGCGGGCCGCCGGCCGGTCGAACTCGGTCCCATACCGGCGTTCGATGTGAGCCTTCACCTGCGAACCCAGTCCAAGCCGGAACCGACCGCCCGTGTTTGCGTTGATCTCATAGGCAACAGCGGCCGAGACCATCGGCGAACGAGGAAAGGCCACGGCGATCCCGGTCGTGAAGAACATCTCCGGCGCCGCCATCGCCGCCGCCGTGATACTCATCCAGGGAACCGAGCTCGTCTCGGTGTAGAGCAGCCCGGAGAAGCCGGCGTCCTGCAACTGCTTGGCGAAATCGGCCGACGCCTTCCAGGAGTTCGCAGCACCACCGGTCATCAGATCGAATTCCATGACGCTGACAGTAGTGCTGGACCCACCCGCCAACGCAGCCCGTTCTGCGATCGACGAGCGATGAGCCTCCCCTCGGCCGACGCAGCCAACGACGCGCCGGCGGTGCGACTGATCGCTACGGACCGACCTCGTTGGGAAGTTCAGGATCGGCACCCCACGCTGACCACGACCCGACGAACAGACGAGCATCGGGCCGACCGGCAAGCCGCAGCCCGATCAGGTCGGCGCAGGCACTGACCCCACTTCCGCAGTAGACGACGACATCAGCCTCATCATCGGCACCGATCGAGGCGTAGTGGTCGGCGAGATCTGCGGCCGAACGGAAGTGACCGTCGGCGAGATTGCCTCCTGCTGGCGCGTTGCGAGCGGTCGGAATATGACCGGGCCGAGGATCGATCGGCCCACCATGGGCGTACCGGTCAGGAGCACGAGCGTCGAGGACCACCAGGCCCGAGTCGAGCGACGCAGCGAGGTCAGCCGATGAGATCAGCCGCTCGGCCGGCCACGGGACAGCTGCGAACGAAGTCGGCTCGGGGCTGACCCAACCGGACTCGAGTGGTCCATCCCATCCGGCGAGACCACCGTCGAGCACAGCCACCGACCTTCCGATCGCGTCGAGCATCCACCACAGTCGACCGGCGACGGTGCCACCCGCATCGTCGTAGGCGACCACCCGGCTGTGATCGTCGACCCCGAGTCGGCCCATCGCAGCGGCGAACGCTTCCGGGGTCGGCAAGGGGTGACGCCCTCCGGCAGTCGAGGGAGGCGCCGAGAGATCGACGTCGAGATCGGCGAACACGGCCGTCGGCAGATGTGCTTCCTCGTAGGCGGAGCGCCCAGGGCCGTCGGCGAGAGACCAACGACAGTCGACGACCACCACCTCGTCCAG
>Ga0181581_10002525_pt1 | contig 14340 bp, 14 predicted proteins | sample 071ome_22_FD_132433 | JGI IMG/M metagenome (GOLD analysis project Ga0181581, IMG submission 132433) | Coastal salt marsh microbial communities from the Groves Creek Marsh, Skidaway Island, Georgia - 071404AT metaG (megahit assembly) | ecosystem: Environmental > Aquatic > Marine > Intertidal... | reverse complement strand
CGCGTCCAGGATGGTTTCGCCGGTGGCGGCTTCAACGTCCCTGCCGTCAGGGCAGAGTTTTGGATTGGGTAAAAAACGGATTGTTGGCATTACTTGTCAATTTCCTCAAGGGTATGGCCAGCGAGCGCTGACTTGATTTGCGTATCCATGCGTCGGCCGGCAAACACAAGACTGGCCTCGTTCAGGGCTTCTGCGGTCTTCTGGATGACATCAGTGTCTGTACTTTCCAGGACCGCCTGCAAACCGGCAACACCTGCCTTCAGGCTGTTGTATTCTTCTTCACTGAGCAGATCCCTGCCATCTTCAGCAAGGGCGCTCTCCAGTGCTTCGATTATCCTCCGGGCTTCTACCCGACTCTCCTGCAGGGAGCGAGCCTCCTTGTCACTTGCCGCCTGTGTATAGGAATCGGTGATCATGCGTTCGATTTCTCCATCTGCCAGGCCAAAAGACGGCTTTATCACCACACTGCTGCTTACTCCGGTGCTCAGTTCCTTTGCCAGCACCTCCATCAGACCATCAGCATCCACCTGAAAGGTCACTTCGATCACGGCGGCTCCGGCAACCATCGGCGGGATATCCCGCAATTCAAATTTTGCCAGTGAGCGGCAGTCTGCCACCAGCTCCCGCTCTCCCTGCAGAACATGAAGCGACATGGCGGTCTGGCCATCCTTGTAGGTCGTGAACTGCTGGGCCCTGGCCACCGGTATGGTGGTATTTCGTGGGATGATTTTTTCCATTAATCCGCCCATGGTCTCAATACCCAGGGACAGCGGAATAACGTCCAGAAGCAGGATGTCGTCCCCGTACTTGTTGCCTACCAGCACATCAGCCTGGAGTGCAGCACCTACAGCAACCACCTGATCCGGGTCGATTTCCGTATGCACGGGTGCGCCAAAAAACTCACTGACCATTTCCCGTACCCGGGGCGTACGCGTAGAACCCCCAACCATGACGACATCCGCAATTTCCGAGGCATCCACCCTGGCATCACGCAGTACTCGCCGACAAGCCTTCAGGGTTTTCGCCACCAGAGGTTCGATCAGATGGTTGAACGTATCCCGATCAAGGGTTCCCTGCCAGCCATTGAAGCTGACCATCGTTGAATTTTCATCGGTGAGGACATGCTTGGCGGCCCGGGCTGTCCTGGCCAGTTCATGACGCTCACTGTATGACAGGGAAGCATTAATGCCTGCCTGCTCAACAATCCAGTCCATGACAACACGGTCCAGATCATCGCCGCCCAGGGCGGCATCTCCACCAGTGGCAAGCACCTTGAACACCCCCTTTTCAAGACGCATCAGGGACACATCGAATGTGCCGCCGCCCAGGTCGTAGATAATGACGGTTTCTTCCTGCTTGCGATCCAACCCGTAAGCCACTGCTGCGGCTGTCGGCTCACTGAGCAGCCTGAGCACCTTGATACCCGCCAGCCTGGCCGCATCTTTGGTCGCCTGCCGCTGTGCCTCATCGAAATAGGCCGGCACAGTGATGACAGCGCCATCGAGTTCACCGCCCAGTTCTTCCTGACCGCGGCGTACCAGTTCTTTCAGGATTTCGGCCGAGACTTCCACAGGACTTTTATCACCCGCCGCCGTCCGTATGGCAGGCATGCCCCCTTCACTGGATTCGACAAGTTCATAGGGCAGATCATAATCGATATCACTGATACCTCGTCCCATCAGGCGTTTGACAGACGAAATGCTGTTATGGGAATCACTGCGCCCCAGCTCACTGGCGTCAAAACCAACTGTGGTCTTGCCATCAGATCCATAGTGCACCACGGAAGGGACCAGGCAATGACCATGATGATCGCAAAAAGGATGCGCCTGCCCTTCCCTGGCGCTGGCCACCAGCGAATTGGTGGTCCCCAGATCAATGCCCACGGCTCTCTTGCGCACCTGGTGTGCTTTGGGCTTGCTTTGCCCGGGTTCAGAAATACTGAGTAATGCCAAAACCTTGCCTGTTTAAGAGTTCAATAATCCAGCAGTTTTTCTTCTGCACTGTCGATTTCGTCGAGCAGCTTATAGAGAAACTGAAGCTTGTGATAGACCGCTTTTGCCGTACCGTGGTCCATGTTTTCCATGGCCTGGGTGAAATTCTGAATTTCCTGGTCTCGTTGACCTGCAACTGAACCCTTCAGGGCATCCAGTTTCTCCAGATTTTCGTATGCAATCAGGTCTTCGAGCTTTTCCCTGAGTTGCATCTGCTCAAGCAGAAAGCCAGGCTCCAACTGAGACTGGTCATGTTGATCAGGATTAATCTCAGCCAGTCGCAACAGATAGGCTGCACGCTTGAGTGGAGACTTCAGGGTGTCGTAGGCATCATTAACCAGGCTGGTCTGGCGTACAGCATCCAGACGCTCACTGTCGCTGCCATCAACCACACGATCCGGATGACACAATGCCTGGAGTTTGCGGTACTGCACATCCAGGATATCCAGGGGGACCTGAAAGGACTGCTGCAGGCTGAACAGGTCGAAATAATTGGTACTGGACAGGGACACGATAGAAAGAAGGCCGAATGGTAGCGTCAGACACTGAAGCTTTCGCCGCAGCCGCATTCACCCTTGGCATTGGGATTATTGAATTCAAACCCTTCATTGACACCAACCTTGACGAAGTCCATCTCGGTGCCGTCAATATAGACAAGACTTTTGGGATCCACGATGATTTTTACACCGTGATCTTCAAATACCTGGTCAGCGGGATTCAGTTCATCCACAAACTCCAGGACATAGGCCATGCCGGAACAGCCCGTGGTTGTTATACCCACACGGATCCCCAGCCCCTTGCCGCGGCTTGCCAACTGGCTGGCCACATGTTTCGCGGCGGATTCTGTCAGGGTGATTGCCATATTAACTGCTACCTTGAATTAACCGGATAAGGTGAAATTATTCGGCGTCGGACTGCTCGCCGCGCTTCTTCTTCACATCGGAAATGGCAGCCTTGATGGCATCTTCCGCCAGCACGGAGCAATGAATCTTCACCGGAGGCAGACCAAGTTCTTCTGCTATTTCGGTATTTTTGATCTTGGCAGCATCCTCGATAGTACGTCCCTTGACCCACTCGGTGAGCAGGGAACTGGAGGCTATGGCTGAACCACAGCCATAGGTCTTGAATTTGGCATCCTCAATTACCCCGGCATCGTTAACCCTGATCTGCAGGCGCATGACGTCTCCGCATGCCGGCGCACCGACCATGCCAGTGCCGACGTTCTGGTCGTCATCATCCAGTCGGCCCACGTTGCGAGGATTTTCATAATGGTCGAGAACTTTATCTGAATATGCCATCTCGTTTACCTGTCGAAGTATCTGTCTATTCTATGTCTGAATCTGAATTAATACGTTTAGTGAGCAGCCCACTGAACCTTGCTGATGTCCACGCCATCCTTGAACATATCCCATAACGGGGACAGTTCACGCAACTTGCCAACGGCTTCCCTGACCTTGCTGACCGCGGTATCAACATCCTCTTCGGTAGTGAAGCGGCCAAAACTGAAGCGCAGTGAACTGTGGGCCAGTTCATCGTCCATGCCCAGCGCCCGCAGCACATAGGAAGGTTCCAGGCTGGCAGAAGTACAGGCTGAACCCGAGGATACAGCCAGGTCCTTGAGCGCCATGATCAGGGACTCCCCTTCCACGAAGTTGAAACTCACATTGAGGTTGCCTGGCACCCGGTGATCTAGGTCACCGTTGACATAGACTTCTTCCATGCCATCCAGTCCCTTGAGGAAACGATCGCGAAGAGCCATCAGCCTTTCATTCTCTGAGGCCATCTCCTCGCGTGCAATACGGAAAGCCTCTCCCATGCCGACAATCTGATGGGTAGGCAGGGTGCCGGAACGCATACCGCGCTCATGGCCGCCACCATGCATCTGGGCCTCAAGCCTTACCCGGGGTTTGCGGCAGACATACAGGGCGCCGATACCCTTGGGGCCATAAGCCTTGTGGGCAGAAAAGGACATCAGGTCGACTTTCAGGTCCTGCAGGTCGATGGGTATCTTGCCTGCACTCTGGGCAGCATCGACATGAAATATCACTTTCCTGTCACGACAGATTTCCCCGATGGCCTTGATATCAGTAATGACGCCGATTTCGTTATTGACGTGCATCAGGGATACCAGAATGGTGTCTTCACGAATGGCGTCTGCCACTGCCTGGGGATGAACCAGACCATGCTGGTCCGGATCCAGGTAAGTCACTTCAAAGCCTTCACGCTCCAGTTGGCGGCAACTGTCCAGTACCGCTTTATGCTCAATCTTTGACGTGATGATGTGTTTGCCCTTGCTTTGGTAGAAGTGGGCAACGCCTTTCAGGGCCAGGTTATCTGATTCTGTGGCACCACTGGTCCAGACAATTTCACGGGGATCACAGTTCACCAGGTCCGCCACATGCTGCCTGGCTTCTTCCACAGCTTCTTCTGCCTTCCAGCCGAAGAGGTGGGACCGGGACGCCGGATTGCCGAAATTGCCATCCATAGACAGGCAATGCATCATTTTTTCCACAACCCTGGGATCCACCGGAGTAGTTGCTGAATAGTCAAAATAAATCGGGTTCATGACCTGCTCCAATACTGCATTTCCAGCTGCCCTCTAGAGGGAACTGGCTACTATTCTTTCAAGGCCAGAGGCCTGCTTGCTGTTTTGTTCGCCGCCCATTCCGGAATCAGCTTTCGACTGATCAACACCCTGCTGGGCACGATCACTCTGGCTGCGGGCGATTCGTTCAATTTCCCGTTTGGACACCAGATCGGCCAGGGTGATATCACTCAGAAAGCGATGAATCTGGGCACTCAGATCTTCCCATAAATGATGGGTAAGACAGGTTTCGCCACCCTGGCAGTCCCCTTTACCACGGCACTTGGTGGTATCCAGGGACTCGCTGACGGCGTCAATGATCTGGGCAACATTGATTTCAGAATCCTTCTTGCCCAGCAGATAGCCACCACCTGGTCCACGAACACTGCTCACCAGTTCCTGCTTGCGCAGTTTGGAAAACAGCTGTTCAAGATATGACAGGGAAATGTCCTGTCGCTTTGAAATATCACTCAGCGTAACCGGCCCTTTACTGGCATTGATACTCAGGTCCAGCATGGCGGTGACGGCATAACGGCCTTTGGTTGTCAGTCTCATGGGAGATAACCTGCTTGCTTTTGCGAGTGGGCATTATCCAAAAACCTACTAAATTAGTCAAGTATATAGCATACTAATTTAGTCAAGTACTCAGCAAAGGCCTATTCCTCCCCCTTTTTATCCAGTTGCGATTCGGTGGCCGTTAGCACGCCTCTGAGAATATTGATTTCCATGCGATCCGGCCTGATCCGGGTATAGAGACGACGTAACCGGGTCATCAACTGCCGTGGGGCCTTGGGATCGAGCACTTCGATGCGGGTGAGCACTCTTTCCAGGTGGCCAAAAAATCCTTCCATGTCTTCTACCGTGACCAGCGGCTGGTCCCAGTCATCATCCTTGCTGCGATTTTCACCCAGCAGGGCGGCCTTTCGAATTTCGTAACTTAACACCATGACAGCCGAGGCCAGGTTCAATGATGAATATTCCTCATTCGCAGGAATCTGAACATGGAAATGACAACGGCGTAATTCCTCATTGCTCAGGCCGCTGTCCTCTCGACCAAAGATCAGCGCCACATCATTGTGTTGACTGGCATCAAGGAGTTTTTCAGCGCATTCATCCGGTTCTACCATCGGCCAGGGAATACCGCGGGAACGGGCACTGGTACCAATGACCAGACCACAGTCCGCGATCGCCTGATCCAGTGAATCGACGACAATCGCGCCGTCCAGGATATCAAGGGCATTAGCCGCCCTGCCCCGTGCAACCCCGGAAGGAAAATCCCTGGGATCGACCAGGTACAAATTGCTCAGACCCATGTTTTTCATGGCCCTTGCGGTTGCCCCGATATTTCCGGGATGTGAGGTTTGCATCAGCACGATGCGTATACGACTTAAATCCACTGTAATTCCGATTGTCAGAATGAATCCGGACTCCCCGATTCAATGGGGGCGCTATGATAGCAGAAAGCATCGCCAGAGGTTCTTTCTTACACGTCTTTTGTTATCATGCGCAGCACTTTTTGCCACCATCTGTGAACCCGCCTTAACACCATGCATGCCATCGTTAATATTGGACTGCGCGCTGCCCGAACAGCGTCTGAATTCATCCTGCAAGCCTGGGAGAGGCCTGACCGTATCAAGGTGTCTGAAAAAGGGCCTAATGATTACGTCACAGACATCGACACCCGGGTTGAGCAGATCCTGATCGAGCACATCCGCAAGTCCTACCCCGCACACAGTTTCATGTGCGAGGAAGCCGGCTACATCGAAGGCGAGGATAAAAGCACGGTTTGGGTCATCGATCCTATTGATGGCACACGTAATTTTATCCAGGGGATTCCCCATTTCTGTATCTCCATGGCCTGCCTGAAAGATGACAAGGTTGAACATGCCATCATCGTTGATCCCATCAAGAATGAGGAATTCACTGCCTCTCGTGGTAGTGGTGCCCAGTTTAATGGCCACCGCATGCGCACAGGAGATCGCCGCTCCATCGAAGGCGGTACCGTTAGTTTGAGTTGTGCCGGACTGAAAAACTATGATGCCCTGCTCCAGATCCAGCAAAACATGAAAGGCAAAATCGGCGCCATTCGCATGACCGGCTCCGCCGCCCTTGACCTGGCCTATATGGCCTCTGGCCGCCTGGACGCCGGCTGGATGTCCGGCATGAACCTGTGGGATGTCGCTGCCGGGATCCTGCTGGTCCGTGAAGCCGGTGGTTTTATTAGCGATAAAAGCGGCAATCCTGATTGCCAGGATGCCGAGTCACTGGTATTCAGTAACAGCAAATGTTTCAAGGAATGGTTGAAGCTGGTGATCAAGACGTCGTCTTGATTATCTTTTAAATTCTTTTCCCGTTTATCACCCGGATCATCAACAAAGAAATTCACTATTGAACAGGTTTCCTCCTGACGGAGGGTTTTTGCCTGCCTGTGAGGATTTTGCCCTGCCGGCAGATGATTACACTCCGTCAGAAAACTACCGCCCATATAAAACAAAAAACCCGCTTTTCAGCGGGTTTTTCAACTCTTTTAAACGAAAAGAAAATCACGGCAGTGCATCAATTTCCTCACCTTCCTGCACCGGAGGCATCAGGTCTTCCTTCGCTACCTGCATGTGCAGCAAAACATCCGCTGCCACATATATCGAGGAATAGGTACCAATCACGATGCCGACGATCAAGGCAATGGCAAAGCCATGGATCATTTCCCCACCGAACACGAACAGGGCAAGCAATACCAGCAAGGTGGTGCCCGAGGTGATCAGGGTTCTGTCCAGGGTTTGGGTGATGGAATAGTTGATCAACTCCTCTGACTCGGTCTTTCTCAGTATGCGAAAGTTTTCTCTGATTCTGTCGAACACCACGATGGTATCGTTCAGGGAGTAGCCGATCACCGCCAGAATGGCAGCAAGCACAGTCAGGTCAAAATCAATCTGGAACAGGGAAAAAAAGCCCAGGGTGATAATCACGTCATGCGCCAGGGCCACAACGGCACCTACAGAAAACTTGAACTGGAAGCGCAGGGCGATGTAGACCATGATCATGATCAGGGCTACCAGCATGCCAAGCCCCCCCTGCTCCCTGAGTTCTTCACCAACCTGAGAACCAATAAATCCGGTTCCCAGCCACTCGACTGAACCCGAGGTTCCAGCCCTGAGCATCTCGACAATATTGTCAGCTGCCTGCGCGGCAACTTCAGGATCCACATCTTCGCCACCGGTTTCCTGAATCCGGATCTGCACATCGTTGTCAGTCCTGAAGTTGATGACTTCAAAGTTGTTATACCCGGCTTCACGGATGGTTTCCCGAACGTCTTCCAGGTTGGGCACCTCTGAATAGGACACCTGTATCTGGGTTCCACCGGTAAAATCCAGGCCGAAATGCATACCATTGATGACAAAGGATCCCAGGGAAACAAGGATGAGAATCACCGAGAACACCGTCGTTGGTGTCCGCAGCTTCATGAAATTGATGGTTTTGAGTTCGCTCATGCTTCCGCTCCTGTGGCAGCCTTGCGCGGTGGCGCCTCAATTCTGGTGCCTATGGATATGCTTTTGACATTCTTGCCACCGTAAATCAGGTTAATGATGGCACGGGTCACCATAATGGCGGTGAACATGGAGGTGATGATGCCGATGGACAGGGTAACGGCAAAACCTCTCACCGGACCGGTGCCGATGGAGTACAGGATGATGGCCACCAGGAAGGTGGTAATGTTGGCATCAAAAATGGTGATAAAGGCACGACCAAAACCACTGTCGATGGCCTTTTGCACCGGCATGCCGACTTTCAGCTCTTCCCGAATCCTGGCAAAGATCAGCACGTTGGCATCCACGGCCATACCGACAGTCAGGACGATACCGGCTATTCCAGGCAGGGTCAGCGTGCCGCCAACGATGGACATGACGGCAATAATCAGAACAAGGTTTACTGCCAGGGCAATGTTTGCCGCCAGGCCGCAGACTCTGTAATACCCGAGCATGAACAGTACTACCATGGCCAGACCAATCTGAACCGACAGCATTCCCTTGTCGATGTTGTCCTGCCCCAGGCTTGGCCCGATGGCATATTCCTCAAGGAAGTACATGGGAGCTGCCAGGGCACCGGACCGGATCAGCAGGGCCAGATCGTTGGCTTCCTTGGCTTCCACACCGGTGATCCTGAACTGCCGGCCCAGGGCACTTTGCATGACAGGTGCACTGATGATGCGTTCTTCGGTATATGGTTCGGAGCGACTGACCAGTTCGCCACTGGCATCACGTTCAGTCACCGTACGGGTCTTGGTTTCAATCAGCAGGATGGCCAGTCGGCGGCCGATATTGTTGCGGCTCGCCTCATTGATACGCCTGGCACCCACGGCATCCATGTTCAGGTTAACCTGGGGTAGTGAAGTCTGGGCATCAAAGCCTGACTGGGCATTGGTGACATTCTCACCGCTGACCACAATTTCCCGTTCTATTTTCAGCGGCAGACCGTCCGGGTCCGTGTAATCAAGCGTCGAGCCAGGCGCGGCACCGGGCTCGGCTACCAGGTGGAATTGCAGTGTAGCCACAGCGCTGATCAGATCCTTGGCGCGGGTGGTATCCTGGATACCGGGCAGTTCGATATTGATGCGGTTATTCCCCATAGGGGCAACAATTGGCTCCTTCACACCCAGTTCATCGACACGGGAGCGCAGGGTTGTCAGGTTCTGCTGCAGGGCATATTCCTGAAGCTGCACGGCAGCCAGTTCGCTCATGGTGTAATACAGCAGGAAGTCATTACCGGTTTCAGCCGTACGGAACAGGTAATCCGGGAATTCGTTGGTAATCAGTCTGATGGCCGCACTGCGGGTTTCCGCATTGGTGAAGTGAATGACAATGCGATTGGTGTCGTCCACTTCCAGCGGTGGGCGGTAGCGGATGCCCTCTTCACGAAACAGTGTGCGCATGGTGGCTGCCGAATCATTAAGCTGCTTGTTAATGGCAGCATCCAGATCCACTTCCAGCAGGAAGTGCACCCCACCCTGCAGGTCCAGACCATAGGTCATGGGTCCGGCTCCCAGTGATTGCAGCCACTGCGGCGTATTGGGCGCCAGATTAAGGGCCACGATATACTCATCAGGCAAGGCCAGGTTGATCAGTTGCTGGGCGCGGCTCTGGTCATCGCCATTGGCCAGGCGAATCAGGCCGTTGCTATCCTCAATCTGGGCTGAAATAAACTCAATGCCATCTGACTCGAGTGCAAAAACGGCGCTGTCCAGAGCACTCTGGTCAACCAGGCCGCTGTCGTGGGAAATCTGGATGGCCGGGTCAGGTGGATAGACATTGGGGGCGGCATAGATCAACCCTATCCCGAAGATGAACAGGATAAGCAGGTTTTTCCAGAGCGGATATTTATTCATCATTAAGGGAATTCCGTTCAGTCAACGATCAGATGGATTTGAGCGTACCCTTGGGCAGTACTGCTGAAATAGCTGATTTCTGTAATTTGATTTCCACGTTGTCGGCGATCTGCAGCACAATGTAGTTGTCATCCACCTTGGTCAGCTTCCCGAGAATGCCGCCATTGGTCATGACCTCATCCCCCTTGTTCAGGGAAGACATCAGATCACGATGTTCCCTGGAACGCTTGGACTGGGGACGCCAGATCAGGAAATAGAAAATCAGCGCAAATCCGCCGAAAAAGACAAGATTGAACATGGCAGAAGGCTGCCCGGCGGCCTCCCCAGACTGGGCGTAGGCGGAACTGATAAAGAAATCCATAGGTCTCCCCGGTGATGACTGGAGCGGTGCTCAGGCACCCGCTTTGATATGGTTGTTGTTAATGTTTGAATGAAAATCCGGCAATCTTTTCCCGGGATTTCCCTTGTTTTTACGCTTGCGAAGCTTCCAGAATCTGCTGCTGTTCATGGAACGTCTTCGCAAAGGCGGCCAATGTACCCTGTTCTATTGCACTGCGCAAATCAGCCATCAATGCCTGGTAATAATGCAGGTTATGGATGGTATTGAGCTGTGCTCCCAGCATTTCCTTGCATTTGTCCATATGATGTAAATAGGACCGGCTGAAGTTTTTACAAGTGTAGCAAGTGCAATTTTGATCAACAGGTGCCAGGTCATCCTTGTAGCGGCTGTTTCTGAGCTTCAGAAGCCCTTGAGAAGTAAACAGGTAGGCATTGCGGGCATTGCGGGTTGGCATCACACAATCAAACATGTCGATGCCCCGCTGCACCGCACCCACCAGGTCTGACGGTGTGCCCACTCCCATCAGGTATCGTGGTTTGTCAGCGGGCATATGGGATACCAGGGCATCCAGAACCTCCCACATTTCTTCCTTGGGTTCACCGACTGACATCCCCCCTACGGCATAGCCATCGAAGCCGATATCCACCAGGGCCTTGAGTGATTCAAGCCTCAGTGAGGGATACATCCCGCCCTGTACAATGCCAAACAGTGCGCCGGGTTTGCCCTCATGAGCATCCTTGCAGCGGCGGGCCCAGCGCATGGACAGTTCCATCGAGGTTCTGGCTTCCTGCTCGGTGGCCGGATACGGTGTGCACTCATCGAACACCATGATGATATCCGACCCCAGCTCAAGCTGGACCTCAATTGCTTTTTCCGGGCTAAGGAATACCCTGGCACCATCTACAGGCGAACGAAATTCGACCCCTTCCTCACTGATCGTGCGCATCTCACCCAGGCTGAATACCTGAAAGCCACCGGAGTCTGTCAGGATGGGTTTGTCCCAGCCCATGAAATCGTGCAGATCACCATGAGCCCTGATAATGCCGGTCCCCGGACGTAGCATCAGGTGGAAGGTGTTCCCCAGTAATATCTGTGCACCGGTATCTGCCACCTGGGAGGGCATCATGCCTTTCACGGAACCATAAGTGCCCACAGGCATGAACGCCGGAGTATCGACCACGCCGCGTGCAAATTGCAATTGCCCACGCCTGGCGTCAGTATCTTGATGAGAGGTATTGAATTGCATAGTCGCCGATAAGGAAAAAGGATAAAAGAACAACACCCGCCAGGGGGCCGCCTTTTATCCTTTATTTTCTATCCCTTACTTCAGTGAATTAAGGAAGCAGGTCCGAAACCCCGTCCCTTTCCTCGGAAAGCTCCTGGGCAGTCTTGTCCATCAGGTTGCGGCTGAAATCATTGATTTCCAGGCCCTGAACAATTGTGTACTCACCGTTTTCACAGGTCACCGGGTAGGAATACACCAGACCTTCAGGGATGCCGTAACTGCCGTCTGATGGAATGGCCATACTGACGATCTTGCCGTTGGTGCCCAGGGCCCAGTCGCGCATGTGCTCGATGGCAGCATTGGCAGCAGAAGCTGCACTGGAAAGACCACGGGCCTTGATGATGGCTGCGCCGCGCTGTTGCACGGTAGGAATAAAATCACCTTCTACCCAAGCCTGATCAACCAGGGAGGCGGCATCGGCACCATCGACCTTGCAGTGATGAATGTCAGGATACTGGGTAGCAGAGTGATTGCCCCAGATGATCATGCTTTCCACATCGGTGGTGTGCTTACCGGTCTTGTTGGCCAGCTGGGCCATGGCACGGTTATGGTCCAGACGTGTCATGGCGGTGAACTGACCCGGTTTCAGGTCAGGGGCGTTGCGATAGGCAATCAGTGCGTTGGTGTTAGCCGGGTTGCCGACAACGATGACCCTGACATCACGACTGGCGTGATCATTGATGGCCTTGCCCTGTACGGAGAAGATAGCGGCGTTGGCTTCCAGCAGATCCTTGCGCTCCATTCCCGGACCACGGGGACGAGCGCCGACCAGCAGACAGTAATCCGCGTCCTTGAAGGCAACATTCGGATCATCAGTCTGGACAATGCCATGAACCAGCGGGAAGGCACAGTCTTCAATTTCCATGGCCACGCCCTTCAGGGCTTCCAGGGCCGGCGTAATTTCCAGCAACTGCAGGATCACAGGCTGATCCTTGCCCAGCATTTCGCCGGAAGCAATACGGAATAAAAGGGAATAACTGATCTGTCCGGCAGCACCGGTAACGGCAACCCTGACTGGTGATTTCATGGGATGATTTCCTGTTGGTTAGTTGGAATGTCGGTTGAAAGTTTTAAGGCGCGGGATTATAGCAATAAAACAGAGGCAGGAGACAGGAGGACGGAGGCAGGGACATATTTTTTGAATCCGTACCAATTCCCCTCTGTTTGCCTTCCTGGATCTTATTAATTGGGTACGTTCCAGCAGGCTAGATGTTACAATTGCCCGTCAATCGAATTCAGGTCCCCTCATGCGCAAAACCAAGATCATCTGCACTATCGGCCCCGCCACCAGCAATTACGAAACCCTGGAGCAAATGTACAACGCCGGTATGAACATTGTCCGGCTGAACATGTCCCATGCCACCCATAAATGGGCCGATCGCATCATTGAGCACGTGGTTGAACTCAACAAGCACACCACCTATCCGGTCGGCATACTGCTGGATACCCAGGGCCCTGAAATCCGCACCAGCGTGCTGGAAAACGACCTTAACCTGAAATCCGGCGATGAAATCTCCATTTCTGTCCGCGATGACACCAGCGTTGAGGAGTCCTCCTTCCGTATCAACTACGATGAACTGATCGACACTGTCCAGGTGGGCGACAAGATCACGGTGGACAACGGCCTGATCAACCTGCAGGTGCTGGAAAAGAATCCGCCAATCATGCGCTGCAAGGTGCTTGATGGCGGGGTCCTGGGCAGCAAGAAACATGTCAATCTGCCCGGCATCCGGGTCAACCTGCCCTCCCTCACCCCCAAGGACAAGGAGGACATCCTGTTTGCCATGGAGCGTGAGGTGGATTTCATCGCCCTCTCTTTTGTTCGCGAGGCCAAGGACATACTCGAACTGCGGGAACTGATGGAAGCCACCAATCCGGAAAAAGCAGCCACCATGAAGATCATCGCCAAGATCGAGGATCAGCAGGGTGTGAAAAACCTAGAAGAAATCATCGCGGTATCTGACGGCATCATGGTTGCCCGCGGGGATCTGGGTGTCGAAATAGACCTAGCTGAACTTCCCAACGTACAGCGCCGCATTGTGCGCCTGTGTGCCGAGCACGGCCGCCGGGTTATCGTAGCTACCCATTTACTGGAATCCATGATCGAAAATCCGATTCCCACTCGCGCTGAGGTCACTGACGTAGCCAATGCCGTATATGAAGAGGCCGATGCCGTCATGCTGTCCGGTGAAACCACCGTGGGCAAGCACCCTATCCGCTGCATACAGTACCTGAATGACATTGCCCTGGCTGCAGAATCCAAACGCGGCCTTCGCTTCATCGAGAACCTGATCAAGACCTCAGACAAGGAACATTTGGGAGCCAACGCTGCAGAGTTGGCAGATGATATGCGGGTGAAAGGCATCGTGGTGGTCACTCGTCATGGCATCATGGCCAATTATGTGACCAATCCCCATCCTGGCACGCCGATTTATGCCTTTACCAATATCGGGGTAACCCGCCGCTTGATGACCCTGAACCGCAACCTGTTTCCCTTCAAGATCGAGTTCAGCAAGGATCCTGAGGAAACCCTGAGCCGTGCCTTCAATGAACTCAAGAGCAAGGCCAGTTTCGAAAAAGGGGATACTGTGGTGGTAATTTCTGACCTGTTGATTGACCAGGACAGTGTCGGTATTCAGGTACGTTACATTCCGTAATTCATGGGAACAGTGACTTTTTTCAGCATTTCAGCATTTCAGCATTTCAGCATTTCAGCATTTCAGCATTTCAGCGGCTAACGCCGAAAGGATAAAGCCGCCT
>Ga0181581_10002524_pt1 | contig 14343 bp, 12 predicted proteins | sample 071ome_22_FD_132433 | JGI IMG/M metagenome (GOLD analysis project Ga0181581, IMG submission 132433) | Coastal salt marsh microbial communities from the Groves Creek Marsh, Skidaway Island, Georgia - 071404AT metaG (megahit assembly) | ecosystem: Environmental > Aquatic > Marine > Intertidal... | reverse complement strand
TTTAGGGCGGCCATTTGGGGGGTAAATAAAATATCGGTACATAACAGGCCGGGGACAAGAATTAATCGGGTCATTTTTTCACACTTTGCTTTTGACTTCAGACAGGAAAACAGATGGGAAAAAATTACGCCAGATTAGCGGCGATGAAAACCCCTTGCCCTGCTTATACATAAGTTTGACCCGAACGGATAATTCCTGTATGAAGGAGCGTCCCTGTCAGACAAGCTCTGGGGGTAACAGCGTGAATTATATATTCTAGAGATCACACGCTTATGATGTGGCGTGCATTTAAGGGGTCTGCCATTACTTCTCCATTTTTAGATTTAGGTCTTAGCGACGGCCTTGCAAATGCGGTCGATGCTTTAGGTTATGAAAAGCCCACCCCTATCCAGGAAGCGGCTATCCCATCTGTATTGATGGGGCGCGATATTCTGGGCTCTGCCCAGACTGGTACAGGTAAAACCGCTTCTTTTACCCTGCCCATGATAGATATACTGGATGCCGGACGGGCAAAGGCACGTATGCCGCGCTCGCTTATTCTGGCCCCCACCCGCGAATTAGCCGCACAGGTAGCAGAATCCTTTGAAAAATTCTCTGTTAATCACCGCCTCAGCATGGCGTTGCTGATAGGCGGGGTCAGTTTTTCTGATCAGGAAGCTGCCCTTGATAAGGGGGTGGATGTGCTTATCGCCACGCCCGGGCGATTGCTGGATCATTTTGAACGCGGCAAAGTATTGCTTCAGGATGTAAAAATTCTGGTTATTGATGAAGCAGACAGAATGCTGGATATGGGCTTTATCCCGGATGTCGAGCGGATTGTCGGCTATCTGCCTGTGATGCGCCAGACCCTGTTCTTTTCGGCCACCCTGTCAGAAGAAATTCACAAAATCGGCAAAAAATTTGTGATGAACCCAAAAATTATTGAGGTCGCCAAACCTGCCAGTACAGCAGATACTGTCAGCCAGCGCCTTATCTGGACAAAGCCGCGAGACAAGCGCGAAGTGCTACGCAAGCTACTACGGCGCGAAACCCTGCAAAATGCAGTTATTTTCTGTAATCGCAAGCGCGATATTTCTACCCTGCTTTCCTCTCTAAAGCGCCATGAATTTAATGCCGCTGCCCTGCATGGCGATATGACCCAATCTGCGCGTCTGGCTGCCCTGTCGGACTTTAAAGAAGGCCGGGTAACCTTGCTGATTGCCTCGGATGTGGCAGCGCGCGGCCTGGATATTCCTTCTGTCAGCCATGTCTTCAATTTTGATGTGCCATCCAATGCCGAGGATTATGTGCACCGCATCGGCCGGACAGGACGGGCGGGGCGCACCGGTTCTGCTTTTACCCTTGCCGCCAGCGAGGATGATAAAAAATATCTTCATGCCATTGAAACGCTTATCGGCAAATCCATCGAACTGGATGAGGCAGAAAAATCCGGCAGCACCACTGCTGTGGATGTGAAGGCTGACGCGAAAGCAGATAGCCAGTCAGATAAAGACTCTGCTGGCAAATCGCGTAGCAGAAACAAAAAAACAGGCAAAAAACAGGCGGTAAATGAAAACGCCCGGACAGGGAATGAAAAAGCTGCTGCCACGCGCGATGCAAAATATCCGGATGAAAAACGCCCGCCGGAATGGAAGGGCAATAGTTTCCGCGATAGCGACCATATCCCGGCCTTTTTGCGCTAGGAAACGCCTCTACCCCAAAAAATCATCTATGGAATAAGCTGGAATGCGGTTTTATGCGGTTTTCAGCGCCTTTGAGACCACCTCTTGCAGATCGCGCGACAGGCTGTGACTGGCAAGGAAGGTTAAGGCTTCACGCATCTGTTTTTTGCGTAGGTCTGCGTAATTGGCAAAGCGGGTAAGGGAAATGCCCATCCGCGCGGCAATTTGCGGATTGCGCTTGTCCAATGCGACCAGCTCTTCAGCAATAAACCGATAGCCTGACCCGTCTTCTTTATGAAAAAAGGTTGGGTTGGCAGCGGCAAAAGCGCCCAGAACAGAACGCAATTTATTTGGATTACTGGCGTCAAATACCGGATCCTGCATCAACGCGCGCACTTTTTCGGTCGTGCTATGCACACAAGAGGTAGAAGACAGCATCAGCCATTTTTCCATCACCAGAGGCTGGTCATGCCAGCGGTGGTAAAACCCGTCCAGTGCCTGTTGGCGATAGGCGTGGTCGCTGTGATTTAGCGCCTGCAAGCCGCCCATAGACAGGCTCATATTCAGATTTTCAGATTGCTGCAGGGCAATATCAAAAGCTGTTTCATCACCGCTGGCACAGGCCATCGCCAGCAAGCGGTTTTGCAAGCTACGCCTGGCCGGCTTTTCCAGCTGCGCCACATCCCGGATAATAGGACGGATATCTTCTTGCAAGGCTTGGCCCAGCCGCGCCTGTAAATCCATTCTTTGGGCAAAGATTTTTGGCGGGTCTGCCTGTTCTGCGCGTTGTTCGGTATCTGCCTGACCAGGGATGGACAGACAAAGAGCCTTGAAATCGTCACGCCGGCTTTTATCGGCCAGCACCAGGCGCAAGGCATGGATAAGGGCTGCCTCACTCTGATGATCTTCCTTGCCGTCAAGGCGCGCGCGCAACACATTATGACCCAGCCTCTGGCACGCTTCATAGCGGTTAAAGCTGTCCGTATCATAGGCGGCCAGCACCCCCAGCTCTTCGGCGCAGAGGTCATCATAAAGGCGCACAGGGGCAGAAAAGCCTCGCAAAAGGGACGGCACAGCCTCTGCTGCGCTCTGGCCGTCTGCAAAGTTGATTTCAACAAGCTGTTTATCGCCTTCCAGCAGGATAATATGTTCTTCTGCGGGCGCGCTGCTATCTATTGAATGGGCAAGGCAGCGACCGTCACCTGCCATAAAGCCCAGCCGAACAGGAATAGGCATGGCATCTGTAGGCGTACCAGCGGCCGTTGGCGCAAGTTTTTGGGATAGCTCCAATGTCAGATGCTGGCCATCGCACTGTAGCCGTTTTGCCGATAATTGCGGCGTGCCTGCCTGGCGATACCACAGGCTAAAAGCCGATAAATCCACCTTGTTTGCATCTGCCATCGCAGCGATAAAATCATCGCAAGTGACAGCCTGCCCGTCATGGCGGGCAAAATATAAATCCATTCCGGCGCGAAAGCCTGCCACCCCTAGCCTGGCATGCATCATACGGATAACTTCCGCCCCCTTTTCATAGACAGTGGGGGTATAAAAATTATTAATCTCGCTATAGCTTTCCGGGCGTATAGGATGGGCGGTGGGGCTGGCATCTTCAGTAAACTGAATAGCGCGCAAGGTGGCTACATCTTCTGCACGCTTTACCGCCGCATCGTGCATATCAGCCGTAAAGCACTGGTCGCGAAAGACCGTTAGCCCCTCTTTTAGCGTTAATTGAAACCAGTCGCGGCAGGTAACGCGGTTACCTGTCCAGTTATGGAAATATTCATGGGCGATAATCGCTTCCACACGCATCAGGTCATCATCAGTGGCGGTAAGGGCATCGGCCAAAACAAATTTGCTGTTAAAGATGTTCAGCCCTTTATTTTCCATTGCGCCCATATTGAAATGGCTAACCGCGACAATCTGGAATAAATCCAGATCATATTCCAGGCCATACACATCCTCATCCCACTTCATAGAGCGTTTCAGGCTATCCATGGCATGGCGGGTCAGGTTCGCATTGCCCTTTTCCACATAGATATGCAAATCCACATGGCGGCCAGAGGCGGTGGTAAAGCTATCTGCTACACATTCCAAATCCCCGGCAACCAGCGCAAATAAATAGGCCGGTTTTTTATGCGGGTCATGCCAGAGGGCAAAATGACGCCCCTTGTCAGCTGTTCCTTTTTCCACCAGATTGCCGTTGCTCAGCAAATTCGGCCAGGCAATATCTGCTTCGATACGCACGCTAAAGATGCTCATCACATCCGGCCTGTCAGGGTAAAAGCAAATCCGGCGAAAGCCTTCGGGCTCGCATTGGGTGCATAGCATACCAGCTGAGGCATATAGCCCTTCCAGCGCGGTGTTCTCATAAGGGTTATGCGAAGAGGTAACCGTAACCTTATGCCTCTGAGACAGCCCGGAAATAGACAGCATTCCATCTTCCAGCTGATAGCGTGATGGTTCGAGCAGCACACCATCCACTTGCACAGAAACAAGTTCCTGATGCTCGCCATTCAAAAGCAATTTATCGGCTCTGCCAGCATCGTGATTAGGGCGAATATCCAGAGTAACAGCGATAACGGCCTTGTCGGCAAATAGCTGTACGTCCAGCTCCGTCTGGTCAATAATCCAGCTAAAAGGGGCGTAATCCTGGCGGCGGATAACCGCCGGGGTCTGTCTAGCTTCCATCGCGTGACGTGGTATAGGCGAGTTCACAATGTTCTAAACAATAGGGCTTGCCCGGCACAATCGCCTCACCGCAAAAGCTGAATTCCACGGTTTTTGGATCGCCGCTAGGCCATACGCATTTGGAACGCGACCATTGAATCCCGCGCAAGGCCAGCCGCAAGGGCAAATCTTTTGGCGTTTCGGGCTCAACAGCCTTTTTCGGCTTTTTGGCGATAGGGGATTGGCGTTTACGCAAATTCAGCCGATGGGCTTTGCCCGCAACCGCATTACGGGTAACGCCCAGCCTTTCGCCAATTTGCGAGATAGAAAGCCCTTCTTCCCACAATGCCTTCAGCATCTCAAGGCGTTCTTCTGTCCAGCTTGTTTCTTCAGCCATGTAACTGTCCAATCCAGCTTTTTACGCGCTCTATTTACTTAATCTGCTCTGTAATAAGTTTCAATAACTGATTATCAGTAATTTTTTATAAAACCGGCTAAATCGCGCCAATAAATTTACCGATAAGCTGCATTTGATAATCCAGCATATGGCGGCCCAGATGTACCTTCAGGCCGCGTGCCTCAGCGGCATCAATCAGTGTGGTGCGCTCAGGTACCATGATAATATCACATACCAGACAGCTTTCCGATAACAGATGCACATCAAAGGGCATCGGGTCATCGCCATGCAAGCCAAGCGGTGTTGCGTTAATCACCATATCATAGCTGTCAAATTTGATAGCCTCGCTGGCAATGGTCTGCATCCGTGCATGGGGTACGATTTTTTTCGCCAGCCTGACCGCTTTTTCTGCGTTTTCAGGGGTGCGGTTGGTGATATCTATCTGCCCCACATCACACCCTGCCAGTGCAAGGGCGATTGCCCGGCCAGCCCCGCCTGCCCCGATCAGCAATATTTTTTTATCTGTAAAGACTTTTCCCTCTCCATCGCCGCACGGATTTTCACCGCGCAAGCCGGCTACAAAGCCTTCCCCGTCAAAATTATCGCCTATCAGGCGTCTGTCTTTGGTAAAGGCGATGGCATTGACCGCTTCGGCCGCCTGTGCACCGGGGCCCAATTCATCACATAAAGCAGCAAGAGGCATTTTATGCGGAATGGTCACCGCTGCCCCCTTGAAATTGCCCAGCGCGCGCAAACCTTCCATTGCCGCTGCCAGCCCTTCAGGGGGAATAGCCAGTGCGACCATTACATAATCCAGATCATTTTCTAAAAAAATCCTGTTAAAAATCATCGGCGCGCGGACATGGCTGGCTGGATAGGCGATACAGGCAAAAACATCTGTTGTACCGGTTATTTTAGATAATTCTGACCCGCTCATATTTTCCTGTTCCCGAACCCTTTTTTAGATATTTTAGCGATTGGCCTTGTTCCTGCCTTTTTACAGCCCTGAACCTGCCCAATTTGCCTGTCTAACTGCTAATTGTGAAGTTAAAAATTCTGCCGGTACCCAACTGCCTGAAAATTTACCTCACAATCCATTTTTAAAATAAGGACAGAGCATTAAAGGAGAGTTTGCATGAAGTCAAAATATTACTGGTTAATGGGTCTTGGCGGGGTAGCAAGTGTGGTGCTGGTCAGCGGGCTGGCTATGGCAAATTTTGATAAATCACCCCATCGGGGCAAGGACGGGGACCACAGCGCCTCTTTCAAACATGAAAAGGAACAAGTTAGTCAAAAACACCGGCGCGGATTTAAATCCCTGTTCCATGCCATAGACAGCAATCAGGACAGACAAATCTCGCTAGAAGAGGTGAATAATATGCTGAAAAGCCGATTTGCCAGTCTGGATGATGATGGCAATGGCCAAATCAGCCTGGAGGAATTTTCCAATCGCCATTTAAGTATGTTTGAGGCAGTAGACGCCAATCGTGATGGGCTGATTACCAGAGACGAGATGAAAAAACATCGCCATGAAAGGCCGCATGAAAGAAGCGAGCATCAGGAAAATCATCGCTCATAGCCTGGGCTGGACAGGCATTTGCCTGTCAGCCAGCCCTTTTTTTTCAGTTTCTGGCAATAGGATTTGCGAAGCGGGTTTGTGTTGTTCTCCCTCCCCTCACAAACGCAGATAGCGCAACTATTGCCAGATAGCTTTTTTACCGCTCTGCTTAACGGTAATCCTCACTGAAAAAGCGCTGTTTTTTAGCCGCTACTCTTCTTTTTGAAAATCAAGAGAGGCAGAGTTGATACAATAGCGAAGCCCACCTGCATCCACCGGCCCATCTTCAAAAACATGGCCTAAATGGGCATCACATTGCGCGCAATGTACCTCTGTGCGTACCATGAAAAAGCTTCTGTCCGATGTCTCGCCAATATTTTCAGCAACCGATGGGGCGGTAAAAGACGGCCAGCCCGTACCGGAATCAAATTTCTGGTTGCTGTGAAATAATTCTGCCCCGCAACAGATGCAGCCATAAGAGCCGCTTTGATGATTGTCATGATAACGGCCGGTAAAGGCACGCTCTGTGCCATGTTTACGCGTTACCCTATATTGCTCGTCACTAAGCTGGGCACGCAATTCGGCATCTGTTTTGACGATTTTTGCGCTCATCCCGCTTCCTTTCTTGGCTTCATCACCTGCCAGATAGCCTGCAAGGTGGCCGGCATTTCAATATGCACAATATCCAGCGCATCACATAAAGCAGAAATAACCGCAGGCGGCGCACCAATTGCCCCTGCCTCGCCCACACCCTTGACGCCCAGCACATTATTCTGACAGACCGTATTGCGGGTATTGATAGAAAAAGACGGCAGATGGTCGGCACGTGGCAGGGTATAATCCATCAATGAGCCTGCCAGTAGCTGGCCATCTTCATCAAAGGCAACATGCTCATATAATGCCTGGCCTACCCCTTGCGCAATGCCGCCATGTATCTGGCCAGCAAAGGTCAGAGGGTTAATGATATTGCCAATGTCATCGACCACCGTATAGCGCAGGATTTTAGGCTGCAAGGTCGCCATATCCACCTCCAGCTCGACAATATGACAGCCATAGGGATAGCTTGCCCCTTTGGTGGTATATTCATGCACCTGATTAAGAGGGTGTTCTGCCGGATTATCGGTTGCCAAAAGACCGACCAGCTCTTCTATCTCGATAGAACGGTTTGTACCAGCCGCACTGAAAATCCCTTCGGCAAACTGGATATCCTCGCTATTGGCTTCCAGATGCTCTGCGGCAAAGGGTCTGGCTTTTTCTGCAATTAAATCAGCTGCCTGTGACAGGGTTGAGCCCATCACCGCAGACATACGCGCCCCGCCTGTGGTGCCGGCAGGTGTGCGCAAACTATCGCCCTGAACAATCTTGATCTTGTCCACATCATAGCCCAGCTGATGCGAGAAAATCTGAGTCAGCGTGGTGCGGTGTGCCTGGCCATTATCCTGTTGGGACGCATAAATGACAGCCGTGCCATCTGCCTGAAATTCAATATCTACCCCGGCACCACCGCCGCCGCCACATTGCTCCAGATACATCGCCAGACCAATGCCCAGATATTTTCCATTGGCACGTGCCTGTTTCCTGCGGGTTTCAAAGCCTTTCCAATCGGCCTTTTCCATCGCATCGGCCAGCAATCCGGGCATATCGCCTGAATCAACTGTACCCCCTTCTACCATGGCATAGGGGATCTGTTCTGGCTGTATAAGATTGGCTTGTCGGACAGCTATACGATCCAGCTTCATTTGCACAGCGATATGATCCATTAAACGTTCCAGCAAGTAATTTGCCTCTGGCCGGCCTGCCCCGCGAAACGCATCTACCGCCGGGGTATTGGTAACAATGCCCAGAACCTGCATCCCTGCAATTTGAATATCATAGGGGCCGGTCAGGGTACGACAGCCAGAAAGGGTGGGAATATAACAGGAAAAATTGGACAGCCACGAGCCCATATTGGCGTGCACCCGGACATCTAATGCCAGTACCTTGCCGGTTTTATCGACCGCCGCACGGGCAACCGAGCGATTATCGCGCCCATGCAGGTCGGATAAAAAGGAATCTGACCTGTCCTGTTGCCAGCGCACCAGGCTATTTGTGGTTTTTGCTGCCCAGGCAATGCAAAGCTGTTCTGGATGCAGGAAGATTTTATAGCCAAATCCGCCCCCGACATCACCTGTCAGCACTTGCAGCTGGTCTTTTTGATATCCCAGCGCATCGGCAATCTGTTCTGCCAGCCCCACGGGCCCCTGGCTGGGCAGCCATAGACGCAAGCCGCCTATCTCCTCACAAGGCATGGCCACCACCGGGCGGGTTTCCATGGCATTAGGCATAACCCGGCTATTAATCACATCAATTTCGACCAGCTCTGCGCCCTTGGCCACGGCGTCATCAATCGCTGTTCTTGCCTTGTCAATCGCGCCGGCTTCCCAGTCAAAAACAATATTATTTTTATAATCGCTGTGGATTTGCGGGGCACCGGCAGCCATCGCATCATAAACATCTGTTACCGCATCCAGCGGATCATAATCCACCTCTATCAAATCCAGCGCATCCATCGCCTGCTGGCGCGTTTCGGCCACCACCATTGCTACCAGATCGCCTGCATGGCGGACAATATCGCGTGCCATTGGCGGTTTTGTGGTGTGCGCTACTTTGCTGCCATCCCGGTTTTCAGGATAAAACAGGCAGTGAATTTCCCCAACATTATCGGCATCCAAATCTGCCTGACAGGCGGCCAGAACCACCCCGGCACAGCCGCGCGCAGCCGCAAGGTCAAGATGGGTGATACGAGCATGAGAAAAAGGTGCGCGCAAAAAAGCAACCGCCCTTCCCTTTCCCGGCATCTGGTCATCGGTAAACGCCCCTTTCCCTGTCAAAAGGTTTCTATCTTCCAGGCGTTTGACGGTTTGACCAATTCCAAATTTCATCTCATCTTCCTTCCTTGCTGACCCCTGCCCGTCCTGTCATATCAGGGGCAGGAACGAATATAGCCTATAATAAATTAGTTACATGGCTCGGCTCGTGTTTCAACTCTCATCATGGGTTATTTTATACCTTATTGAAATCAGAAAATGCGGCATGGATACGCCAGCCCGTTGTAAGAATACACAAGCTACCAAAAATCCAGGCAAAAATGGCAAACCAGCCGGGAAATACCAGCATCAGCACAAAAACAGAGATGGTTTCTGCCCCTTCGGTTAGCCCGCCCAGATAAAAGAAACTTTTTTTCTGTGCGGGCGGGGCATTTATCTTTTCTTTCAAAATTTCAGGGGTTTTGGCTTCCAATATGGCATAGGCCAGAAAACTGCTGCCCGTACCAACAAAGCTGAGCATCAAGAAACCGGCTGCAAGGGCATTTTCCGCCGCAAACACGATAAAGGCAAAAGGCAGCATCGCATAAAAAATAAAATCGCAGACAATATCCAGATAGCCGCCAAAATCACTGCTATCTGTTCGCCGTGCCACCGCCCCGTCCAGCCCGTCACATAGCCGATTGAACATCAGGCATATCAATGCGGCGATAAAAAAACCGTTCGCCACAAAAACCGCGCAAAATACGCCAAAAACAAACCCGATAATGGTCAGCCCATTGGCACTAAGCCCCAGAGCAATGCACCCGCCTGCCAGCCAGTTTAGAGGCGGGTTTATATAGGGACGTAAAGAAGCATCAAACATATTTATCCAAGCTCCTTGCTCTGCCTGTACCGGCCAGCCAGCCAGTTTGCAGCGTTAGCCTTTATCGGCCAGGATTGTCTCGCCAGCCAGACATCGCTGGCCGGGTTTTACCATCACACGATAACTATCTGGAAAGCTGATATCGATTTTCGGGCGCACCAGCCCCAGAGCCACCGCCATAGAGGGGCTTGCCTGTCGACCCTCTTGCAAACAGCTTTGTATTATACGGCAAAAGGGCTCGCCATAATGGGTCATAGCTACCCTGTCACTAACAGACGCATCAACAGAGGGCAGAAAGATAATCTCTTGGCGTGCAGAAGAAGGGCCAGGTATTTCTACCTCCCCAAAGGCGGTAAAATCCCCGTCATACCATATTTGCTGGTCAATCAGCCCGTCTATCGGGGCAAAGGCGATATGGCTGTTAAACCAGTCCGGGCGCACGCGCACCAGATATCTGGCATTTTCCCTGTCATGATGTATCATCAGGATTTGACCATCTATCGGGGCGGCAATCTGGCCAGCTTTAATATCGGGTTGCGGGCGTTTTGGCATCCGCAAAATAATTTTCAGATAGATAAGCCCTGCCAGCCCTATCAGGCCAAGCGGCAAGTAAAGCGCGCTTACTATCGCTGTCAGCCCCCCGGCAACCGCCAGAACTGGCCAGCCGGGTTGTTGGCGTGGCACATGAAAATATTTTTCAAACAGCTCCTTTATCATCCTGTTCATTCACCTTATGGCAAAATTTATTATTCTCTTTTACGCCTATTGACCCGAAGCAGCAGTTTCCGGCAGGGCAAATATCTGTGAGGGATAAATCAAATCCGGGTTATCAATGCGGCTGGCATTTCGTTTTAAAATATCCAGATAGCGTATGCCCCTGCCATAGGTACGATAGGCGATACGCCACAACACATCCCCCTTGCGGATAACCACCATTTCACTGCCATCCAGACCGACATCCAGCTGTGCGATATCTATCTCTATCTGGGTTGTCAGCGCGATACTATCATCCAAATCCAGCAGATTTGCCTGTATCACTGCCCGGCCTGTATGGTTGGCTGACACGCTGATTTTGGTTGACCAGCTGCCATCTTCTGCCAGCTGGACATCGACAAATTTTTGTCCGCCAAATGACCCGGAAATGGCCGCCCCGCCTACAGATTGACCTTTGATTTCCAGAATATTTGTCGATTGCCAGCTAAGGGTGCCAATAGAAATTTCAGGCAGCGCCACCAAAATGGTTTCCACCTCTTTTTGGGCAAGAATACTGGCGCTATCGGTTGCGCTGTCGTCGGAAGCCCCGGATTGCGGGATAGCGACACTGGCCAGCTCACGCGGCGCAGACAGGATTTCGGTTGCCGCATCACCGGTCATTGGCACTAATGCCACCAGCGGTTTTTCATTGCCATTTTCAGCCAGCTCTATTAGCACGCCGCGTTCCGAGCGGATAATCTGCCCATCCTTGCCTGTCATTTCCGCAATAATCAGGTGATTGCCCGGGCTAAGGGGCTGGTCGGGTATCGCTACCCATTCGCCATTGCTATTGGACAGGGTTTTAGCCAAAGGCTGGTCTGTGTCCAGCAGGCGGATTTCAGTTTCTGGCGGCGCAGTGCCAGCAATAACAGCCGAGCCATCCGGGCCAATACGCGCCACATCGATACTCAGGGGCTTGTCTGTGCTGATATCCAAAGGCGTTGAAGATGGCAGATTGTTTTCTGTGCCTGGCTGTATCTGTTCGGAGCCGGGCGGGTCTGTATTTTCGGGGGCGGCAGAGGTTTGACTGACATCTGTTTGGGCTGTGCTGACATTTGGCTCGCTGGTAGAATAAAACATCCATGCAACCGCCAAAGCGGCCAGTGCGCCGCCGCCCAGCAATAACAATCCGAAAATCAGCCGCATCTTCAACCCCCTTGCCTTGCTCGCCCAGCCCGTAAAATGGCGTTATGTTATATGCTACTAGCGAAAATAAACTATTACAATCCTTTCAGGAAATTGCTTTTTGGCCTTTCACGAATTTGCCGTTTGGCAGAAATCACATAATTCAGAATTTTAACCTGGCACAGCCATAGACTGCCCCCTGAAACGGGCATAAGATAATGGATAATTGGGCGCTGTTTTTTGCGGATAAATAGCGCAGCTTTGAATAAAGGTTTTAAAAGATGAGACAGCTTTGTGTTTTTGCAGGTGCCGCCAAAGGTATTCATGACCATTATGAGCGCGAATCCGAACGGCTGGGCGGTATGCTGGCTGCCCGTAATTTCAGCATGATTTATGGTGGCGGGCGCACCGGGCTGATGGGGGCATTTGCCAGAGGTGCGCTGAATGCCGGCGGCCATGTTACCGGCATTATTCCTCATTTTCTGGAATCCCTGGAGGTGGGAAATGGCGATATTCAAAAGCTGTTAATCGTCGAATCCATGCATGAGCGCAAAGCCACCATGTATAAGGATTCTGCCGGATTTGTTGTATTGCCGGGCGGGCTTGGCACGCTGGATGAGATGATGGAGGTAATGACCTGGAAACAGCTTGGGCTGTTGCAAGCGCCTGTCTTTGCCCTGGATATCTCTGGCTATTGGCAACCCTTGCTGGGCATGATGGAACATTCCCAAAAACAGGGTTTTATTCATAATCGCGGCATTATCGATTTTCATGTTGGCAGCGACCCAGATCATCTTGTCGACCTTATTGATCAGCATCTGGGGAAAAACTCGGGCTAAAACCTGCTCTTGGCCTTGCACAGACATCACAAAAACAGTACATAAAGGCGGGTGTGGCAAAGCCTTGCTCGCGCCATGTGAGATAGCACTATAGCCACAATCATCCGAATATCATGCGGCCAGTAATCGAAGGGGAAGCGTTATGGCGAAGATCAAAGTAAAAACACCGATTGTTGAGATGGACGGCGATGAGATGACCCGGATCATCTGGCAGAAAATCAAAGACAAGCTGATTTTCCCATATCTGGATATCGATTTAAAATATTACGATCTGGGCATCGAAGCCAGAGATGAGACCGATGATCAAATCACGATTGATGCAGCAAATGCCACCAAAAAATACGGCGTTGCGGTTAAATGTGCGACCATCACACCTGATGAGGCACGGGTAGAGGAATTTAACCTGAACCGTATGTATAAATCGCCTAACGGTACTATCCGGAACATTCTGGGCGGTACGGTATTTCGCCAGCCTATTATCTGTAATAATGTGCCGCGCCTGGTGCCGGGCTGGACTAAGCCTATCGTAATTGGCCGTCATGCCTTTGGTGACCAATATCGCGCCACCGATATGAAAGTAAGCGGTGCAGGTACATTGACCCTGACCTTCCAGCCGGCAGACGGTAGCGAAGCGACTACCCATACTGTTTTTGACTTCCCGGATGGCGGTGTGGCGATGGCGATGTATAATCTGGACGAGTCTATTCGCGGCTTTGCCCGCGCTTGTATGAATTACGGTCTGGATTTGGGCTGGCCAGTGTATCTTTCTACCAAAAACACCATTATGAAAGTCTATGATGGCCGGTTTAAGGATCTGTTCGAAGAAGTATTTGAAGCAGAATTTAAAGACAAGTTTGAAGCTGCCGGCATCACCTATGAACACCGGTTAATCGATGACATGGTCGCCTGTGCCATGAAATGGGAAGGCGGCTTTGTGTGGGCCTGTAAAAACTATGACGGGGATGTTCAGTCTGATACAGTGGCACAGGGCTTTGGCTCGCTCGGCCTGATGACATCTGTTCTGATGACACCTGATGGCAAGACAGTGGAAGCAGAAGCCGCACATGGCACGGTGACCCGCCATTATCGCCAGCATCAGCAAGGCAAGGAAACCTCCACCAACCCGATTGCCTCAATCTTTGCCTGGACACGCGGGCTAAGCTACCGGGCAAAATTCGACAACACCCCCGAAGTGGCAGAGTTTGCCGAAACATTGGAACGGGTCTGTATTGAAACCGTTGAAAAAGGCCAGATGACCAAGGATTTGGCGTTGCTGGTAAGTGGCGACCAGCCCTATCTGACAACCGATGGTTTCCTGGATGCGATTGATGTTAATCTGCAACAGGCGATGGGCAAATAAAGCACTTGTAACCGCTTATTAAAAAGCATTTCATAAAAAAGGCCGGCCATAACATATATGGCTGGCCTTTTTATTTGACGATTATCTGAAGGTTTTTTCTTCAGGATTTCAGTGCGCCGCGCACCGCTGAAATCGCGGCCTCTGCCTTGTCCCCGTCAGGCCCGCCAGCCTGTGCCATATCTGCACGCCCGCCGCCGCCACTGCCGCCAACCGCCTGAGCGGCCGCCGTTACCAGTGCCACCGCATCATAATTTGCAGCCAGATCATCGCTGGCCGATACCACGATAGAGGCTTTGCCCTCAAAATCCGAAACC
>Ga0181581_10002519_pt1 | contig 14356 bp, 11 predicted proteins | sample 071ome_22_FD_132433 | JGI IMG/M metagenome (GOLD analysis project Ga0181581, IMG submission 132433) | Coastal salt marsh microbial communities from the Groves Creek Marsh, Skidaway Island, Georgia - 071404AT metaG (megahit assembly) | ecosystem: Environmental > Aquatic > Marine > Intertidal... | reverse complement strand
CTTGTCCGAAATACCCGCCTTGCGACACGCGCCCACAACATCCAACCCATCATGCAAATGAACATCAATCTCGCGCAATATCTGGCAGGGGGAGTTCCCCAAGACGAACACTGTAACAGACGGCTATGAAGCCACCGCGCCAGTGGCCAGCTTTGCCGCGAATTCAATCGGCATCTTCAACATGGTCGGCAATGTGTGGGAATGGTGTGCTGATACATTCATGATCCGCAGCCAGAGAAAGGCGGCGCGTCTCAGAAACGCGGCCTCGCGGGCAAATGGTGACCGGCTTGCGAAGGGCGGGTCATATCTCTGTCACAAATCCTATTGCTACCGGTACCGGATCGCGGCGCGAACCGGCATGTCGGCGGACAGCTCGGCTGGTCATATCGGGTTCCGCCTGGTGGTCTGAAGGCTTTGTGAGGGTGAAGTTTGGCAGATGAAACAGAATTCGCTGACGCAGGATCATCCAACCCGGCCCCACCCCCACCCCTTTGATCAATTCTCTTGAGATTTTGCAGCCCGGCTACCGGTGCTGTGGTGTCAGGAATTACTGAAAGGCAGTGCGGAAACGGTTGCCTCGCGGGCCAATCCGTCGGGCGTGTGAACCACCAGGGACGTGCCGATGTTCCAATGTGTGCTGGCCACCATCGACAGGCCGACATTGCACCCAAGACGTGGAGAAAATATTCCGGATGTGATCTGTCCAACTTGCAGGCCTTCCGGCGTGGTTAGCGGAAAGGGTTTGCCACATGGCGGGGTCCTGCCACCACCGAAACGAATTCCCGACAGGCGTTGTGCCGGTCCGCGGCTGGCAATGCGTTGCAGCGCCGGCCTGCCGATATAATCAACATCATCACCAAGATGACACAGCTGCCAGAATCCGCACTCAAGGGGGTTGTTGGCGCGAGTGAACTCGTTGCCACAGGAAATCAGACCCCCTTCAATGCGTTCGATCAGATTCGGGCATCCGGGAGTGATGTTCAGGTCCTGACCGGCTTCCCAAATCAGATCCCACAAACCAGCCCCGAGATGGCTGCCTTCGAGATAAATCTCGTATCCGCCCTGTTTGCTGTAACCGGACCTGGCAATAAGCTGGCGTGTGCCAAGAACATCAAACATGGCAAACCCGAAATGGGGAAGATCCCTGATCGCCTCCCCGAACAGGCTGGCCATCAATGTGCCGGCCTTCGGGCCCTGCACCGCAAGTGGCGATACGTCCGGCTCATCAATCTGCACGTCCAACCGCATGCCGTAGGCCAGACCCTTGGCCCACAAAAGGATGTCGGAATCCGCGATTGACAGCCAAAAGCGGTCATCATCGAGCTTTTGCAGCACCGGATCGTTCAGCATGCCGGCCGCCTCATCTATGAGGGGAACATATAGCCCCTGACCAACGCGCGCATTGCGCAGATCACGCGGTGTCATCAACTGGACCAGACGGGACGCGTCGCGGCCACGGATTTCAACCTGCCGCTGGCATGCCACATCCCACATCTGCACATGCTCGCGAAGATGCCAGTAATCCTCCTCGACCGACGGGCCATACGCCTTTGGCAGGAGCATGTGGTTCACAACACTGAAACCGCGCACACCGTGTGCCTCGACACGATCGGTGTAGGGCGTGCGCCGGATCCGGCGCGACATATTCAGACCTGATTGGCTCATTCAATCCACCCCGTCCGATAATGCGTGATCACTCGGACCACCAGCAGGAATAGCTGTTCGGGGACATTATCACCGGAATATGATAACGCGCCTCCGGGTCCGGCATGCTGAAGCGGATCACAATCTCCTCGACAATCTGCATGCCTGTCCGTGGCAGCTTCCGGGCTTGAAAATAAGTGCCGCTGGCGATGGCCATTTCGTATCTGGCGTTGGCAGGCGAATCAACATTGACCGTCAGCCGCCCTCCATCGTCGCTTTTTGCCGATATCACCAGTTCACGCCCGCCATCCGCCGCGATGCGGGTCAGCGTCATGCCAACCTGTGCAGCATGGGTGCCATCGACACCATTGAGCAAATGAGATGAGAGTGTTGCCATCTGTCCACCACCTGAGATTGGCCTATTCGATTGACGCCTTGTCACGCTTTGAAGTGGTCGCAAGCACAATCGGGCTGATCACACCCTTCACCTTGACATTGACGCAGGCTGTCCTGCCGCTGGCAATCGCCCGCTCGACGGCGGGAATGATATCCTCGCGCCTTGTAACCAGTTCCCCATGCCCACCAAGACCTTCAAACATCGTGTGAAAGGGAATGTCACGAAAGTCTGTTGCGAAATGAGTGCCGCTCTCGAACAGGCGTTCCTGCTGTTGCGAGATGCAGTCCAGCCCGCCATTATTGTCGATGATCACGGTGATCGGACGGTTTTCCTGAAAGGCAGCTTCGATAGACAGGCCACCTGAAAGAAACGCACCATCACCACTAATCAGCACGACATTCCTGTCAGGATGGGTGTTCTTTGCGGATACCGCGAAGGATACACCGACACCAAGCAGGCTGAAGGTGCCCGGATGCAGGATGCCGCCAAGTTTCCTGCCCTGAAAGCCGGCAATATTCACCGCGATCTCGGACCAGAAATGCGTGTTGCCACCATCGATCACCAGCCAGTCCTCGTCACCCATCGCCTGCTGTACGTCAAGCGCCAGTTGCAGGGGATGAATGCGACCACCAAATTCAGGGGCCGCGGCTTCTTGCTCGAGGTCTTCAAGCATCCTGGCCACCCAGTCGGCGCGGCGCTGACGATTCAGATCATACCAGCTCCGGTCATCCCGAAAATCGGGCGATTTAGCGTGATTGATTAATGCCTCGAGAAACGCCCCCGGATCGCTGAGCAGCGTCATGTCAGCGGCGCGATTGAAATCAACCTCCTCATGCGAGCCGTTGATGCAGACCAGTTCGGCAGTTGCGGGGAACAGCGGCGGATTGCCAAAATTCATCTGGTTGTCGAGCCGCGCGCCCACCATGAGGACAAGGTCAGACTCATAGAAGGCGTCGGCAGAGGGATGATATTGATGGATGTCGGCGAGCCCCATATAGGCCTCACACTCCTCGCCAAGCAATTTCTGGTGATAGGGAACATTGAACACCGGAATGCCAAGAAGGCGACCGGCCTCTTCAAGACTGTCTTCCGCACCCGACCACCACACACCGTGCCCGCCAATGAGAACCGGGCGGCTGGCAGCCGCCAATTTATCAAGTACCAGCTGCAGACGGGATGGCTCGGGCCAGCTCCGTGCGGGGGCTTGCGGGGTCAGGTCAAAAGGGCGTTCCTGACGGCCTGAATCCTCTGCAAAGGACGAAAACATGATATCGACCGGTAGACTGAGATGCACCGCGCCGGGATACCCATTGGTGGCAATCTTGTAGGCGCGGTCGACAAATTCATTGATCCGCTCCCCATCGGTGATGGTTGCGCTGTATTTTGTCAGCGGCTTGGCAATGGCGACATCATCGATTTCCTTGAACCCGCCTGATCCCTGCCGCTTCAATGTGCTTGATCCGGTGACAAAAATGACTGGCGATCGTTCACCCCAGGCTTCCATCATGGCAGGCACCGCGTTCGAGAATCCCTCGGGCCCGACAAGGCAGACGGCAGGTTTGCGCGTGATGCGTGTATGCCCGTCGGCAAGATGTCCTGCAATCTGCTCATGAGGACAGTTGATCACCTTCATCTGGCATTCCATGAACCCTTCCAGCGCGGGATTGCAAAAACCGCCGGACAGCGTGAAGACATGCTCAACACCCTTTTCCTGAAGCGCCCGCGCCAGAATGGCACCGCCACGCATCTTGGTTGTTTCAGTCATTCAGCCACCCTTTCCGAAATGACATGGATTGCCGGATTGCCGTGCTGACTGGCAAGGCAGCCGCTGTCGATGTCTCTCGACTGCCGGCAACCCACGAGTCCCATTACGGTGCTGACTTCATGGCCAATAAGATCGAGGACATCGGACAGGCCGCGGCCCCCGGCAGCGCCAAGCCCATACATCACGCTGCGACCCACCATGACAAAATCTGCTCCCGTCGCAAGTGCCTTGACGACATGCTCGCCATTGCGCACCCCACCATCGAAAATCAGCGGGAAGTTCGCGCCAACGGCCTGTCTGATTTGCGCCAGCGACTCTATGGCGGCTGGTGCCGCATTCAGCTGTCGGCCGCCATGGTTGGACACATAAATCGAATCTATGCCCATTGATTTCATAAGGATGGCATCTTCGGGACATTGCACACCCTTGACCACCAGCTTTCGGGGCCATCTGTCACGCAAGGCCGCAAGGAAGGACCAACCGGCCCTTGCCCGGCTGGCGTTACGCACGAAACTGATCTTGCCGCTCGAGGTGGCATAATTCATCGGCTGCGGCATGCCATGGCTGAGGGCATGGATCAGTGTGGCAAGTGACCAATGTGGATGGGTGGCGAAATCCCGTAGTTGCGGCAGTCCCCAACGCATCGGAAAGGTAAAGCCGTTGCGACGATCACGCGGCCGCACCGAGGGGATCGGCACATCAACCGTCAGAACCAGGACCTGATAGTCTGCAGCGGCCGCGCGACCGACCAATTCATCGACAAACTCATCCGACTGGTCGGCATAGAGCTGGAACCAGGCGTGACCTTCCGCAAGCTCGATAACCTGCTCCAGTGCCATTGACGACGCTGTCGACACACAAAGTGGAATCTGCCGGCGTGCTGCTTCTCTGGCCAGGAACTGATCGGCCCCGGGCCAGGCCAGGGCACACATACCCATGGGCGCGATGCCGAATGGCAAGCCGGTTTTCTGATCCAGTATGCTGCTCGACAGATCGCGCTCACTGACATCAATCAGCACCCGCGGCATTAATCTGATCTGATCGATTACCGAGGAATTGAGCCGACACAGGGACTCATCACCCGATGCGCCATCGATGAAGTCAAACATCATTCGGGGCAGGCGGTTCCTCGCTCGCTGGCGCGCCTCATCGACAGAAAAAAGCTGTTTGACCACTGCTCGACCCTTCACAAGTCAGGCGACAAAGGTACCAAACGCGAAAATTATAATGCAAATATAATTATCGGATGAATTCATAGAAAAAAGCTATATTTTGATCAGGGAGGGCCAGATGAATTTCAGACAACTCAAAGCCTTTGACACGGTCATGCGGCTTGGATCGATTACCGGAGCCGCCAAGGAAATGCGGGTGTCGCAACCAAGTGTGACGCGGTTGATCCATGAGCTGGAGTCCGGGCTCGGGTTTACGTTATTCGTTCGCCGTGGCCGCGGTATCGCGGCAACGTTGGAAGCGCGTCGGTTTCATCAGGCTGTGGAAAGTGCCTTTCTGAACATCGAAAGACTTGATGATTTGGCAGCGGCAATCCGCGATGCGGCTGTTGGCAAAGTATCGGTCGGGGTGATTCCGACATTCACCATGTCATTGCTGCCTGACGTTCTGGGCCAACTCCGCTCGCACAGGGATGACACGCACACCACTGTTTATATCCGCAATACACCGGCAATTGTCGATTCGGTCAGATTACACCAATTCGATCTTGGTATTGTATCCCGCTCGCCACCCTATGAAGGTGTTCACAGCCTGTATCAGACCAAGGTGGATTATGTTGCCTTGATCCCGGAAGGTCACGTCCTTGCCAGTTCAAGGGCGGTGTTGGATCTGGAAGATGTGGCGGGTATCGAGGAATTTATCACCTTTGGCAACGTCTATCCGCTGGAGATGCAGGGCATGGACGAGACGTTGGCTGCCAGGTTCCAGAAAAACGCGCGCTACAGTGTGGCAAACATGCTGGCAGCCGCGATGCTGGTGCGCACCGCCGGTGTGCCGGCGCTTGTTGATCCGTTTTCAGCTCGGATGTCCGCCGGGGCGGGCGGCGTGGTTGTAAGGCCGATCCAGCAGCGACTGACATATCATATCGGCATCATCACGCGGGGGCTCGAGGTCATGACCCGCGAGACACGTCAACTTGCCGACGCCATGATAGAGGCCCTTGAATCCGATCCGATCATTCGTGATAGCAATAATGTCTAGTTTCCGTCACACCGCCGCACGCCGTTCCTTTGGCGTCGCATTGGCTGGCCCATGCAGTCACCCTGACCGATCGTCATTATTCCCAGATGGCGTCTACAGACAATGCCCTGCTTGAAGGGGTTGAACATCAACACCTGTCTGGTGAGGCGCAACATAATAGGCATTGCCGGCATCCGCGCGCGCCCTGACAATGTCGATGACGACGCCGCCTGATATGAGCACCCCCACGCCGTCATCAATCGCCAGACCTGCGGCCAGTTGACCGCTTGCGATGTGGCGGTCATAGGCCGCGCGGCGCGGCGGTTCGTTTATGTAATGAGGGCAGGCACTGCCGGCTAGCAGGCCAAGGCCAGGGTAACAGTCATAACCATCCTCTGCCGTGCCAAGGAGGAGATCGGAAAACCAGCAGATGGCACCGGCACTGACGCCACTCAGGATGACCCCCCGGTCCGCTGCCGCAAGCAGTTCTTCGGCAATGCCGGTTTCACGCCAATGATCCAGCATCATTGTCGTTCTGCCTCCGCCAACATAGATTATGTCGAGCTTTTCGAGGAACGCGCCGGCGTCTGCGGCGGTGGCGTTTAGGTTGAGGATCGTTGTGGACGTGCAATATTGAAACCGATGGTGAAAGGCGGCTACGCGAACCGGATCATCATTGCTGGCGTGGCCAATATAGCCAATTCTGAGCCTTGAAACCGGGCCTGCGAGTGCCAGAAGGTAATCTTCGAGACGCCTGTCATCTGCACAGACGCCCTCTGGATCGGTGAAACCACCGCCACCAACAGCAAAGATTTGCACCCTGGTCCCCACAGACATGTCTCTCACCAATGTTCAGGTTGGTCCCCGCTTCACACTCCCCGGGCTTCACACTCCCGGGCTTCACAATCCCGGGCTTCACAATCCCCTGATTGCAGACACCATGAGCTGTCATCGACGGGACATTCTTCGACGGAAGGACATCTGACATCACTAATTCTGCGCGGGTTTTCCATGATAGGCAATCTGTATGTAAAAAACGAATTCATCCGCTTTATGCATCAATATATTCATAAATTCTATTTGTTATCATGCGGTGGGAAACTCATACTTCTACCACCAAAACAGGGGGAAGCACGGGTCCGGGATCCCAAAGCCTCCTGAAACCAATGGCTATGGCGTGATCTGCACCCCTGCGAAACAGGGTCAGGGTGACGTTATCAGGAGGAACTTCAATGAAAACATGGCTTATCGCGCCGGCAATGGCGCTGGTGTTGGTCGGGACAGGCGCAATGGCCAACCCGACCGGTACCTTCAAGCAGGCACATGAATATGGTTATGGTGATAAATCAAATCTCGATCCGGCTTCACGCGGACGGGTTATGCAGATCACCGAAAAGCTGATGAGCAGGTTGATCAGGCCCAGTATGGAAGGCTCACCAAGCCCGGATCTGGCAACATCCTGGGCGTCCAATGACGCGGCCACGGAATGGACTGTCAAACTGCGTGAAGGCGTGACATTCCATGATGGAAGCGCATTTGACTCAGGTGATGTGATCTACACCTTCGCGCGCGTTCTGGATCCGGAAAACAAATCCCCCGCCCGCTCGGCCATCAAGATGATCGACAAGATGGAAGCTGTCGACAGCATGACTGTGAAATTCACGCTGTCGACGCCTTTCGCCGACATGCCATTGCAGCTTATGGACTACCGGCTTCGGATCATCCCCGAGGGGTCCGGCGACAGCATCGCCACATCCGGAATCGGAACCGGTCCGTTCAAGCTGGTATCCTTTGATGCCGCCGGTGTGACGAAGCTTGAGGCGAACATGGATTACTGGGAGGGTGCTCCCGGCGTTGCAAAAATGGAAATCATCGGAATCGGTGATGGCCAGGCGCGGATGCAGGCATTGCTTGGCGGACAGATCCATTTTGAGAACACTGTGACCAATCAGCAGAAGCCGATGTTCGCAAGCAGCAACAAATTCAAGATGATGGAAGTGCCGACCGGCAACTGGCGTGGTCTCGTCTTTCGCACCGACGTGGCACCCTTCACCGATTTGAAGGTACGCAAGGCCGTCAGAATGGCAGCCGATCGCGAAGAGCTTGTCAAACTCATCATGGGTGGCGCGGCAACGGTTGCCTGTGACACACCGGTCAAGCCTGACGACCAGTATCGGGCTGACATATCATGCCAGCAGGATATTGCCGGTGCCAAAAAACTGCTGGCCGAAGCCGGGTTTCCAAACGGCATAGATGTCGATGTTTATGTTGCAACGCTTGAGCCGACCTGGCCAATTCTGGCCGAGGCCTATCAGCAGCAGGCCGCGGAAGCCGGCATCCGTGTCAACATCAAGCAGGTCCCTTCAGACGGGTACTGGAGTGACACCTGGATGCAGAAAACCGTTTCGGCAACACGGTGGAACGAGCGTCCGGCCGACTCGGCACTGCATGAAATCTACCTGTCCAGCGCCAAATGGAACGAGTCATACTATAATGACCCGGCCTTTGACGCCCTTCTTGGCGAAGCCCGCCGCGAACTTGATTTCAACAAGCGCAAGGCTCTGTATGTTCAGGCGCAGGAGCATCTCTATGAGACAGCCGGAACATTGATCCCGTATCATGTGTCAAAGCTCTATGTCATGGACGCCGGGGTCAAGGGGATCGACGCCGTGGAAAATCATACCATCCGGTGGCACAAGGTAACGGTCAACTAGGCTGATCAACACCCGTTGTGACTGGATGAAGGCCCGTTGTGACTGGATGAAGGCCAGTGTCCATATCCGATCTGTTTCGGTGTGGCGCTGGCCCTTTATCTGTAACGCTGCGATATCTTCGGGCGGGGAATCAAATACATGCTATCGCTACTGTTCAGACGGATCCTGCTTGGCCTGGTGACGGTGTGTATTGTGTCCCTCATCATCTTTGCCGGGGTTGAAATCCTGCCGGGGGACGCCTGCACGCAGTATCTTGGTGAATATCAGGCCGATGACGAACTGCTGACCCAGTGCCGCAAGGATCTGGACCTGAACCGCCCGGCATTTGACCGTTTCGCTGAATGGGCTGGCGGCGCCGTCACAGGCGATCTCGGGCTTGCTGTCGACGGCAAAACCAAAATCAGTACGATTGTCGGCGATCGCCTTCAGAATTCTCTGCTTCTGGCATTCTGTGCGATGAGCGTTGGCGTGCCCCTCGCATTGCTGCTTGGCGTCATTACAGGCCTGTGGCGTGACAGGCTGCCTGACCTGATTGCATCCACTCTGGCAATTTTTGCCATGACCATTCCTGAATTTGTCTCTGCAACCCTGTTGATACTGGTCTTCAGCATCTGGCTTGGCTGGCTTCCCGGCATCGTGCTGACATCGGCAAGTGCGCCGGCAGCGGAATTCTTTCCTGAAATCCTGTTGCCAATGATCGTTCTTTCATTGGTGATGTGCGCACATATCATGCGCATGGTGCGCTCGTCGGTGATCGAGGTCATGGCCAGCGATTACGTGCAGATGGCGACCCTGAAGGGGGTGCCCTACTGGCCGACGGTGTTTCGCCATGCGCTGCCAAGTGCGCTGCTTCCGGCGATCAATGTGGTTGCACTGACAATTGCCTGGCTGCTTGGCGGCGTCGTCGTGATTGAGGTTGTGTTCAATTATCCCGGTCTTGGCAGGTTGATGATTGACTCGATTTCCGATCGCGATCTTCCCGTGGTGCAGTCAATCGCGCTTATTGTTGCCAGCGTGTATGTCTGCGTGAACCTGGCAGCGGACCTGTTGACCATGCTTGCCAATCCCAAGCTTCGCACGATGTATATGAGGAAATGATGTCCGGTAATCTGCATGGCAGCAAGGCGTCGGGAAGCCGTGCGATCGGCATACTGAAGGATCTTGTGTCCCGTCCATCTGGGATGATCGGTCTGTCGCTTGTGGTGTGCCATGTCATTCTGGCCATCATCAGTCCCCTCATCGTGCCATTTGACTATAAATTGCAGAATTCGGCATTGATGCTGAGCCAGCCCAGTTCCATGCACTGGCTTGGCGCCGATCACCTTGGCCGGGATGTTTTCTCCCGGACCCTGATGGGAGGGCGTGAAGCGCTGCTGGTGACCGGTGTGGCGACGCCGCTTGCCGTTGTCTGGGGCGGGTTCATCGGCATTCTGTTCGGTCTTGTCGGGGGGCGGCTTGACGAGGTGCTGATGCGCGTTGTCGACGCCTTTCTATCCCTGCCCTGGATTTTGAAGATGCTGGTATTGATCGTTACCTTCGGCACCGGAATCGAGGTCCTGATCCCGACTTTGGCATTTTTCTACGGCATTCCGGTGATCCGCATAGCGCGGGCCGCCACACATGATGTCATAGCCCGCGATTTTGTGTGGGCGGCCAAGGCACGTGGTCATGGGCGGATCAGCATCATCTGGCGTGAATTGCTGCCCAATGTACTGGACACGCTGATGGTCGAGGGAGCGATGCGGTGGTCATGGATGCTGCTTGCCTTCTCCTCGCTTTCATTTCTCGGCTTTGGCGTGTCACCGCCAACCCCTGACTGGGGCCTGATGATTTCAGACGCCCGCGGGTTCATGTCCTTTGCACCCTGGGGCGTAATCGGGCCGGTGATCGCGCTCTCATCGCTGATTATTGGAATCAATCTTACCGCGGACGCGCTGGCAAAGGCGCTTGGCATCGACCGTGCGCAAAAGGCCCCGATGTAATATGACGACACAGCCATTTATCAGCATCAATGGGTTGTCGGTGGGCTATACCAGCCGCGCCGGAAAGATCATCCAGGTGTTGCGCAATGTCAGCCTCGAGATAAGCAGGGGGGAAAGCGTCGGACTCGTCGGTGAAAGTGGATCGGGAAAAAGCACGCTGGCACTCGCAGCAATGGGATATTTCAAGCGTGGATTGCGACCACTCTGCGGTGATGTGCATTTCGACAGCGTTGACATGCTGGCTCTTGACCGCGATGAATTGCAGGCAATACGGGGCGGGCAGCTTGCCTTGATACCGCAGAATTCAGGCCAGTCGCTTACCCCGACGATGCGGATCGGCCAGCAGCTTACCGAAGCTCTGCGTCTTCACAGCAATCTTGAATCCGGTCAATTTTCAGATCGTGTGGTTGAGCTGCTGACTCAGGTCAGGCTGCCCGACCCGGCCAAACTTGTGTCGCGATATCCGCATGAATTATCCGGCGGTCAGCAACAGCGCGTGGCTATCGCGATGGCCCTTGCCGGCGAACCGGATGCCCTTCTTCTGGACGAGCCGACAACCGGCCTTGATGTCACAACACAGGCCCATATTCTTGAATTGCTGCGGGATCTGGCGCGTGATCGCAACATGGCGATGCTTTATGTCAGCCACGATCTGGGGGCCATTTCGCGTGTATGCGATCGTGTTGTGGTCATGTATGCAGGCGAGGTGGTTCTGACCGGATCGGCGCGTCAGGTGTTGCTGGCACCACGTCACCCCTATGCCCACGGATTGCTGAATTCGATACCGCGACTCGATCAGACCCGTATGCCCATAGCGCTGGACGGCCGCCCACCGATGCCCGGCGAGGCGATAACCGGCTGTGCCTTCGCGGATCGCTGTGCCCTTGCCGACAATAAATGCCTGACAGAGGCACCGGAAATGGTTGGTCTTTCCACAGGTGAGCTTGTCCGCTGTTTCAAAAGTGACATGATTGACCGGATGCCGGTGTCCAGCCGCCAGCCATCACGATTGAACAGGTCGGATGACAAGACAGACGACACCGCACTTGGCCTGCGCGATGTTGCCATCAGCTATGCCAAGGACAACTGGTTACAAACTTTTCTCTCACCTGCGGATGGTGGGCCACCCGCCACTGTCGACAACATCAGGATCAGCATTAACAAGGGCGAGACACTGGGCCTTGTTGGTGAGAGTGGCAGCGGCAAATCGACCATTCTGAAGGCTATCGCAGGCCTGATTTCGCCGAAGCGCGGTCACATAATGCTGCATGACCAGACCCCGCTTACACCTCGCGTTGAGGATCGGCCGGCTGTCAATCTACGGCAAATCCAGATGATATTCCAGAACCCGGATGACAGCCTCAATCCGCGTCACACCGTCGCCCAGATTCTGGCCCAGCCATTGCAGCTCTATTTCGGTCTGTCCGGCGACGCGCTCCATCAGGCCAGCGTATCAATGCTTGAACGTGTCCGTCTTGGTGCACATTACCTCGACCGTCTCCCAAGCCAGCTCTCTGGAGGCGAGAAGCAACGTATCGCCATCGCCCGTGCCTTTGCCGCTGAGCCTGAAATCGTGTTGTGTGACGAGGTAACATCGGCTCTTGACGTGTCCGTTCAGGCGGCGGTGCTGGACCTTCTGGATGAATTGAAAACCCAGCAGGGGACAACCTATATCTTCGTCTCGCATGATCTGGCGGTGGTAAAGGCTATTTCAGACCGTGTCGCTGTTCTCTATCAGGGACGCCTGTGTGAAATCGGACCGGCTGAGGCTGTGTATACGGCACCTTTCCACCCTTATACCGATGTGCTCCTTGGTGCTGTTCTTGAGCCTGATCCGGATGTGGCGCCAAAGCTGATCGCCGATGATGTGGTGGAGCTGTCTCCACCGGCGCGCGGCTGTCCGTTTCAGCGTCGATGTTCACGCAAGCTTGGTGCGATCTGTGACAGCGAAATGCCGCCGGCGCGGCAATTACGGGCGGGACATGTGATCAATTGCCATATACCGGCAGATGAGCTGTAAAAGGCGCCCGGTCACGGCACATGACAGTCGATCATCAACGCGAAAAGCTGCTTCATCAGATTAATCTCACTCTAGGTGATGCTGACCATCCATCTGGCTTTGACCTCGAGACCATAACCGCTGCCATATTTCTGGCCCACGCCGGCGGTGGCCCAACCGCTGACCGGCACCTAATCTGCTGACTTCAGATACCTCTCCCAAGCTTCCATCAGCTCTCTTCTTTGCTCGAGGAAGTCTGTGCGGTTATAGGCGCGTTCAGTGATCGACCCGGTTTGATGCGCGATGATTGTCTCAGCCACTTCGCGGCTCGCCTGCTGGCTTTCTGTCAGCCACACACGCAGCGTTGAGCGGAAGCCATGCGGTCTTGCCTCAAGCCCTCTCCGTTCCATGAGCCGCGCCATCGAGGCATCGGATATGACCCCGCGTTTTACGCCAGGGAATATGTGGCCATCCCGCTGCTGCTGACTGGCGAGCTCTATGACATTAAGGGCCTCCGGTGTAAGGGGCACCCGGAAGTCTGCGGTTTTACCCTTTCGGCCCTTCATTTTCTCTCCGGGGATTGTCCAGATGTCCCCATCAATCTCATCGAGATGGGCATGCCGCACCGGATGGCTGCGAAGACCTGTCAGCATGAGCAATCGCAACGCCAGCTGCGGCAGAGATTTGTCGTCCAATGATTGATAGAAGGTTGGCGCTTCTTGCCATGGCATTGATGGAATGTGCTTTACCACATGCCTCGTCTTACCAAGGAGCAACTTTGCCTTTTCGGCAAGGCCGATATCTACCTCCAAGCCAAGGGCGGCAGCATGCCTAATGACGAGGTTTGTTCTGTTAAGAGCCTTGCGCGCTGTATCCGCTTTCTCATGCCATAGCGGACCGATGCAATCACGCAGATCTCGAGGGGTTATCTCTTCTACAGGCACTAATCCGAGCTTTGGCAGGACATGCAGTGCCAACGGCGTAAACCAGCGACCATTCTTGCCATCACCCTTCAGCTCCGATTTCCGGGCTTCGAAAGCCTCATAAGCCAGATGCTCAAACGTATTTGCTGACTGCAGCGACTCACGCTTCAGCCTTCGGCGCTCCTTAATGGGATCAATGCCAGCAGCAAGCTGTGATCTTGCCGTCTCTGCCAGCCCACGAGCTTGCTTCAAGCTTACACGCGGGAAACCGCCAAGCCCCATCTCACAGCGCTTGCCATATCGGTCAAAACGGAAGAACCATTGAGCACCGCCATCAGCGCGTTTATGGAACCACAGGCCAGCACCATCACAATGCTTGCCCGGTTTTGCAGATTTAATGAATGCCGCAGAGAGGCGATCACGAGGCGCCAATTCTATCCACCTAATTATCCACCTTTTAATCTGAGATCTTGTGACATCCAGTGAAACGCTCTGAGACACAAAACCTCATCAACACATTGAATAATAGCTAATAAAATGCTTTATTGAAACCCTATGAAACGCACTGAAACATTTGTTCAGTGCCGCCCCCGGGCACCACTTTTTCATAAAAAGAGCCGAGGTTCGAGGTTCAAGTCGCTGAATTCCTTTAATTAACGTTTTAGGAACGACAGGGGCTGTAGACAATGGTGTATACAAGGTCGCCAGATTATCTATACCGCCGGAATGGCATCTATTACTT
>Ga0181581_10002512_pt1 | contig 14362 bp, 21 predicted proteins | sample 071ome_22_FD_132433 | JGI IMG/M metagenome (GOLD analysis project Ga0181581, IMG submission 132433) | Coastal salt marsh microbial communities from the Groves Creek Marsh, Skidaway Island, Georgia - 071404AT metaG (megahit assembly) | ecosystem: Environmental > Aquatic > Marine > Intertidal... | reverse complement strand
CGTCCAAATCACTGAACAAGGTATAACCGGTTTCATAAATATATATGGGTAACTTGAGCATATTGAGTTCATCCTATAATACTATTTATTGGAATACTATGACAACAATACAAGAAGATTTGCAAGAAAAATTTCCTTTTTTAAGTTGCATTAAACATGGTGTAAACGAATATGTTGGCATCATTATTAATCAAGATTCAAACGTAACAAGCATATACGATTACTCAGGTTGCTTAGATGACGCACAAAAACTAGCACTACTAGAAGCAGGAGATTCATGGTGGTGGGAATCAAATAGAAAGATTCCTATTAACATCTTTATGAAATCTGAAATGTCTAATTTTAGACACCTAATTAGAACGTTTAACACAAAAGATGTCGAACTAGTGTTTGGTCCGTGTTGTAGATTAGGCGACATTGCCGAGAAACGCATTAAAAGAAAATCTATTCAACTTGTTCGGAAGTTGAAATAAGTTCTTCACATAACAAATTCATATGTACAACAATAGCATGAGCGTATGCCATTGCGTGTGCTTTCTTAAAGTAGTACGATCCGTCAGTCGGTTTCGTCCAAACGTGCTTCATCACCGTATCCCACTTCTCTCCAACTAAACTCCTCTTCGCGGGTCTGATCATCGCTAGGACTGCGGCTAGTTGTTCTATAGTTGTCGGCTTCATCTGTTGTAGGACGGTAGAGTGTCCTGCGACGTGAAATAATTTGCTGTTGAATTCTTCGTGAGTAAGCAACTCCCATAATGGCTCCTTTGCTAAAAGCGTATTTAAGTGTTCTTCACTTTTTACCTGCTCATATATGTGAACATTGAGCATATCGATCTTAAAATATCCTCTCTCGTCTGCTTCCTTGTGATCAAGAGTACAACGTTCTGTGAAAGGATCCTTAGGCGCACTGTGAAAGTAAACGCCGGTGTTATGTTTTTTCAACTCACCTTTTTCGTCACGTGAGGCTACCACATGCTTAAATTTTTCAAGCACTGCGTCACGATCAAAAAAGTCTAAGTCAATATCAGGCAATGTTTGCCTCCTTACATATTTCTTTTACTAACTCTACATCAGCAGGTTTCTTTTTAAACTGTGATCGCCAATACGGAATGTCAAGTACAGGTTCGATAATTTCTAATTGTTCGTCGTTGAAATCGTTTAACATCTTTTTAGCACTATTACAATTTAGTAGCAACCAAGGACTAATTAAACCATTACGTAAATCGTGTACTGCTCTATTAAGATTAGCATACTTAAAGTAATGATTAAAACTTGAGTCATTCTTATCTGCCCATGCCATCATAGTGTTTAGTGAACGTTGTATAGCATCTTCCACAGGTTCTACTTTAATCATTTCAAATAGATATGTATCGTATAGTTCATCACGACACCAGTGATCAAGTTTAACATTTGATTTAATAACAAAGTCTACAAACTTCTCTGGATACAATGGATTAATGTTGTTTACAAAACTACCAAACTTTACAAACGCATTGTAGTAGTTACTTTTACAAAACTGTTCGTATGTTTTATTTTTTGAACGTTGTACCATAGTATAGAACTTATTGAATGCCATAAAGCCAATTTGTACACGCTTCTCATCTTTTTGTAAGTGTCTACGTTTAGGCTCGCACATATGAGCCATAAGCGTCTTTTCTGTTCTAAAACGCTTACCGCAATGTACACATTCAAATGGTTGCTCAACTGTTTGGATCATGTTCTTTAACGTACTCAGTTTGTTCCTTTTTTGACATAACACTTGATAATAATTCTGCATCTTCAAACTTCATGGTAGGATTCTTGTCAAGCAAGAATTGTGTAAATTTATTCTTTGTTTGCTTCTTTGGTGCCGCAATGTATTGATGAAAGAAGTTTTCGTATGCACCTGTCATTGCCATTAGTTTCCATAGCAAGCCTTTGTGGTTTTTACTTAGAGTCCAATGATGCTTGTTAACAAGTTCGTTAGTCATTTCCAAGTAATGTTCTTGGAAGAATACATCACCTTTAACATTACTAATATAACGCATTGCAATAAATGGAGCAAACAGTTTCTTATCGTCATCACTAAGATTGTTGTACCACTCTTTATCTCTGCGGTCAACAGCACTAAGCATTGCTTTTAGATCAAGAAACTTTTTCTTCTCAGCCATTCTTGTGTTTCCTTTTGCGTAATTTTCTCATCTTATCGTAATAGTGTAAGGTACGTTCAACAATAATTTCTTTTAGATTTCTTCTGCGTTTGCGAGCGTTTTCATCTCGTTGCATTCGTTCTGCTTTATTCATTATTCCTCCTTACTTAAATTATATACTAGTATAAGTTCTCTTAACAGATTTTGCAAGGTTTTATTTCCCCGATTGGCTTCTTCACATATTTTGTACCACGTAAAATCGTCTACATACCAATCTGGAAACACTGGTTTTTTACAACATATACGATCGCCAGTTTCTGTATCACGTTCAAATACAGTTTCTCCTCCGTCAGGTGATTCGTATATTTTAACCATTATTCTTTCTGCATTTTCTTATATCCGCCAATGAACTTTGAACGTACTAGTATTTGACTTTTTTGTTCTAGTCTTTCTAGTTCTGGCGTTCTGTGTGTACAGTTAAAATTAAACTTTTCACGTTTAAAAGGAACATACATTGCTAAAGGTGTTCCACGTTCTAGTGTAACTCTGCCATACTTTTTAATTACTAATTGTTGATTCATCTCGTGAAACTTATCACTCCAGATAGTTCCAGCCATACATTCAAACACATCACTAAACTCAAACATCATAGGTAATTGCATTACACTATAACCTGGACTTGTTTTAACACGCCACGGACACTCTGGCTTTAACACCATAGATACATTTTGTTGTAAGTGCTGTGGTAACCATTGTTTAAATTGTATTGGATTGTGATGCGAAAAGTTAAACTTATCGTAACTTGTTTTTACTGTGTAACCTTGCGGAGTAATGTCTAGTTCAACATCACACCATAAAGGTACTACGTATGCCGACTTAAAGAAATCAACAAATGCCGGACAGTTTTTTGCTGTACCTTTGTTAACTGCATCTTGTGGAAGTTCTACGTCTGCAAACCTTGGCATATTCTTCCACCACTCAGGCAGATAGTTAACAGCCGGTTTAATAGGAACAACATCTTCAAGACCTGGTACTTCACTCCAAAAAGTTATTTCTGGATTGTCTTGTTTTTTAAAGATGCTCTTAATACGGTCAAACATTACTTAGACTTTGAACCTACAGTACGTCTTACAATATCATCATGATTAAATTCTGCCCAGTATAGTTCAAATGCTACGCCATCTTCTACACCTTCGAACTGATGTACTTTGCCTGGCTTAACTTGTGTAAACTCACCTGGACCTAAAATTGTTTCGTCAACAAGACCTTCTTGGTCGTCTTGCCATACACGTACAATCATCTTGCCTGATTCAACAAAGAATCCGTTCCACTTGTATTTGTGTTCATGCTCAGAACACTTATACCCTTTCTTAAACTCAATACGATGAAACTCAAGTACACCGTTTGCGTGGATCAATTCTGTTTGACCCCAAATCTTTCCTGCTTTCATTGTCATACCTTTCTTGCTCCTGTTACCAGCATAATGTAAAATCTAAAGTTTCACTCTGCCTTGAAACTTCTTTAACAAAGAACGCACAGTCTGGATTCTTTGTTTTGCTTAATGGAGTAGTTAACAGTTGTCCGTTTTTTAACTTTGGAAAATAAAACTTAACATCTTGATAAACATTGATTACGTCAACTGGCAGAAACTCCGGACGTCTGCTTGTTAGCGGATTAAAAATAAAGGCTTCAAAACCTCTATCGTTTAAACTAGTTAGTGGTAGTACTTCAAGTTCGCTACACTCTGAATTACCTACTACCATACTCCACTCTAGTGGCATTTGAATTGTGTGTTTTCCTATCTGTAGTACAACAGCAGGTGAACTAAAACTTTCAAGATAAATCAAAGGCACAAAGAAATAATCCGGATCCTTTGGGTCTGAGTTATCTAACACACTGTAACGTATATCTTCTGTTATCTCTTTAGGTAGTGTGTTTAAATCAAAGTGTTCATTTTCTAGTGTTAGTATTTGCATTGCTTCTCCTAATCTATCGCCACCTTTTCAATGGTAAACGGATATTGTGCTTCTTTATAATATTTCTTACGTTGTGTAAGGTGACGCTTGGCGTATTTGCATCTAGAAGTTATGTCCCATATTTGGACAAAATCTTTGTCTTCAGCCTTCCTAACTCCTCGGCCAATAGACTGAATAACACGAACAAAAGACTTACCAGGCTCAATAAGAACCAAGTTGAAAATGCGAGGAATATTAATACCCACCGCGGCAACTCCATAAGTGGCAATAAGAACTTTGTTTTCAGCATCTCTAATAGAGTCATAGTGTTCCTTACGGTCAGTTCCTTTTGTTTCACCGGAAATAAACACGGAACCTTCCAATTTTTCTTCTGGCATTTTACCTGCTGAAATTCTATCAACGAGTATGAGTGTATTTCCTGAGTCTTTAACTGTATCCATTAGTTTAGCGATCCAGTCAATTCTGTTTTCATTTGTAACAAGAAACTTTAGTTCTGATTGATAATCTCTAAATTCTTGTACATCGTCTGTTTGAATAATGTTTACGTGACAGTTAGCAAGTACGCCTTTTGCTTGTAGGTCTGCGGCACTAATGTTATTAATAACGTCGCCTAAACTTGCCCTAATGCCTTGAAACTCAAATTGCTCTTTAGGTATAGTGCCTGTTAGTCCCCAACGAATTGGAACGTGTGCAAAGTTTTGTGTAAGCAAGTTTTTAAGTACATCTGCTTTTGCTTGGTGTACTTCGTCAACAATAATACAACGGATATCTTCCATTGCTTCTTTAAATGTAACTGCCGCTTCTGCGTTTTTAGTTTTCTTATCAAGTATATTAAGACTTTGCCACGTACAAATAGTATGTGTATGTCCTAATTCTTTTCTATCACCAAAGTACACACCTACATCCAGGCCACAGTTCTGATAGTCTTCTTCAGTCTGAGTTACCAACGATTTGTTAGGAACAATAACAAGGCTACGCCCATATGGTTCACATAGATGCGAAAGTGTAGCAGTGATGATAGTCTTACCTGCACCAGTAGCAACTTCTTGTAGTGCTTGTGGATTAGATAAAAAGTTATTGATTACTTCTACTTGATAGTCACGTAAACGAATGGGTTGCCCTTCTGCAGGATGTCCTTTAGGCCAACAAGTGTCACCCCAAAACTCTTCATCAATTTTTGCAAAGTTAAGTTGTGTTGGATCACGCTGGTCTTCTACTTCAACATACCAACCGTTTTCATCAAGTAGTGGTAATGCTTCGTCAAGCATACTAATATATGTTGTGCCGCCTAAGCCAAAGAAACTTACAGTACCGTCCCAACGTCCTAATTTAAATGCTGGCAAGTAACGAGCATAAGGAACCTGATACTTAAACTTGTTAGTCAGTTTCTTACGCATCTGAAGGTCAAGTCCTTCAAACTTTACGTTTACTTCGTCTTTGATTATTAGTTTACAAGTTGGCACAGTTTTCTACTCCACTTGGAACACTAGGACTATAATATGCCACTAGTGGTTTACTACTTAACCAATTACGTGTCTTGTAATGTCCTGGTTGTGTAGACATTGTATATATGACTACATCTGGGTTTATATTATTACTAATCAATGGCTTTGGAACCTTTTCGTTTATAAAAAATATTTTGTTATTAGGATCAAATTTGTTTACACCTTTGTTACGAATATATTCATTACCTTCAGTATCTGCATCTTTAAATCTATAACATACACTAATATCACTTGAGTTAATACCGTGCTTAGTTAGTGTATCAATCCACATCTTTAGTGTATTAAATTCACTACCTGCACACATAATTATACACGAACTAGCACTTTTGATCAATGGAAAAACATCCAAAATGTTATATTTCATTAAGTTTATATGCCAAAAGTGATTATCACTAAGCAAAACCTTATCTACTTTAGTAGGATTTTGATTCATTAATGCAACTACATCGTCGTCAAAAACACCGATGCCATTCATACGTGCCTGCATTACTGCTTCACGAACATCGCCTTGAATATCTTTTCCTTTAAGCATAGGCAAGTGTTGTTCATAGTCTTTACAAATTTCAATACACTTGTTATAGTCGTCTTTGATTTTTTGTTCTATATCAAATGTATTATACCCAACAATAAGTTCATACAAAAACATTACGTTGCTTTCGTTATAATCAAATGACCATTCCTTAGTGTTAGGTCTGTATTCTCCTTTAAAATGCGATCCACCTTTACGTTTTTTAATTTTATTAATTACTTCTGCAATAAAGGGACTTTTAATAACAATTTTGTCGTCTTCAATGTAAAGACGTTTAGTACTGTCTAATTTTCTAAAAGGCCACTTAAACGGTGATTCTTCTAGTAACTTTATAATGTCGTAGCCTGACTCTTTTAGGTAACTGCTATATTTGTTTACTAGTCTAAGACCAATATGACTTTGCTTTTCAGTAAATGCATTACCATTAGCAAGTTGTCTACCTAAACTATGAACAATATCTTTATCACGTGAGGTTACAGGCGGCTCACCTTCTTCAAACATATGGACGCCTTCTCTTGCAAGAAACATCACACAATCTTCAATGTAATTTTCAATAGCCATACTGTGCCTTTATTTTTAGCAGTTTATTAAATTATTATAACAGAAAACTTACTATCTTGCAAGAAGTAATTCTTGTAATTTTGGAAGTAATCTTACCAATGGAGCACCTGCTGATATCTCAGGTATTAGGTATTCTGTATATAATAAATCATTAAACCAACGTGTTCTATCTGGTCTGTTTGGATTTTCAATTTGACTGTAGTCTATGTTAGCAACAGGAAGTGCTAGACTATCTTTGCTAACGAATGCTGGCACTCCTGCTATAATTGCTTGTAGTCCTGGATTGCTTGAATGACTAATAACGCAGTGTGCTTCTTCTAGTGCTTTGTCAAAATCGTATTCGTCGTAGGTTTCTGCATAACGAATAGGGTTGTTAAGTCCTACGTTGCCAAACTGTTTGTTTAGTTGCGAAACAGTCATAGGCGACAGTGGTGAACGTGGATGCGGACGTATCTGTATTGGACGTCTTGTGTACTTGCGGATCTCACCTATTTGTTGCTCTAACCATTTGTCAACTTTAGGCATATCACGCCATTGATGACTTTTGTTATGTTGTGTACAAATTAAAATGTATTTGTTAGGTGCTGTTTCTTTCCAGGGTTGTAATTTTGTGCCTAATAGATTTTGTTTATATTGACTAGCATTACGTAACCAATTGTTAACACTGCTAGTAGATGATTGACCAAAGTATGCTTCGTTATTAATGCCACCGATGCCCACTTTCCAACTTTGATTGCGTAGTATTCCGCCAACTTCGAGTACAATAACAGGCTTCTTATGTTGCTGACAATGTTCCCAGACACGTTTGTTTTGTGCCATTGTTCCGTGCCAAAGCACTGACCAAATAACAGCCACATTACAAGTATCTATGTTCTTAGTCCACGGTATTCCAGCACGGTCTAAACTTTGCTGAAATGCGCCGAACACTGGTGCTGAATTCCTTGCACCATATTCATTAAACATTCCGAAGATCAACAATTGGTTCCTATCACTCGCTAAATATACGTAGTTAATACTATTTATGGAGTACTTTAGATGCCACGCAAATTCACGGTAGTCACAACTTTTAACCAACAAGGATTGCAGTTGTACGGTCAACGTTTTATCAATTCTTTTGCACAAAATATGCCTGCAGAAGTAGACTTATATGCTTACGGAGAACGTTCTAAACCAACAGTTCCTAAAAGTAAAAGTGTTATCTACGCAGTTGATCAAGAAAAATATGCACCAGCGTGTTTTGAATTTAAAAAGAAATATGCTAACGATCCAAGAGCAAACGGTCAAGGACCAGACAAGAAAAGATTAGATGCTAAGAAAGCATTTAAGTGGGACGCAATTAAATTTTGTAATAAGGTTTATGTAGTATGTGATGCGGCACGTAGAGTAAATTCAGATGTGCTTATTTGGATGGACGCAGATAGTTTTATCCATAGTCCGATGCCTTTACAGTTCTTAGAAGACTTTATTCCAGAAGATGTGTTTACTTGTTATGCAGGACGTACTAACAAATATTCAGAGTGTGGCTGGTACAGTATGAACTTAAAACACCCTCATGCTAAAGAGTTCTTTGATGAATTTCAACGTATGTATGACGATGCTGAAAACGGCATCTTTAAAGAAAAAGAATGGCATGATAGTTATATCTATGATGTAGTACGTGTATGGCATGAACAAAAGTACGGTGCTAAGAACAAAGACTTTTCACAAGGCATTGTAGTTAAAGAAGGACATCCAATTATTAATTCACCACTAGGTGCATTTATTGATCATATGAAAGGCGATCGTAAACGTCAAGGACATAGTGATCGTAAAGATCTTAAAGTACAACGTAACGAAGATTACTGGAACAAGATCCGATGAATCCAAAAATGTTACCTCCGTTTTATGAGGTATTCAATCATTACAAACCTAAACGTATTTGTGAAATAGGTACACACGATGGTAAAAGTGCAATTCAATTTGTTGATCATTGTTTAACTATACACCCAGATTTAGAATATACTGGATACGATATTTTTGACGAAGTGCGTAATGATACACAATTCCACGAGCGTGAAGTTAACGGTAAAGGTGCCGGACGTATATCTACAGCACGTAACAATTTAAGACATCGTCAACGTAAACACAAACAGTTTATGTTTAATTTAATTAGAGGTTATACACAAGATACACTAGAAGAACAAGAGTTTGACTTTGTGTATATTGATGGTGGACACAGTTACGATACTGTAAAACATGACTATGAAAAACTATCAAAGTCTACTGTAATTGTGTTTGATGATTATCAAACAGAAGAAGTTAAACAGTTTTTTGATGAACTAGTTAAAGAAAAAAGTATTCCAGAGGTAGCATGGGACGAGGTGTTTACTACTGATATTCCTCGTTGGAGTTTTATGCCACATAAGACTAGTAAACATATACAACCGGTGATATTCAATGCGTGAATTAACAGTACAAGATGTTATTAACACTGTAGGTCGTAATACTATAAATGAACTATTTGATCAAACAGGTAATAGGTACTTAGGCGAAGCAGTTGAAAAGTACATTCAAGAAAAACTAAGCGTAGCACATTATTTAGGATTACACAAAGCATCAAATAAAACACTAATCGATTTAGGTACCGGCGCAGGCTGGTTTCCGTACATTTGTAAATTATACGGTCATCGTTGCATAGGAACAGAAACAATACACACAGATGTTTTTAAAGAATCATACATTCCTATATATCATCATTTTGATATCGAAGTAACTGATGATCTAGTGTTTGCTAATACTCCATTTAGTTCTAAAGAGCGTGTTGATTATATTGTAACATTACGATCATTTTTTCCTAATAGACCACAAGTTTGGAAAATGAATGAATGGAAATATTTTTTTAAGGACATTATAAAGAATCTTAATGAAGGCGGCGGATTGTATTTAGGTTGTAATAATGGTGCTCGCAGGGCAGAATATAAAGATATACCCGAACACAAAAAAAGTCATTGGGGGCCATTAGATGTAGGAGAAATGTTTAGACCTTATCTAGTTCCGGCAAGTAAATTACAACGAGTAAAAGTAAACACACTATACATACCGTATGATGATGTAGTAAAACTAGGAGAAACAAAATGACAGCATTACCGGATCACTTAGGTGGTCATAAAAACAAAACACACTTAGACGAAGGAACATTATCCTTTGTTAAAAAGTTGTTTAACATCAAAACTATGTTAGACATTGGTTGTGGTCCAGGTGGTATGGTTAAACTTGCACGTGATATGGGCATTGAAGCATATGGTATCGATGGCGACTTTGAAGTTGAACGTAAAGGTGTTGATACTAATTGGTTAACAATACACGACTATGAAAAAGGTCCTAGTCCTTTTGATAAAGAAGTAGATTTAGTTTGGAGTTGTGAATTTGTAGAACACGTTTGGGAAGAGTTTTTACCAAACTTTATGAAAGACTTTCAACGTGGCAAATTTGTTGTTATGACTTATGCTCCTCCTGGAAAAGCAGGACATCATCACGTAAACTGTAATACACAAGAGTATTGGATTGAAAAGTTTAAAGAATACGGATTTCAGTTTGATCAAGGACTAACTGACAAAGTTAGACAAGTAACAACTTTAAATATTAAAGGAAAATTCAGCCACAAAGCATTTGTTAAACATCACGGTTTATGCTTTGTAAAACTTTAAATGTAAGTGTTTAGACATTGGTTTAGCAAGGCTTTCTATACGTGTAAAACCTTTCTTACTGACTAGTGCTGTAAGTAACTGTTTGTCATAACCGCTTTTGTGAACGTCCCAAGTATCGTCAAACGCACCTCGTTGCCAACCCCAAAAGCCTGCCATTGCGTGTTGAATATCTCTATCAGTTTTACGTTTAATCCATTGGTCTATATGCAGTGCCATATTAGGTAACATCATTTCGCACATACCGCCCGGCTTTAAGATCTTATGCCACTTTTCTAAAACTACTTCTCCCTGTTGAAAAGTTAAGTGTTCAAAAAAGTGTCTAGAAAATATTTCATCAACTGTGTTTTCGTTAACAAGTGTATCAATATCCCATGCAGGACATACAAAGTCAATACCAGGAAGGTCACGTATGTCGCACGTTTTAAAATCACTCTTAGTTGGTTTTTCACCACAGCCAAACTCAATCTTCATTACACATATTTCCTCATATGAGCCCAAGCCTCTCCTGAACTTAGTTCTTCAAAGTTCCAGTGACACATACTTAATTTTTGTAGCCATAGTTCTCTATCAAATGTATCTGGAGATTCAATATTATGAAAGTCAATGTTAGCAACATCTTTTGCTTGACAGTCGTCTGGATCAGCAACAAACACAGGAACACCTTCAATAGCACTTGCCACTGCTGGACTTGAATTATAAACAACAGTTGCCCAAGCATTACGTAAGTCGTCTTGTAAACTTCTGTTTAAATGATCACTCATATGTACATCACTAAGTCCGTGTAACTTAAATGCACGTTCTCTAGGATTAAGATACTTGCCAGCACGTCTATCACCAGGATGCCCTCTAACAATAATAGGGCGATCACTTACTTGTCTAATTTTAGTAATAACTTCTCTTGCCCAGTCTTGATTATCACGGCCTTTCATAGACCAACCGCCGTTACGTTGTAAACAAATTAAAATATGTGAACCAGTGTTACGCCATGGTTTAGGATTAATACCTAGTTCTATTCTTAACTTATCAAAACGTTTAGGATCTGGATCATCCCAAAAATAATTTCCTGTAGTAGGAAATACACCGTCCATTGAATAACGTAGGTAACGTTTTTTATTAGTTTTATCTAGATATAAAAACAAATTACTATCAACAATAATAGTGTGTTTGCCTATACGTGCTTGTTCGTCTAGTACTTGTTTACGTAATAATAAGTGCGGTGTATTAGGCGAGTCTTCGTGTACGTAACCTTGTAATACTGCTACATCTGATGAACGCCAATTGTTACCTTCATACGCAATACCTACATCACCGTGTAGGCTTACACCTTGTACAAACCGTTTTAATACTTCCGGCTTCTCAGGATTTTTATTGCTACCTGGAATACCTTTTAGGTAACTAATTACTTTCATTGGCTTTTACTTCTGCTAATACTCTTTCTATTGAAGGCTGTAAGTGTTCCCAGCATTTTCCTGACTCCATTTCGTCTGCTGTCCATTGACAGTATGCTAAGTTGTGTAACCATTGTTGAACATCTTGATTACTTGCTAGGTTTAAGTTTTCAATATTCTTTAACTTAGTTTCTGCTACGTTCCAAGCAAAGTTACCTTCGTCTGAAGCAATAACAGGGTAACCATTTAATACTGCATCGATTGATAATCCACTTGAATATGCAACAACACAATACGCATCTTTTAAATGCTCTTCCCACGGAACATCTCTACCATTAATAAATGATACATTTCTAAAATTAGCAAAAGCAAATTCTTTAAATAGTTCTTCGTGGTTGCCCATACCTTTTTCACTAACACCAGGGTGAGTTCTAATTTCAATTGGACGTTCTGTGTATTCTCTAAGTTCACGTACAGTGTCCATACACCATTCGTTAATATTACAGTTACGTAAACTCGCATCGCCTGCTAGTTGTAGTGCAATAATTATTTTTTCGCCTAGGTCTTCTTTGTTTTTCCAACCATTGTATCGTAAACCTAATGAGTCAAAACGGTCACCTGGTCTATTAACATTGTCGCCCCAAAATGCATCACGATTTAAAAATCCATTAACACCTACTCTATAGTGTGTGTTCTTTTCAAACATTTTACGTCCAAGCAACGGAGTTTCAATAACAATAAAGCATTTAGAATTTTGTTTAATACTAGTTCTAGTAGTATGCCAAGTACGGGTTCTACCAGGCTTCCAACTACCTAAAAATACAGCAACATCACAAGGACGGTATTCTTCATCGTACTCATAACTCACACCACGTTTAATACCCATTTCTTTATCTAAGTTTTTAATACGTTTCTTTTCTTCTTTATTTAAATTATGATGATTAATGTGTGCGTCAATACCGTCGTGCATTTGACGTAGAACATCTCTTTCTGAGTTATGTCCTGCTGAGTTCATAAAAACTTTAACCTGCATCTAATATTCTCCTTGCTGTACCGTCTTGTAGTTCGTTAATGTGAAATTGACCATATGCTAAATGACAGGCCCATTTATGTACTAAGTCGCTATCAGGATAGTATGGTTGTTCTATTTTAGTTATGTCATCTAGTGCTACTGGGGATGAAGCATTGGGTGCTAGTCCAAAAGCAGGAACACCGTATAACACTGCTTCAGTTGCCGCTATACTTTGTAGTGTTACAACAGCATGAGCATTGTCTAATTCTTCATAAATTGTTTTAACAATGCGTGTAGGTCTGTCTGCTTTTTCACGTACTACTATAGGACGATCTGTGTGTTGTTTAAGTGTACTAATAACTTCTTCACGCCATTGTGCCATATCAATGCCATAAAACTTTGCTGGCTTTTCACTTGGCATAACAACAAGAATGTTACGTCCACCTTTCTTCCATTTTGGAATTTTGTATTTTAATGCTTCCCATCTATCACTTGGGCGATCAATAATGTTGCTGTGTTGTAAATCATTTTTAACAATTCTATGAAACCATTTCCAACCATTTGGATTAATTGGAGATTTATAGTTACCTAAGTAACCACTATCCATGTAATAAAAGTCGCGTTTATCTTCCCAACACTGTTTCATAATTTTGTGTTTAAGAATACCACGCAACACAATAGGTTGAGGAGCAGTTGCGGCATAGTCAAAAGTTTTATCCGACGTAGGCATAACACCACTGCCTTCTGCAAACATATTGACGTATTCGTCTGTTCCGTTTTTACTTAAGAATATCATGATAACAAATATGCTAAGTGTCTTACTTTATAACCTAAATCTTGTTCTAATGGAATAGCACCAATCTCGTCACAAAACTCTTTAACGCTAGGTAAGTTATAATCATCAAAAAAGATTAATTTACTACCTTTAACTTTTTCGTAGTCATGTTTAACTGTTTCATAACTATGCCCGCCATCAATAAACACAAAATCAAACTCTCTTGGTTCTAGTGTATCTTGAGTGTAACCTTTATGGATTTCGTATGTAAACTTTGTATCTTTGTACTGATAAAATGTTGGTCGTCTTGGGTTGCAATCGCGTTGTATTTTGTCCATTGCTAACTTTGTTCTGTCATAGTTACCATGCCCTTTACCGTTAATTTCTGCTTTGTCGTTTTCCTTAGTAGCAAGTTCAAATAAATCATAACCAGCAAAGTGTAACTCTTTTGTGTACTGTAATGCATACCTACAAAGTGTCATACTTGTTTTACCTCGATAACAACCAATTTCACAAATGCTTTTAGGTTTGATATAATCAATGCCTGCATAAAAATAAGGCAATCTCCAACCTGCTACTGCTTTTACGTTTTCTGGGAACTTAATCATTTTTTCCATGTCCTAAATGTATTATCTAGTTCTTTTAACTTACCGTGCTTTTTATTTTTCTTTTCTGCTTTTTCTAAGTCTTTACGTTCAGCACCTGATTTAATTTTTTCAATGTACTTGTCCATCTTAGGATCTTTCTTTCTAGCACCTTTAAAGTGTCTAAAGTATTTGCCAAGTATAGTTTCTTTAAGTG
>Ga0181581_10002501_pt1 | contig 14392 bp, 20 predicted proteins | sample 071ome_22_FD_132433 | JGI IMG/M metagenome (GOLD analysis project Ga0181581, IMG submission 132433) | Coastal salt marsh microbial communities from the Groves Creek Marsh, Skidaway Island, Georgia - 071404AT metaG (megahit assembly) | ecosystem: Environmental > Aquatic > Marine > Intertidal... | reverse complement strand
GGGATCTAGGATTTTTTGTGGGGATGTACTTCAATTGGCAGAATGTATGCTTTGCACGCATAAAGTTACCGGTTCAAATCCGGTCATCTCCAATGCCTTCGTAGCTCAGTTGGCAGAGCATTCCTATGGTAAGGGAAAGGTCCCCGGTTCAACTCCGGCCGTAGGCTGCAAAAACAGTATTCTTATGCATATTCGATTGGTTTTAAAATCTTATGATCGTTCTTTTTTAAAAAAAGCCATCAGTGTTTTGGTGTTTCTTGGACACACTCTTCAAGCGAAAACGCAGACAGAGTGGACACTCAACGTTCAACCACTCCCAACGCATATCAAAAAATTTACATTGTTACGATCCCCGCATATTGATAAAAAGTCAAGGGAGCAAATTGAACTGAAAACGTTTTCAAAAGCCATTCAAATGCATCATGTGCCGAATGAAAAAACATTTTTGCTTCTTCTTGATCTGGTCAAAGTGCTTCAATTCGAAGGGGTCCAATGTAAATGTACATTTCAAGCCCAAACATCTCTCTAAAGCTGCAAAAGGTGGGACTTGAACCCACACAAACAACGTTCATTACCACCTCAAGGTAACGCGGCTACCAATTACGCCACTTTTGCAAAAAAATGAACTCAACTATGACACGCTCTCTTTCAAAAGGACCTTTTGTAGATGCCAGTGTGTTTTCTACAAAAAAAAAGTTTCTTTGGTCAAGACAATCTTCAATTTTACCGCAATTTGTAAACAAAACATTTCTCATCCATAATGGCAAATCATTTGTAGAAATTACCATTCAAGAATCTATGATTGGACATAAGTTCGGTGAATTTGCATTAACAAGAAAAAAACCAATGCACAAAAAAAAAGATAAAAAAAAATAACGTATGGGACAAAAAATCTCTCCAGTTGCACTGAGATTACAAACAAATAAAAATTTTCAAGCTTCATGGTACAGTGCAAAGTTTTATGAACAGCATTTACATACGCAACTCCAACTGCAAACCTTTTTTCAACAAGTCTTTGCACAAGTTGGAACCAAAGCAACCAAAACACATCTCACATACGTCCCAGGGGCCCTGAACATGAGTACTTTTTTTTGTTCTCCACGAATTTTTGATCAAAAGTTTGCAAAAAAAACAATCGCTCTCAAACCAACCAATTTTTTTCAACACGCACAAACCAAAGCTTGGCCATTTCTTTCTGATCAACTTCATTGGACAGATGTGAAAAAAAAATTGATGTTTCAAACGCTTCTTTCCAATAAAAAAAAAATTTCAACAGTTGTTGCAATGGGAGAGTTCTTTGAACACAAGGGTGGGAAAAATCAAAGCCTCCAATTTTATACCTCGCATCTTGAAGGAGTGTCTCAACAGTATGTTGGTGCTTCGGTCAAATGGACTCCATGGAAAGTCTCATCGTTTACAAAAAGTGCAGATTTTGTTGCTGAATATATTGCACATGCACTTGAAGTTCAAAAACCGGTGAAACAAATTTTTACTCTCGTTCAAACAATGCTCAAAAAAGATCCAAATGTTGAAGGGTTTAAAATTGCATGTTCTGGTCGTTTACAAGGTGTTGAAATGGCAAAAGTCGAAACATGTAAATTTGGAAAAATTTCTTTACACGTGTTTTCGTCAAAAGTCGATTATGCAGAAGCGAGAGCTCTCACAGGTTTTGGGATCTTAGGTGTAAAAGTTTGGATTTGTTATAAAGATTAAAAAAAAAAGTGAAATGCTTCAACCAAAAAAAACAAAATTTAGAAAATTCCAAAAAAGAAAAGTCGCTGGAATTCAACTTCAGCAATTAAATTTTGGGATCTATGGGATTCAATCTTTAAGTTGTGGAAGACTGTCAGCTGCGTCCATTGAAGCTGCACGACGTGCAATGACCAGAAAGCTCAAAAGAACTGGACAAGTTTGGATTCGAGTTTTTCCTGATTTAGGGGTCAGTCAAAAACCAGCCGAAGTTCGAATGGGGAAAGGGAAAGGAGCAGTCAACCATTGGGTCTGTCCAGTACAAAAAGGACAAATTTTGTTTGAAATCAATGGTGTCCCTCAAGCATTAGCTCTCCAAGCGGCTCAACTGGCACAACACAAGTTACCTTTAAAGACTCAGTTTATTCAAACCATGTAAAAAAAATGATGCATTATGATCCAAGTCGGTACTCAATTACATGTAGCAGATAACTCCGGAGCAAAAAAAGTTGAATGTATTAAAGTATTCAATAAAACAAAGCAAAGAGTTGGTTTTGTGGGTGAATTTGTTCTTGTCAGTGTGAAAGAACTGAATCAAAAACAGACACAAAAAGTCAAAAAAGGACAAATTTTTAAAGCTGTGATTTTAGAAACAAAATTTCCGATCAAACGACAGGACGGGAGCTCTTTAAAGTTTCAACGAAATACAGCAATTCTTTTGTCACCTCAATTATCTCCTTTAGGTACACGTATTCAAAGTTTTGTGCCATATGAGCTCAGACATAAAAATTTGTCAAAAATTCTCGCATTATCTTCTTCAAGTATTTAAACAAAAAAAAAGTGTCTCATGAATGCTCTCCGTTTTTCTCATCAACTGGTCACAAGAGATTTGATTCTTAAAATGCCAGTGCATACAATTCATGATTGTCCAAAGCTTTCAAAAGCTACAATCAGTCTCTCCCACAAGTTTATGAGTGCAGAGAAACTTGTTGTATTACCTTATTTTGTGGCGCTGCTTCTTTGGACTGGACAACGTCCAAATCTTGTTCGAGCAAAAAAATCTATTGCTCCATTTCATTTAAAAAAGAATGCACCCTTTGGGTGTTTTGTCACTCTCAGAAAAGAAGTCTTGGCTTCTTTTATTGAAAAACTCTGTTTTGGTCTTTTTCCAAGACTTCAACAAACTGGACAAACAACCTTCCTCTCATTCCAAAAAAATAGGGTCAATTTTGGCCTTGATTCTTTTCTCAAATGTCCTGAAATTCAAGCCAATAATGATTTGTTTGACTTTTTGGAAGGGTGTTCGTGTATCGTCCAGACAACTGCCCCAACGACCACACAGACACAACTGTATCTCAGTGGTTTTCATTTCCCGATCTTTAAAAAAAAACTCATCCATGGCTAATTTTAATCAAAAAGACCAACGAAAAAGAGAAAATGTGAAAAAGTTTGAAGTTCAACGTCAACTTTTAAAGGCTTTGATTAAAAATCAAACAGTCCCGCAATCTCTTCGATACGAGTATATGTTAAAATTACATGCACTCGCAAAACAAACAAGTAAAGTACAAGTGGTGAAAAGATGCGTCTTGTCTGGTCGTAGTCGTGGTGTTTTAAAACACTTTAAATTATCTAGAATTTGGGTTCGCCAACTCTTAGCAACCGGGCAACTCCAAGGAACAACAAAATCCAGTTGGTAAAAAACAAACACTTCTATGAAACTTTTGACTCAAATGTTCACCAGTTTAAGAAATGGGCAAGCTGCTCGCAAACAAGTCGTGCAACTCCCGTATTCGAAGTTCTGTTGGAATTTCTTAACTGTCTTATTAATTCATGGGTATATTCAAGGCATGCAGAAACATCAACGAAACATTTTCGTCGTTTTAAAGTATGTCCAAGACACACCAGCCATGAAAAAACTTGAGCAAATTTCTTCCGAGAGTCAACGTGTGTATACACCATACACTCGTCTTCAATCACCAGAACAAGGCCTTGGGCTCTGCGTCTTATCAACCTCGAAAGGCATTATGTCGAGTGCTCAAGCTTTAGAACGTAAACTTGGTGGTGAAGTTTTGTGTCAAATTTTTTAAAAGGCAAAAAGAATATTTCAAGTATGACATCTATTTTACTCACACGTCAATCTGTTGTGGTGCCAGCAACAATTACCCTGACCATGGAACAGTCCATGTTGATGTTCGAGGGACCACTTGGCAAAATTTCTCTGGATTTAAAACAACATGATCAATTAGGAGAATGCTTTTTTTCTGTCAAACCTTTCAAAGATGGCCAACATATTTTATCCTTTAGTACCACGAAAAAAAGAGGGAAACCTTTTTTGAATGCGTTCAAAGCTTTACTTGTGCAATATTTTAAAGGACTCACCCAAGGGTTTTTAACCAGTTTAGAGTGTGTTGGGATTGGGTATAAAGTTCAACGACAAGAAAATGTGTTACACCTTCGATTGGGATTGAGTCATGTCAGTGAATTTGTTGTCCCAGATGATATTCAAGTTTTTTTACCAAAACCTCATATTATTTGTTTTTTTGGGATTGATAAAAAAAAAGTGCATAAAGTTGCCTCAGATCTGCAACACTTAAAATTGCCAGATGCTTATAAAGGCAAAGGTCTCAGATTTACACATCTTCCAGTGTCTCTCAAAGAAGGGAAAAAAAAGTAATATAATCTATGGTGTTTCTTTTTCAAAAAAAGTTGACTCCAACGAATCTGGTGCGTAAAGAACTCAAGAAAATCTATGGAATTCATGCTTTTTTAGCCAATCAAATTTGTGATCAACTTGGCTTTCATACGAATTTACAGGTGAAGGATTTAACAGTGGATCAAGTAGATAAACTTGGACGAATTCTTCAATATTATTATTTAACCGAAAATGATTTGAAAAAACAGGTGCACAGTCATCTCCAACGTTTTGTTCAAATTGGCTGCTATAAAGGGTTTCGAGTGACCCAGCATTTACCATTGCGAGGGCAACGAACACACACAAACGCACGAACTGCAAAGAGAATTCTCCGAGCGTAAAAAAAGACACATTTTTATGGTGAAAAAAAAGCCAATGAATCAGACAGCTATCTTATGTATTTCGACCACTTTAAATAACATTTTTGTGAATGTGACAGATCTTGAAGGAAATACCCTGTATTGTCTCTCAAGTGGAAGTTTAGGCTTCAAGGGTTCGAAAAAATCTTCGAGTTATGCTGCTCAAACAACCACAGAAAAAGTCTTACAATTTTGTAAACAACATTTTATTGAAAAACTTATGATTAAATTACGTGGGGTTGGGTATGCCAAAGATGCAGCTTTAAAAACAATTTTACAGCAACATTTTGCTATTGTCCAAATTCAAGAAACAACGCAGCGTGCATTTAATGGCTGTCGTCAAAGAAAAAAACGTCGAGTGTAACAAACCATAAAAGATAGATGTTGTTTAGTACTTAAACAAGTTTTTTGAGAATATTTGTAGGTTGATAAAAACATGGCGTTTATGGCTGAAGGTGCAAAACTTATTGGAGCTGGATGTGCAACAATCGCATTAGCTGGAGCGGGAGCTGGAATTGGAATCGTTTTTGGTTCATTTATTAGTTCGGTTGCTCGTAACCCATCATTAACAAAAACTCTTTTTGGATACGCAATTTTAGGATTTGCTTTAACAGAAGCGATTGCTTTATTTGCTTTAATGATGGCTTTCTTAATTCTTTTCGTATTTTAATACGTGTAAAAGCAGTTCATACATGGGCTGCTTTTACACAGACCCCCAAAAAGAGACGCGGATATGTTGGAATTGGTAGACAACTCAGATTTAGGTTCTGATGAATTTTTTCGTGGGGGTTCAAATCCCTCTATCCGTACGAGCGGGTATGTAGCTCAATTGGCAGAGCAATAGGCTTTTAACTTATTGGTTGTAGGTTCAAGTCCTACCATACCTACACAAGACACTGCGGGGTTGAGTAATTGGTAACTTATTAGGCTCATAACCTAAATATTGTAGGTTCAAATCCTACCTCCGCACAAAGGACAGATGTCTGAGTGGTTGAAGGTCTCAGTCTTGAAAACTGATGTATTTTAATACCGTGGGTTCGAATCCCACTCTGTCCGAAAAGATCAAAACATGTATGACAATCTTTCAGAAAATCTCACAAGAACTCTGGTTTCGAGGGTTCTATTGTGGACTTGGGTTCACTGGAGCTCTTGGCATTCACTTTTGGTACATTTCCACATGGACCACTTTTTTGTGTTTACCCATTTCACAACTTGATACCAAAGCACACTTTATCTTCACCGATATTAAAGAAGGCTTCGCTGCAGCTTGTTTCTTAGCCATCATACTCAGTACACAGTTTTCGGCTCCTTTATTTTTTTATCAAACATTCAGCTTTTTGAATCCAGCCCTTTTTAAACATGAAAGTTTTTCATACTGCATGATTGCCTTGACATTTATTGGGGTACATTTTTTGTTTTATGTTGGTTTTTTGACGTCTTGGATTCATACACTTTTAGGATTTTTTCTCCAATTTCAATTTGAAACTCTGAACTATCCACTTGTCACATTTCAAGCAAAGGTGTTGACATATTTTCAATTTATTGTTTCTTGGTGTCTCAGCTTTCAACTTTTTTTTATCCTGGGCTTTTTCAGTGTCTTCAGGTTTCCTCACATGGTCCAAAAACTTTGGTTCAATCAAAAACATTTTTTGATTGGGTCGCTGTCGCTTGCTCTTTCTCTGGTACTTCCACCAGATGGTCTTTTACAGCTGCTGGTCACTGGACAACTTTTATGTCTTGCGGATGGATTGGGGTTCTTGGTAAGTGTTCATCTTTTATATCAAGAAAAACTGCAAACAAAAGCGGTCTCTTGATATAAAAAAATGTGCACTTAACGAAGAGATTTCATGAACAATTCTGGTTCAATTTGTGTAGGAAAATGAATTTGTTGTGGAGAAAATAAATAGATGGCCTCTAAGAGTTTGTAATTCACTTCAAAATGGAGACTTTTATACATGACCAGTTTATGTGTTTCTGCATGCGTTGCAGATTTTTGGACATGTTCAAAAATGACTGGTTTCATCTCAGGAGAAAATTGAATAGAATCTCCGGGTTTTAATAAAAATCCAGGTGATTTGACAATATTTCCATTCACAAATACTTTTTGATGGGTAATCATTTGTCTTGCGGCTCCAAAGGTTGGTGCAAATTTTAATTGAACAAGACAACTATCTAATCTTTTTTCTAAAAGACTAAAAAAAATATGTGTGAGTTTTCCTTTGTATTTTTGGCTTTGTTTGAGCAATTGTGTCACCTGTTGGAGCTTGAGTTGTCCATAAAGTGCAGATACAAGTTGTTTGGCTCTTAACTGAATGGCGAAATTGGAAAGTTTTTTCGTTTGTAATTTTTTATGGCTGAGAGCGATCGCTTTTTCTTGTTTGGGTGTATATTTTCGAGATTTCCAAAGAAAAGCACCAAATTTTTTGCATGGCTTCCCTTTGAATTGTTTCTGCATTTTCATAGACATGATTTTTTTTTCGTGCTTACTATCGGACTTGAACCGATAACCCAGAAGGAACAGATTTTAAGTCTGTCGTGTTTACCAATTTCACCAAGTAAGCAATCGAACATGTGCGGATAACGGGAATCGAACCCATATACTCTGTTTGGAAGACAGAAAATTTACCATTAATCTATATCCGCGTGTGACTCTAAATTTTTTAAGATGCATTCTGTCCACTCTTTTTTCAAAGAGAGAAAAGTCCGAACTTTTTCGTGATACAAGGTAACCCCTTGCAAAAAAGATTTTTGGGAAAGTTTTACAGAAACTCTACAGTGAAAGACCCGTAAGAAGACTTACACAGAAAAAACCCTATCAAAAGCAAAACTCAGATGTTGCTTGACATCTTATGCAAATAATGATGCAGACAAATGGACAGCCCACAGAGACTGTGGTGACAGAATTCGGCTTAGGTGCATCTTAGACATGATATATTCTTAGCTCAGCTGGATAGAGCATCAGCCTTCTAAGCTGAATGTCACAGGTTCGAATCCTGTAGAATATGTCAGGGTATAGCGCAGTTTGGGAGCGTACCTGTTTTGGGTACAGGTGGTCGCAGGTTCAAATCCTGCTACCCTGAAATACAATGTTATCCAACCAAAAACCTTGTTTATTTTTATGAATTGTCTTCGCTTTTTACTGTCTTCCCTCCTGCTCTTTTTGTTGGGTATTTGGGGTATTTTTTTTAATCGCAAAAACATCGTGATCATGCTGATGTGCATTGAACTCATGCTCTTAGCTGTCAACCTCAACTTCTTAATTTTCTCGAGTTACTTAGATGACCTCCTTGGACAACTCTTTTCATTACTCATCTTAACCGTTGCAGCCGCAGAATCTTCTATTGGACTTGCATTACTCGTCATCTATTATCGAGCGCGTGGAACCATCTCCATTGAATACATGAATCTTTTAAAAGGATAAAAAAACTTGGGAAAGGCAGGATTTGAACCTGCGATGAAATAAATCAGCAGATTTACAGTCTGTCGCCTTAAACCGCTCAGCCACTTTCCCAACACAGACCACCACAAAAAATAATTTAGTATGCCTCAATTAGATATCGTCTCATTTTTTCCTCAATTTTTTTGGTTTTGTCTCTTTTTCACCACATTTTATGTCACATTAGTACAAAAATACTTACCAACACTCACAAGGATTTTTGCAGCTCGAACAGCTGTCACACAACCACAAACAACCACTCTCACAAGTGAAGAATTTGACAGTTTAGACAAAAAAACACATCAAGTGTTCTCAAAAAGTATCCAAAACACAAAAACAAAAACAGCACAGCAATTTCAACAGACTCAACAGCTTTTAGATATTCAGACCAATGTGTTCAATACCCATACACATCAAGTCTTTGAAAAATATCAAAATAAAAAAGTTCTTTTAAATATGACCGTGAAACAAACCATGCAACAAATGCAAGATGTTTTACCGTTTTACAAAATCCAAAGTGCCCCAAAAAATCAAACAAAAACAGCACAGTTTTTTTCAAAAGCGGTCTTTCAAAAAGTTTGTGACTCACCAGTGAAAAAAAAATAATCCTCATGATTTTTCAAAACAAAACGTTGATTCTTTCTGCCGTGTTAGCATTCTTTGTCTGTAGCTCAAAAAATATTATTATCTATAATGAAGAAATTTTAGTTGCTTTAAGTTTTTTATTTTTTGTTCTTTTCAGTTTTCATGCATTCCAAGACTCCGTCAAAGAAACATTTGAAAGTCGTCGAATGCTCATTCTTCAAGAACTCGAACAAATGCTCCTTTTTAAAGAAACCGCATGTAAAAATCTTCAACAAAGATATACACAAAGTTTACACTTAGGAAAGACTCTTCAATCCTTAAAAAAGACAGCTCTTCAAGAACTTGAACAAGCTCAAGCTCAAAGAATCCAAGCCTTTGAAGCAAGCATTCAGAAAAAATGTGTGCAAAAACTTCAACTTATTTTACAGGTAGAAAAACAATTTCAACACAAAATTCATCAAACAATTCAAGAAAACTTTACACAAAGTGTGCTCCAATATTTCCAAAAACATCAGACCACTTTAATTCCTCAATTATTTGATCAAGCGTGTCAACAATTGAAAAAATAACTTCTTTCTTGTCTGACATCGTTCAGACAAGACACCATACATCTTTTGAGAACCAGAAAGACATACAAACCAACCGAACCCATTCTGCACTCGACTTTTGACCCTATGTCTTGCTGTACATACTTTGCATGCAAGGGACTCGCAGTGTTCTCAAACCACCCTTTTTAAAAGATACACACACTTATGATGAACTTTATCAATCGTTGGGTGTTCTCAACAAACCACAAAGATATTGGAACATTATATCTTATTTTTGGTGCGTTTTCTGGCGTATTAGGATCATGCTTTTCGGTCCTCATTCGTATGGAACTTGCACAACCAGGAAATCAAATTCTTGCAGGAAATCATCAACTCTATAATGTTCTTATTACTGCACACGCATTTCTTATGATTTTCTTCATGGTAATGCCAGCATTAATCGGAGGCTATGGAAATTGGTTTGTTCCAATCATGATTGGAGCCCCAGATATGGCATTTCCAAGATTAAATAACATTAGTTTTTGGTTACTTCCACCATCTCTCTTACTTCTTTTAAGTAGTGCACTTGTAGAAGTTGGAGCAGGGACAGGATGGACGGTGTATCCACCATTAAGTCACATCACAAGTCACTCGGGAGGAGCCGTTGATTTAGCCATTTTTAGTTTACATCTTTCAGGAGCATCTAGTATTCTTGGAGCCATTAACTTTATTACCACCATTTTTAATATGAGAGGACCTGGATTAAGTATGCACAGACTTCCACTTTTTGTATGGTCCGTGTTGATTACAGCTTTTTTATTACTTCTCTCATTACCAGTCCTTGCAGGAGCTATTACAATGCTTCTCACCGATCGAAATTTTAATACATCTTTCTTTGATCCAGCTGGCGGAGGGGATCCGATTTTATATCAGCATCTTTTTTGGTTTTTTGGACATCCGGAAGTTTATATTTTAATTTTACCGGGATTTGGCATTGTCAGTCATATTATTAGTACATTTTCAAGAAAACCTATTTTTGGCTATCTTGGAATGGTGTATGCAATGTTAAGTATTGGTGTGTTAGGATTTATTGTTTGGGCCCATCACATGTTTACCGTTGGGTTAGATGTGGATACAAGAGCTTACTTTACAGCAGCTACAATGATTATTGCTGTCCCAACTGGAATTAAAATTTTTAGTTGGATTGCAACCGCATGGGGAGGATCGATTGTTTTAAGAACGCCAATGTTATTTGCTGTTGGATTTATTTTCTTATTTACAGTTGGAGGCCTCACAGGTGTGATGCTTGCAAATGCTGGAATTGATATTGCTTTACACGATACCTATTACGTTGTTGCGCATTTTCATTATGTATTATCTATGGGAGCTGTCTTTGCTCTGTTTGCAGGGTTTTATTATTGGATTGGGAAAATTTCCGGATATCAATATCCAGAAGTGTATGGACAAATTCATTTTTGGTTATTTTTTATTGGAGTGAATCTCACATTCTTTCCAATGCATTTTCTTGGGTTAGCGGGGATGCCACGACGTATTCCAGATTATCCAGATGCGTTTGCAGGATGGAATGCTGTATGTAGTTATGGGTCATATCTTTCGATTTTAGCAAGTGTCTTTTTCTTCTATGTTGTGTACCTGACATTAACCAGTCAAGAAAAATGCCCTTCAAATCCATGGAACTTTGACACAAGTGATCAATCCGTAGCAACCTTAGAATGGACCGTCACATCACCACCAGCTTTTCATACGTTTGAAGAAATTCCTGCCATTAAATCACCACAACAACTGACAAAATAAAAAAACATACATCAGGGTGACACAGATGTAAGGGTTTAAACAAACCCTTACATACATGACCACTCACACACCTTCCAAAAGGACAGGAGATGAAGAATATACACCATTTTAAAAACAATCTGAGAGACATTTCTTAGACAACAAACACAGCAGAAAAAGAATCAGGACATACCTCCTTGAAACTCTTCTCTCGAAAAACACAACACCCTCTATAGTAGGGAAAGTTTTTTTACTCTTCAGAGAACTCCAACACATACCTTTCTAAGGCTTGATCGCAGCTCGCATTGCTTCCTTGATTAAAGTGTTCACCGTCATAAGAATAAAAGCGTCAGCAGCCAAACGAATTGTTGTTCGAGAAGACACTGCCCCCCTTGAAGACTCTGGCAGAGACTCTTCCATACCAACACCAGAAGCTTCCGAAGGATTTGAAGACTCTGGGGAACATGTATTTTCTTGAGCTGCCCCAAATAAAGCGATTAACGAAGAGAGAAAAATATCTGCCCACGTTTTTTGATTATTCCAAAAAGATTCATCCTTGAAACCTTTTGGAAGAAAAGTATACGCTTCTTGAAGCAATAAAGACACATACCCTTCCAACCAATCAAATGTAGCTGTCGATGTTGATTTCATTTGACGAAGCAGTTCCAACATAAATTCAGCAAATAACTTCGACAAATCTTTCTGAGATGTTGGAGACACCAATGCAACATCCTTCCCAAAGAAATATGTATAACAAGAATGAAGGACATGACCAACCCATTCACAAATTTCAGCGAGATTGGTATTCGCACAATTCAACAATAAAATATTTGTCAACACCACACATAATGTCACATATAACAATGGACGTAATAGACGATTGAAAAAAGCGCCCGATTCAAAAGTGCCCGATTCAGGTGAAAATAGCTTACAAAACAACACAACAATATTAGCGCCAGCAGCTTTCACTTGAACATACACATGATCCAACACTTTCAAAAGGTCTTGTTGAACAGAGGCACTCCATCCTTGTGTACGTGTCACGGTCTCTCGTAATGTCACAAATAATGGACGCACAAATGTATTCATAAAATCATCCGTAGACTCCATCAGTTGACGATAATACATCCCATATTCTACCCTCAACACTTGAGAACGAACCCATGCATCCTTTCTCAACATTTCTTTCAACCACAGACTTGAAGCCGTTGGTGTCACAGAATTCAGAGCCAAAGAAGAGAAACCTCCTGGAACATGACCTCCCCATTGATTCGGATCAAACAGTCCTTTATATTTATTCAAATTGAGGAGAATAATCATATATTCCATACGATGGACACTTGTTAAATGTCCCTGAAAAATTGGACACTCACGTGTACTTGACATAAAGAGTGCAAACGCAATATTTGTTCGTTGAGTAGACGTCAGACTTTTGAATGTTGGGAGAGAATGAATAAAAGAATGAAGATCTGCATACGTGGTCACAGTTCGATAATACCAGACAGTTTTCACTAAATCATGCATATCGGCAGAAGAACGATTAAAAGCTGGAAGAATCTCAAAACATCCAGCCACCCTCTTTTTCAATTGAATTTCTACATGCCTTCGAAACGTATCAAAGTCAAGAGATGGTGGAAGGGAACCCCAAAGATCACGAATAGATCTTGGGTAGTTCATTTGATATCCTTGCTGCGCGTGACGCGTTAGGAAGAGTTTTGTAAGATGATGACCATCCATTCGGTCATGCAGAGAATTAAACCAAAAGACAGAACCGTTAGTTGGATGAGATGTTGATCGTGATTCAAATCTTTGAGCTTTAATGACTTCCTCAGCATCCGACGCATATTGATGAACACGAGCTACCTCATCAAAGGTTGGTCTAATACTTGAAACCATTTGATTTGTCCAAAGAGAACTATGCGTCGAATATGATTGAGAAAAATAAACAGGATGAAATACATTTCTATGCATTCTATACGTATAAAACATAAGACATTATTTTTTTAACCCATACCACAGAGAGCATAGAAAAGAAGCTAAGATCATTTGGAAGGGAAATCTATGTGAAAAAAACTTTCCCTACTATAGAGGGGGGTGTATTTTGATTGTGTCTGTAATAGTGTCTTGTATAGATTCTCTGCATAGATCTGAAATGCAAAGACAAAGAAATGCTGTGAGAGATCTTTGATATGATGCAAAATGTCTCTTTGATTCTTTGATGTGATATATGTCTGTTGAGAAACAAAACATACATCTCATGCATGCTATCGACCATAATAGACGGTCTATCGTGTCTACATTCTCTGTATTTGATAATGTTTATAAAACCATATATTTCTATGATCCAAGGATCTTATGTCATAAAGGTCTTGTTCGTAAGAGAAGAGATATCTTCTATACAACATTGTATGTTATAGATATATCTTTCAAAGGAATGAGATAGAGTATTGTATGATATAAAGCATTGTATTTCATATAAAAATTCTCTTTTTTTATCTTTCAAAAGAGGATGATGGTATATATGTATAGAGTATTCTATGAACGATACAATAGAAAACATAGATACATATCTATGAACAAAAGAGATCATGTATGAAAGATATACATAGTATTTTATTGCAATGTTATGAAATTAAAAAAAATTGCATATATATGTAGGGGGTTGGGAAACGTTGGAGTGATGTATATAGAGAGTTGGAAACGTAGGAGTGATGGAATGTAGAGATATATGTATAGGAACGAAACAAGTGTTGTGTCTGGGTTATAGAATAGTCTGTAATGGAGTGCATGAGATAGAGATATGAATGAAATGAAGAGTTATTATATTGTCTGGAACGAAGAAGAAGAGATGTTTTCTGTGTGTGAAGGACAGAGCCCCTCTATAGTAGGGAAAGTTTTTTTGTGAAAAGTGTTGGTGTGTGTAACGATGTGTTTTTCTTGTGGTTGTGTGTGTTTGTTGTTTGTGTTGAATGTTTTGTAATGTATTCAGTGTATTTTTTGATGTTTGTTTGCATTTGGATGGGGATGTCTCTGTTTGTGTGTGTGTGTATTCTAGATCTTTTTTTTTGTCTTTTTTTCAGAGAGTGAGCTAAGGCGTGAAATCAGCCGCCTGGGGACTACGGCCGCAAGGTTAAAACCCAAAGGAATTGACGGGGGCTTACACAAGCGGTGGAGCATGTGGTTTAATTCGACATAACGCGCAAAACCTTACCAATTTTTGACATAGAAAAGAAAGCTTCGAGTCTCGTTGCTTTTTATTTTCTACAGGTGCTGCATGGCTGTCGTCAGTTCGTGGCGTGCGCTGTTGGGT
>Ga0181581_10002499_pt1 | contig 14396 bp, 19 predicted proteins | sample 071ome_22_FD_132433 | JGI IMG/M metagenome (GOLD analysis project Ga0181581, IMG submission 132433) | Coastal salt marsh microbial communities from the Groves Creek Marsh, Skidaway Island, Georgia - 071404AT metaG (megahit assembly) | ecosystem: Environmental > Aquatic > Marine > Intertidal... | reverse complement strand
TGTAGGTAGGCCTGTGTCCAGTTGATCTGTGTCATGCTGGCGTGCCAGGCATCGTGTGCCGACCATATGTGTTGGTAATAGATCTCACTGAGCTGGCTATCGCTCTCGGGTCCGTCGTGTGGCCATTCGTGTGGCCTTCCTATGTCGTGTGGCAATGCACGCCGCACCTGTCCCCCCGCACCGAACCAACAATGCCTGGCGAAACTGGTCCACATGATCACCACTGTGTCGGTGCGTGTGAGCGGTGTGTTCAACACACGATCCATTATGTACCTGTTGCTGGCGCCCGAGTGGCCCAGGTTCAACACCGGTCGATTCAGTTGCTGACCCAACACGGCTGGCCATGCCCGTGGGTGAGGCTGACTCCACTGGAAGCCCTCCAGTCCCTCGCCCAGGGTGTTGCTACATCCAAAGGCCACCAATCTCTGCATCCTGTCCATATGTACATATTTAATCAGGGTCGGCCGGCTGGGCCCAGAAAGAAAAAGATCTGGCCCCGGTCGCATAGCATTTTTATTTTGGTAATAAATTTGGCAATTTGTAAGCCCCATGGCCTAAAAAGGACCGGGGTGGTGCTAAAATACCCCCATATTAAAAAAAATGCACAGCGGATTTTTTACCCTGCATACCCAGGTCGACACATCGTGTAACTGTGCTATAATGAGCTATGTCACCTTTGAAGTGGATACTGTTGACGGCATTTGTTGTGAGTGCATACTGGTTCTGGGCCTTGTATGTGATCATAGCCATCATGGTGTTGGGTGCATACTTGGACACGGGCAAGAGCAGTCGATCCACGCCCGGCAAACGCAGGCCATATCGATTCAAAACAGCCAAACGCACAGTGCCAAGACCACCCAGATACAGGCCAGCCAAACCCCACAGATTCCCCAAGACACGACGCAAATGGGGTCGACCAGTCAAGATAGACAAGGTGTGGAAGTTGTGAAGTACTACTACGTCATGTGCCAGAGAGGCAAGTTGATACATCGTTGCTATGTGCAGTTGGATCGGGAATCCGCTGACATACTGCATGACTCACTGGAACAGCGATATGATCTGGTACAGGTGTGTGATGTGCCCGCGAGTGAAGTGGACAGGCAATTGCTGTTGTAAAAACTGCCTCCACCCGGTGTTCCTCAGATCAAAAAAATTTGCACAGCAGAAAAAAAAGGTCTAGCATTACCATCGGGGTCGTGTTATAATGCGTGTGCGGTCATGGTGAAATCAGGAGTATCCAGACACATCCGGTGTTTTGACGCTGGAGCTCGAGAGGGCACTACAGGTTCGAGTCCTGTTGACCGTACCAAAAGGACTGTGGGATCCGCCCGGTTTCGTCCACAGCGGAGCCGGGTCAAAAAGTCGCCCTATAAATATCAGCATGACAGTGGATTTCCGAGTATTGCACGATGTGGTCAGCACAGCAGAGCTGGAGCAGATCTGTGCAGAAATGGATCAGTGCCTGGAGCGTGAAACCCTGCCCGACATGGGACGCACTGCAATGGCCAGAAGATACAGGATCAATGCCCAACAGCACCTCTATCCCATCACACAGCAGTTCGCGATGCGTGTCATGGAGGACCTGCCCGACGAGATGCTCACATTCATGGCCTTCGTGGAACAGCACCGGTCAAATAGCCTGCACACCGACAACCATCCCAATCAGGGTCGTGGACACAGCATACTGTTGCCGTTGCGACACGTCACTCCCGGCGTGGATCGCACAGTGGTGTTTGATCACAGCACCATCACTGACCTACGACAGGAACAGATCGATGCATACCAGGCCCAACAACGCATAATACACAGTGCGAGAAAATGGCCACACAGGGGTGATCACCAACGACGCTATCAACTGGAACACTGTGATTCAGTGGTGGATCACATGACAGTGGCCGGTGTGTTCGAGTACAGGTTGGGAGATGCTGTGTGTTTTGATGCACACGCCATACACGCTGGATCTGATTGGCAGAGGCACTCACCGGAACGCCAACACAAGGACTATCTGCTGATACACACCACCATCAAACAAGGACCCTTCGCCCGACAGTTCCGCAACGAGTCCTACTGATCAACACCAAACCAGTGGCGTTGATTGATCAGGCCGTCGTACACCCTTCTCTGTGATTGTCGATAACTGCAACCGTTCCACCAGTCCTGGCCGGCTATGTCCATGCGGCACAGTTCGCACTCGCCTATGACCCACGTGGGATCGTACCACAGGGGTTTGCCCGGTCCCGGTGTGAGGCAGTGAGTGTGATACCACACCGGTTTGCGTGTCATGAGGTATATGGTCTTCCTCTGCTCTATGGTGTACATAAAAATACTTAATATCGCGTGTGTCACCATAATATGCTGTTTGATTCATGCCGATAAATATCAGCACATGATCAAAGTCATATCAGATCACTCTCCCTATTACACCACGATCACCTGGCCCGAATTGCCCAAAATAATATCTTGGCTACAGGCACACGTCAATGACGACAGGGTTTGTCAACCACACCCATTCCCGACAGCCCGGAAGCACACTCGCAAAAGCATAGATCTGTCAGAGATATATCATTGCCTGCCCGGCCTGGACAGCATATCGTGGAGCAGAAACGGAAGTGTTCTGATATCACAGCCCGGAGATTATTCCTCACTGCACAGAGACAAGACCGAAGGCCCGGAGGCCGACGACCTGGTGGGATTGAATTTCCCCATAAAGGTGCTGGACCAATGTTGCAACACCTACTGGGTGGATGATGAAGTGTTGAAGAATGATCCACGGACAATGTATTACGATGTACACAACGTGGACGATGAATGGTGGTCCATGCTAGGTCAACACCGGACACCTCGGGCCTGTACCACTGTGCTACAGAACGACCAGGCAATGTTGATAAACACCGGCGAGTGGCATTACTGGGGGAACACCTCTACCACACACGAGAGGATAATCATGAGTTTGCGATTAGACAACAAAATGAAAAAAGATCATGACTTCCAACGAATACATGATCTGTTGATCAATCAGTGATAGATCTATCACACTGCTATTTTTGAATAAGGTATATCGGTCAACAGCATACAACCGGGTTGGTGTGTGATCGCTATCTCCACATCCGGCGATGTGGTCAATATGCTCTGTGGCGTCACACCACAGGCCCAGAACACAGGCAGATGTCCCTGCACAACTTTGGGCACATCTCCGTAATCGGGTTTGGTTAGGTCTCGTATTCCTATCTGTGTGGGATCTCCGATGTGTACAGGAGTTCCATGTGCCAGTGGATACCTTGACGATATCGCTATGGATTCTATGGCATGGTCCGCACGGAACTGTCTCATGCTCACCACCAGTCGTCCTCGAAATTTGCCCACGGACTCGCATTCGTTCCAGGTACGGTACATGGCCACCATCGAACCATCATTGAGATGAGGCAACGGCAGTCCTGCATCCAAGAACAGTTGATCAAAACTGAAACTGCATCCGAGAACAAAGGCCACCATGTCGTTGGTCCAGTATGACGAAATGTCAGAAACTATGTCCACTAATTTACCTTTACGCCACACGCGATATCTGGGAAGATCGGTACATATGTTGATATCCCCCAATGACTTCAACACTGGATCTCCGGGATCTCCCTGTGCCAACACCGGACACGGTTTTGGATTCAATCTGCAGAACTCTGCGAAATCCTCGGCATCCGACTTGTCCACTATGCACAAGTTACCCTGAACATAGTCTCTACACCATCCACTGGTATATCCAGTGTATTCCCCGGCACGTATCAGTTGTCTGGCTTCTTTGATGTTTTGCATGATGTTTTATTTAATGATCATAGAATAGTCGACGAAAATTAGTTAAATACAGATATATGAGCAACAATATAAACGACACTTTCAGGAATGTAGCAAATGTACACAAGGACGTGTGGAACAGCAATCAGTTGAAATGGCTACGACACGAGATCAAACAGTTGAAAGCATCGGCACGCAAACCGTATGACTTCAAAAACTTTGTAGATCCCGGCAACGGTTCTAGGCCTGAATCGGTCTTTCCTTTTGAACCAGTAGACCGATTACAACCACTTTCCAGATTTGTCAACGTGGATCCAAGCAACAGCATAAGACAGGCAGTGATCAACAAGATACAGCATTTCAAAAGTGAACTAAAAGTTGCCCAGCCTCGTTTTATGTTCCTACAAGAATGCCATGCACCTCACGGCCTATACCATCATTCTAGTCATGATATAATGCAGGTCACTAAAATGTTTTTAATGCCAATAAACACAGACCCGTCATCGGACAAGACACTGGTGTTTTCGGACACGGCTTCCAACCACCCGGAAATGTTAGAACGATGTTCTCAACCAATATCGCCAACAGAAAACAGCAACAGTTTTAGATATGACCTACGGCACACAGTGATTCAGAACAACGGTCATCCGTATAATCGATTAGACAATTTAACCGTGGAAAAAGTATATGATCATGTACCTGGTACCATGCTGGAAGTGACACCCGACAAATTTTTGGCAAACACTTTTTTCAAATCCGGAAAAAACAAAGATTACATTTTGGTAATATTTCATTTACCAGATATACTCACTATTTTTTAAAAGTTTTTTTGTTTATTTAAATAAACAAAAATGAAACATCATCCACAGGCACACATACAAGGAATACGTTCATCACGGATGGTCGACAACCACTGGATACCCTATCCCAGTGCAAAAACCGATTTGAAAAATAACGGAACCTATGCAAACAAGTTTGCCGAAGTTTGGAGACGAACTCCAAAAATATTGATCGGAGTACAAGATCTGCGAGCTCGCAGAGGCACGTTCAACACGCCATGGAACGCACCCAGCAATCCACTGTATGCCATGCCCGAATTGAAATTCATCAACGACACGCTGTCAGATCTAATGGACGAGAGGGCCATGGAGTTGTACAACGAGGCCAAGAACTCCAACAAGAAACTGGCAGTGATGTGGAGTGGTGGAATTGATTCCACAGCAGTGCTGACATCGTTGTTGAAAAACATACCCAACAACGAACACGACATGATAGAGGTCATCATGACAACTTCCTCGATATATGAGAATGTTGAATATTGGAAAAAACACATCAATGGAAAGATCAAACAATCTTTTTATCTTGATATAAGTTTGAACACATACTTTCTTGACAAATACATTTTACTACACGGTGATCCGGGTGACTGCTTGTTTGGTCCCAGTATGCCCATGTATAAAGATTATTTTCTCAAAGGTCTGCACAAACAACCGCATAGCATACACAAAATAAAAATTAAAAACTATTTGACAGACGATCTAGCAGTAGATTTCAATCAATGGTACTATGACAAAATAAGTCAAAGCATAGGCGAGATTGAACAGCAAGATTATGTATCAACTGTTGCAGATTTCTGGTGGTGGACCTATTTCAACTTCAAGTGGGAATTCAGTTGCCAACGTCCATTCTTTTATATGAGATCTACCGGCGACAAAGACGGAATGCCCTTGTACAAGAAACCAATATCATATGAGCATCAACAACAGTTTGCAAAAAATACTTTTTTCAACACAGACAAGTTCCAGCAATGGTCCTACACCAATTTAAAAAGATTAATTCCTGACGATGACCAGTCACAACACAAAATAGATGTAAAAAGATATGTGTACGAGTTCGATCACAATGAAATTTATTTTGTTGAAAAACCAAAAGTGGGAGTCAAAAATCCCACACAACACATAGATATCGATAGACCAGTTTATTATGACAACAACTGGATAGGTTATAGTGGAAACGAAGACAACAGCACGGTTGATAAAAGTATGAGATATCTCATAGAAAGGTACGAGGGTTAGCAACACATTAAAGATATGGAAAACTATTACAGCAAAAAATATCCAGTTGATCATGTGAAAAAAATTAAATCATCGCGAATGGTCGATAACTGGGAGATCCAACAATATCTAAATCAAATGAAAAAAAACAATTTTGCCGTTGCTTGGGTTCTTATTCCGAGGATATTGCTAGGAATTCATGACACTCGTCCTCGCAGAGGCACGTTCAACACGCCATGGAACGCACCCAGCAATCCACTGTATGCCATGCCCGAATTGAAATTCATCAATGACAAAATGAGTGACTTGCTGGACGAGAGGGCCATGGAGTTGTACAACGAGGCCAAGAACTCCAACAAGAAACTGGCAGTGATGTGGAGTGGTGGAATTGATTCCACTGCGGTATTGGTTTCGTTGTTGAAAAACATACCCAACAACGAACACGACATGATAGAGGTCATCATGACAACTTCCTCGATATATGAGAATGTTGATTTTTATTTTAAACACATCAGTAACAAGTTAAAACAAAAAAATTACATAGACATAAAACTAGATGTTGATTTCCTAGATCAGTACATTCTATTACACGGAGACCCAGCCGACTGCTTGTTTGGTCCCAATATGCCGTCGAGCAATAATCAAACTGTTAAAAATTATGAGTCATCGGGCATCCATTTAAAATTACACAGCATACATAAAATAAACATCAAACACCCTTTGCTGTCAACATATCAATTAGGGTTTGATTTCAATCAATGGTACTATGACAAGATAAATCAAACAATACAACAGGCTGGACAATCTGATTATGTATCAACTGTTGCAGATTTCTGGTGGTGGCAATACTTCAACTTCAAGTGGGAATTCAGTTGCCAACGTCCATTCTTTTATATGAGATCTTTACAGCAATATAGCAAAAGAATGCCCATGTACAAGAAATCGATACCACACGGACATCAAGAGCAATTTGCCAAGAACACATTCTTCAACACAGACAAGTTCCAGCAATGGTCCTACACCAATTTAAAAAATTTGATACCTAAAGATGTATCACAACACAAAATAGATTTAAAAAAATATGTGTACGAGTTCGATCACAATGAAATTTACTTCAGTACAAAAACAAAAGTGGGAACCAAAACCCCGGTAAATGTTTTGAGAACTGTGAATGTGAATGGTGACGGCACGGTAAATCCTTTTTATTATGACGACGAGTGGGTAGGACACGCCTGGAATGAAGACGATCATATGGTCTCTAAAACTTCCAGAATGCTTCTGGATCGTTATAAAGGGTAATAATTAACGTTATGTCAAACGAGTTATATGGATTAATAGACCCGGCCGCTAATAAATTTGTCGTGGTGTCAACAAATTTTTCTGCTATTAAACAAGTACAATTTGTCATAATGCAAAAATATTTCTATCCGGTATTAAACATAACCCAAACAATAGATTACCAAAAAAAATATAACACTGAGTATAGAGATATAATATTAGATAACATAGACAATACCAATTGTGTAAAATATGGTGTCAACACTACCATGATTCAAAGTCTAGAGCAAACAGTGTCACTGCATAATGCCAAAGAATCCGGTATCATGATTTCACCAACTGACATAGATATTTCCTATAAATTGAAAGACGTATTAGAAATAATATTAGAAATTTTTGAAATTGTTCAAATACAGTTAGATTCAATAAAAAATTTTAAAATAGATTCAACCAGAGATAAAGATAATGGAATAAAAGAATTTTTTAATTTTTTAAAACTATTAGTGGACACACCAGATCATAGTGAGGAATTAAAAAAAATATTTGAACAAGAGCTAAATTTAAACGATAGATATAGTGCAGATTTACACGAATACCAAAAATATGTTACAAAATCATTAATCGACTCTTTTAATAAAATAGACATTTCAAACAACGAATGTGTTCTAGACTTTATTAACGACATGATAGATAAAACATCAAAAACAAAAAACACAACGAGTCCGCGTTATCGATATTTTTTATTAGAAGACGGATTTGACAATTTGAGTTCTTTTCAAAAAAATCCAAATCTATATAAAGACTTAATCCGAGAGCACAGCATGATAGAACATATAAGATTTTTTTTGAGCAAGAAATTAAATGAAATTACAGATCGTTAAGTTCCAAAATTCTCCATTACCCAAATCTGTCAAAGACAAATTTGCAAAATCTAATACAGTATCAAATTTTTTAAGCATAGGATATGATCTTCCTTTGAGTAGGTCTGTGTATCCAGAAAATCCTTATAGTTTGTACTGGGGTCAGATTTATAAATTAATGCAAGGTATTTCAGACTGGCGAGCCCGATCGGGTACTTTTAATAATCCATGGAACGCACCCAGCAATCCACTGTATGCCATGCCCGAATTGAAATTCATCGATGATAAATTAGAGGACATTTATGATTCACGAGCCACGGAGTTGTACAACGAGGCCAAGAACTCCAACAAGAAACTGGCAGTGATGTGGAGTGGTGGAATTGATTCCACATCAGTATTGGTTTCGTTGTTGAAAAACATACCCAACAACGAACACGACATGATAGAGGTCATTTGTAATACCGATTCTATTTTTGAACATCCAGAATTTTTTATGAAATTTATTTACAGAAAACTAGCAATTCGAAGTTCTGTTTTCTTTTTAGTCACAAACGAGTTTCTAGATCAGTACATTCTATTACACGGAGACCCAGCCGACTGCTTGTTTGGTCCCAGCATAAGCAGAATGAAAATGGCTATACGTCAAGGAGTTCACCACGAATCCTGGCAAAAAAATATGGATCTAATAAAAAAACCATTGATACAAATTCTAGAAAACAAAACCAATTTTTATAAAATAAGTTTGCCAGAAAACTATCTTTCTGACAAGCATATCTCGGAGTTTTCAAAAAACTGCGTTGATTGGTTTTGTGAAAAACTCTCGAATAATATTATTGAAAACAAACACAATGATTATCTCACTAGTATAGCAGATTGGTATTGGTGGACATATTTCAATTTCAAATGGGAGTTCAGTTGCCAACGACCGTTTTTATACAATAACAGCGGAGAACATATATCTTTTGAAAAACAAAAATTTTTCTCTAAAAATACTTTTTTCAACACAGACAAGTTCCAGCAGTGGTCCTATACTAATTTAAAGTCACTTATTCCAACAGCAGACATGACCAAACACAAATCTTTGGTTAAAAAATATATTTTCGACTATTCTAAGATGACCGAGTATTACAAGTATAAAAATAAGATTGCTGGACAACAACCGGCATTAAAAATAACACAACCGGACCTCTTATTTGATCAATATTGGCAACCAAATCATGATGTTGATAATTTTTATGATAAAATGCTGAGCGAGTACAAAGGATAGTTATATGCGTATATTATTTAAAACTAGCCAGAAAACACATATTATCATTGATTTAATTGGTAAATATCAGCAAGTCAAGAATGTAAACACAGCCTTGATTTAACGTTAAATAAAAAGGAAGAAACACAATGACAAAAACAACTAAAATCAGATGGGTTATTGCACACGAGCCTTTATCTTTATTCGTAAGAGCGGCTAAAGATTTCCAAGATTTCGTGAACAGAGCTCAGACTGCAGAAAAAATCGAAGTTGAAATCATGACATTAAGAGAGTACAGTGACAAATACAACAACGGTGTATTAGTTACTAAACACGACTTATTAGACTTGATGGAACAAGGTAAAATTGAAATGTCTCAAATGTACACTACATGGTTAGCAGAGCATTATGAACAAGATATGTTAGCATTAGAAATGCCTTTCATATTTGCAGATCATGATCATGCAACTAGAGTGTTAGAAGGTGAAGTAGGTGAAGAATTATTAAACAAAATCACTGAAAAATCTAACGTTAGAGGTATGGCATTTACTTACTCAGGTGGTTTCAGAAACGTAGTTTCTAACAAAAAAGTTAGCAAACTAGGTGACTTAACTGCGTAATAAATGAAACTTAGAACTAACAGAAACCCGGTTGCCCAAGAAACCTTCAAAGCACTAGGTGTCACAGATAGACACGTTTGTGAAATAGAAGATCTAAAAGGTGCAATCGAAGAAGGAAAATGTGAAGGCGGAGAAGGAGTTTACTCTAGAGTTTACCCTTTGGACCAGAACGAAGTGACCAAATCGGTTATTGATACGAAACACAGTTTGTTCTTAACAACCATGATCATGCGTAATGATTTCTATGAGAAATTATCTCCAGAAGTCAAGGCTGTTTTAAAAGCGGCCGCAATTGATGCCGGAAGAAAAGAACGTGAAACAACGATCGCTGATGGAGAAGAAGCCAAGGCTAGATTGAAATCAGAGGGTGTTAACGTTCACGAGCTTACCCCGGAAGAAACAGCAGAGTTCAAGGAAAAGACTAAAACGGTGTACGAAAAGTTCGAACCAACATTTTCACCTGGATTACTTGATAGAATCAAGAAAGCCTAGTTAGTTTTAAATCAACTTTTAAAAAGGGTCGCTTCGGCGGCCCTTTTTTTTTGACTAAATTTTTAATATTGTTCTTGCTTCAGAGACAGAAGCCACAGAGCCATTTGTTTTTTCTATCGAAGATACGCATTGTTCTACTAGCTCTGCATTTGATTTCGCGAGCACATTTTTTTCGAGGTAGATGTTATCTTCCATGCCAACCCTAACATGGCCACCTTTTTGATGAACATATTCTGCTATAGGCAAAGACATCTTGCCTACTCCCAGAGCACACCAAATTGAGTTTTCCGGTAAAATTTTTAACGCATAATCAATTGTGTTGATGGAAGACTCCCATCCGTATTTGACTCCCGTCACTATTTGCCATATGGGTTGTCTGCTCGTAAGTCCGTCACTAATGAGTTTTTTTGCAATTCTGAGATCACCGCTGTCAAAAATTTCAAATTCCGGAAGTGTGCCATATGACTGTATTTTCAAAAGCATCTCAGCAACGACAGGAATAGAGTTTATCCTAACACCGTCGTCATCTTGCATCATGGTGTTAAAGTCTAGACTACATATATCAGGACGTATACTATCTATGTGTTCCACTCTTGTTTGAGCATCCATTAATCCAGAATTATCATTTGTTAATGGCTTATACACAGCACCCGGACCTGTGGTGAGATTAATAATAAGATTTTCGTTCTTGTTTCTTATCAAGTCAACAGTTTTTTGGTAAAGATCTTTGTCCATAGACGGTTTACCGTTATCTGGATTTCGAACGTGTATGTGTACTATGGAAGCACCCGCCGCCGCGGCATCCAACGAGGATTGTGCAATTTGTTCCGGTGTTATTGGCAAGTATGGTGTGGAGTTTGGATCAGTTTTACCACCAGTTACAGCACAGGTTATAATTGTTTTCATTAGTAGTTATATTTAAGTTGTGTGTTGACAGGTGAGAAAAAAAATGTTACAATTAGAGTATTATGCCACTTACACCAATTGTTATTGAACAAACATCAAAAGGCGAAAGAAGTTATGATATTTTTTCTCGTCTTTTAAAAGATAGAATTATAATGCTGGACGATGTAGTTGATGAAAGACTAGCGTCAGTGCTAACAGCACAACTTTTATTTCTAGAGTCACAATCAGCAGACAAAGATATTACACTGTATATCAATTCTCCCGGAGGATCAGTTACAGCCGGTATGGCAATTTATGATACCATGCAATACATCAGATGTGATATAAGAACTGTGGTTTTAGGACAGGCCTGTTCCATGGGATCATTGTTAGCCCAAGCAGGTACGGCCGGTAAACGTTTTATTCTGCCACACGCAAGACACATGATACATCAACCATTAGGTGGAGCAAGAGGACAAGTCACAGATCTACAGATACACATCAATGAAATATCTAGAATGAAAAAGTATCTTACTGAAATCTATGTTAAGCACAACACCAAAAATAAAACTTATGAAATGTTGGCCGCGGACATGGAAAGAGATAATTTTATGACACCCGAACAATCAGTAGAATACGGACTTGCCGACGAAATAGTAACAAAGAGACCAAGTCCAGAAACAATTTAAAAATTTTGATTTATGGATAGTATTCCAGTTGTTCTAGAAATAGATGCACAACAAAATTCTAAATACAGTATATTGTTTAATGAAAAAAAACTATTCGAAGACATAACATCAGATGTTAAGGTTAATAAATTTGACGTTCATGCAATCAAACATAAATTTAATTCAATAACTATAAAAGGTAACGTTGTAGTAAATCGTTTGGAACTTGATGGTATAGACACTCGTTATTTTATTCATCATGGATTCACTAGTAATAAAAATAGAGGAAATGCAGATTCCATTTTCGTAAAATTTTATTTTTATACACCCATATGGAAATGGTATATAGATTGGATAAACAATGACAATTCATCTTTCAGACAAATATCCAAAGATCATTCGGGATTTATTCCGTTATGATAACAATTTTGGACCATCGAATAGTTTCAAAAATTTAAACTTCCCGTTTGATTATGATCTATCTAAACTTTATGAAGAAGCATCTAGTTTTGATTGGATCGGGCCTGGAAAAACAAAGAGTTTAGAAAAAATTGATCGCATTCTATTATACAAATCTAAATCAGAAAGTAATATCATAGGTATTCCTATTGTACAGCAGAAGCATGACGAAAAAGAAGAGGTGTGTTTCAATACAGAATCATATCCTGAATGGAATAATTTTTTAAAAAACATAAAATTATTAGGCGGTGTTCTACTTATAACTATGAGTAAAATGAGTCCGGATGGATTCATATATCCACACAAAGATTCAAATTTTGTTGCACACAAAATATATTTTCCGTTGAATTGGCCACGTGGTTGTTATTTTAAAATTTACAAAAACGGATTAGTAGACTTTTCTGATCTTAAACCAAAAATTATAAATTCCGGAGAGTATATACATTCGGTCATTAATGACAGCAAAGAAGAAAGAATTATTGTCAGTATCTTTGTTGATTGGAATGTAGAACCATGGAAAAAGATATTTGAAGAAACATTTTAATCTTTATGATGTTTAAAATCTAATTCTAATATCTTGATAATTTGTTTATTAATATTTTCTCGCATCACAGTTATTTCATCCTTCACAACTGAACGTTGTTCTCCGTGTGTGTATTCCAGTTGTTGTAATAATTCCCACAAGTTTATTTGAAAAGTCATGAGCTCCTCTCGTGCCAGAAACTCCTCAAATTCTAATTCGAATTTTTTATGATCGGTGTGTCCGATCGACATATATATAATAGCAGTTATAATAATAACAAAAAAATAACGCATAGGAAAGTATTTACATGAAACATTTAATAATGATAGCAACCGCGGTAATGCTCGTGTCATGCACGGCTATACCGACTTCACCAAAAGTTTCTTTTGGTAAAAAATGTTTGGCGTCTACAGATAAGGTCACGTATTCATATGTATGGATATATGACAAAAATTCTGGTTTGCCGGCCAACACCGAAGATTGTAAATTGATAGAAAAAAAGAAGTAATACTATTATTTTGATGAGCTTGTTGCTTTGTCAACTTCTTCAAAATCTTTGGTTATCTCGTCTTGTTCAACCTGTTGCTTGAATTTGTTACATTCAGCCGGGTTGAACATACAACCTAGGACCAATCCAATAGATCCGTCATATATGTTCGGCTCTTTGTTACTTGCTACGTCTTTGTTTTTAGACGCACAACTTGTCAAAAGAATGGCGAATAAAAATAATATCAATATTTTTTGAATTTTTAAAAATTTCATAATTACGCCATATTTATAATAGATTGATATCGACATGTCAATACAATTTCAACCGGTGAACAAATCTGCTCACCGGTTTTTTACCATACACAAATAATTTAGATGTTGGACGGATCTACTTTGATGTGTTTTAATATTTTGCCAGCATTTGATCCATGCTTGATCATGTAGCCAGTTGTTCCGTTTCCGTATGTGTCAACGGATTGAACTGCTCTTTTCATAGCGTTCTCTTTGTGCTCGATGTCTTTCTTTTTGTAATATGAGGACATCATATAAGTGTGTCTATCTTTGGTGTACATAAGTAACCTCCTTTTTTCTTTAAGTTGGCCACTTTTAACTGATGTGGATCAGCCACTTTATGTCCATGTGGATGGTTCAGTATTTATATGCAAATAGCACATATCACCTATGTTTATATTACAACCCAAAACAAAAAAAGTCAAGTTGATCGTTGACCGAATTTGTTTGATAGTGTATAGTGTGCTATAAGTAAATGCAAATAATAACTATTCGCAACTAATAAAATTATGATTACCACTCTACTAGCAACCACGTTTGTAATAGCCAGAGAAGGACTTGAAGCATGGCTGATAGCGGTGTTGGCCATCACAGCGGCCAACAACAATCCCAAACATATAAAAGTCATTATATGGGCAGTTTTAGGGTCTATTTTGGCCACTATTGCTTTGGGCACTACAACTGCCCAGTTATTAGGCAATCACGCAAATACAGAGCGATTTGAAGGGTTTATAGGGGTCATTACAGG
>Ga0181581_10002498_pt1 | contig 14400 bp, 14 predicted proteins | sample 071ome_22_FD_132433 | JGI IMG/M metagenome (GOLD analysis project Ga0181581, IMG submission 132433) | Coastal salt marsh microbial communities from the Groves Creek Marsh, Skidaway Island, Georgia - 071404AT metaG (megahit assembly) | ecosystem: Environmental > Aquatic > Marine > Intertidal... | reverse complement strand
TACGGCTTGGTTGTCTTGCCCGTATCCTTTCTTGCCGAGCATTTCCCTGCCTCTAACCATCAAATCGTATGCTAGTTGGCCTTTCGCTACTGCGTCGGAAATGTCTGCGGCTGGTACGAGCCTCGATTGTAACTGTGTGTGTGCTGGGTCTGCTTCCCATTCTGATTGGAAAAGAGCGCAGGACGCTCGTTGTGCTGATGAGACTCCTGCGGCGAACTCGGCACCTATGTCGACTGTGTTCATGTTGTCTAGGTATTGGTGCCAGTCCTTTGCAGTGGTTAGGAACATTATTGGGGAGTCTCTGATTGATTGGTTCTTAGAAACCTTCAATGCTCCTCGGAAATCAGCGATTCTGAACAATCCTGCTAGAGTTCCTGAAACACCTTTAGAAACTATATCCTCACCTAGTATAGCGCTTTGCAGTCTTAAGTTTCTCCAATCGAATACTTTCGATGGCGGGTTGCTGAGTGTGTCGTAGTCTGAATCTTCGAATGTCTGATTCATGTCTTCTTCTTCTATGTCGAAATCGTCGTCATATTCATTCATGTCTTCCCCTCCTTCGGGGCTTTGTTTGTATGCTACTGTCATTACTGTCTCTCCAGTTGGGTTGTGTATCGCTGAGAAGACGGTGTAGTCAGGGTTGTCTTCAACGACTGTCGCTTCGTCCTCAGGTATGCTCACAACTGTTCCGTTAGACCTCGTGAAGTTCATCTTATCATCCCACCTACTAGCATCCCTTTTATAGCCATTATTGTTGCTCCCAAACCTACTGCAACTAATCCAATTGGAAGCCCGACTACTGCTCCCGTCGCCGCGCCCCTAACAAAAGGGCGAGGTTGGATTACATCGTATTCTGATTCGTCTGCCCCCGATGGGCCGGCTGCTAGCCGGCTTACCGAAAAGGCGGACCACGACCTCCTACTCCGCTTGCCTTGAATCCCATCTTCTCGGCTTGATTGTGTGCTTCTTCGAATGTCATTCCTTCTGACATGTATTGGTGCATAGCCCTAATGTGCATCTCGTTGGTTCCGGATGGATGCTTGTTTCTTATCTCGTCAATAGACATTGTACCTGCGAAACCGGACATACCCGGTGGTTTGGTGTTGTATGCTTTGGAATAGACTGGGGCTGGACCGGGATTCTTGAAGGGAACTTTCCTACCTCTAATAGGGGCTCTACTAGATGAGCCGAATATTCCGGGGATTCCTGCTCCACTGTTCTGACCAGCGAGGTATCCTTGTAACTCGTTTCTTGCGAGTTTTTCTTTCTTTACGGGTCTAGAACTCTTTCTAGCCTGCTTCGCAGTGTAGGATTTAATCTCTCTGTCTAACTTCGAAAGCGAACGCATAGCAGTGTTAAGAGTAGCGTTAGGTTCTTTACCCTCAACAAACCCCTGCTCTACTAATCTAAGTATAGAGGAGAACTTAGAATCTACGGACTTCATGTATAGAGTATCTTGAGATAATATGTATCTATGAGTAGAGGTAATTCTATCTATCTCTCTAGCGACGGCGCTTACTACTCCTGAGTAGGCAGCATCATCAACTGCTCTACGAGGGTTCGCTACTGCCGATAGTGCCGCTAGTTGTGCTTGTTGTTGATTTTGTAACTTCATAGCCGCTAGTTCTAGAGTTCTTAGATACAGTCTCTTCTCGGCTTCTATCGAGGATTCGGTCATGCCTTCGCTGGCGTAGTTGTTCTCCACCAAAGCGATGAACTCTTCCGCAACGGAAATCACCGGTCTAATCTGCTCGGTTCCTCTAAGGTGCTCTATATCGTACTTCATCAAAATGCTCTTTGCATCTTGTCTAAAGTCGAAAATGACCTTTTCGGCAAAGCCTGCACTAACACCCACGGTTATTCGCATGAGGGTGGCGGTTATGAGGATAGTGCATGGTGCTCTATTCAGGTGCAGGTAGTCTACGCTGCTCTTTGGCTCCTATTTCCTTGATGTCACCGACAGTGTCTCTTACTTTTTCTATTGCTGCTGGTGCTGCTAATGCTGCTATGAATATCGCACCCAAACCTGCTCCTGTCAGCAATCCTAGTTGTAACCCAACTGCTATTCCGGCACCACCTTCCACTGCAACCTTAGCGGTGTCGATTGCTGAGTCCACCTTCTTTTCTACTGCATCGACTTTGCCCTGAACTGGGTCCGTGATGAAATCAAATGGACCACCTAGGTCGTCATGAGTAGCGGTCATCGCCACATAGCCTAGTTGCTCGGCACCGACATCTGCGCCTCTTTGTACTGCTTGCATATTCATGTCACCGGTGTATCTAGCCCTATTAGAGCCGATTTCTCCCCACTTCTCGGTTACATCTTCTACTACTACACCGAATGTCTTCTTGAATGGTAGACTACCGATTCCTGCGAAGTTCGCACTTGGGTTGAATAACGGTAACTCGAATGCCGCACCTGAACTCACCCATGCGTCGTAGATTTGTTGCCCTGTTACTCTGTCTGAACCGGGTATGAAATACTGTGACATGCTTCCGGGGATTACGAAGAACTTGTTCTTGTACTTCGCCAACCACATGTCTATTTGGGCCTGTTCGAATGTAAGTTGGAGTGTAACATCCTCAGGGTCATCGGTTAGTCCGGTTCTCTCGAGGTCCTCTTCCATATCGCCGGTAGTCTCCACCACTGCTTTCCTAAATCTTGCTTTTTGTTTAACGGTCTTACCAGTCTGCGTAAAGTAGAGGAAATAGGCGTCTGTTGGGTCATCGTCACCAAAGTCATCGAACACCCTTATGCTTCCGGGAGCGGTGGTGATGTATTCGTCCTCTTCATTTAATTCTAGTATAGGCCCTTGATATCCCTCGTATATCTCGAATAACGCTATGCTATATGGGAAGGAGAAAGTTATCCCGGCTAACTGTGTCTCATAATATCCGGGTTTTGAAGAAGGTTTCGTGTCCGCAATAGTGGACCTCAGGTCGAGGGAACTTATCCATGGTAGGATTAGAGAACCCCCGCTGGAACTATTCTCTTGGATGAATTGGTTAAGAGACTCAAATCCGGGTGTGTAGACTCTGTTTTCTACATCAGCGGTTGTTACTGTTGCCTTCGGGACTAAGAAGTCCCACTTCTCGTCACCGGGTCTAGCGTCAGATGTTCTTCTATCGGGGTTCACCACTATTGACCTACGGCCTCTTTCAATCGCGGATTCTATTGATACTTCTGTTACGTCCTCCAAGGCTAGAACCATTCTTTCTGAATTGTGAAGCCGGTTCAGTTTCGAATCTATGTTGTTATCGTCGTAAGGTAAGAGTGCTTGGCCTATAACTAAGAACTTATCACCGACTCTAGAGAAGCCCCTTTGTGGGAAGTAAACGTAGTTAATCGCTGGCCTAGAGAGATATGTGTAGGTTTCGGGGTCAGTCAGTCTCATCTCTATTTTACTACCAGTATGGGTGGTGTCGAAGTAATATTCAATCCCTAGAACCTCTTGGGCTTGGGCTGTCCCTATCATGGGTACTATTGGTATTTCCTTCCTAGTAAGGCGGATTGTTTCTTCTTCCTCTTCGACCAGTTGTAATTTGTTGGTTGCGTCTAAACCATTGTTTTTCGAGGCAGCGAGAGGTTTGTCATCAGGCTCTCCACTGATGAACTCCATCCTGCCGAGAACCGAGTAATTGTCGAAAACCTCTATCTGTTTACTGAAACTAATTTTGCTGAGTAGGTTTACATTTTTCCTGAAAGTCGGGAATGGATAGGCGTTCTTCGTGTTGGCCATACTGTAATCAACTCCATGCTGGTTGACCCAATGGTCTATCTCGGTTTGCCTAGTAGCCTCGTCTAATTGCTTCGGGAATCTGTATATCCAAACTGCCTTACCAAATTCGTTTGTTGTGTTCGCCGAAGTCGTGGCGGAGAGTTCACCATTTGACGACGGGAAAATCCATTGCGGCGTGATTGCGTAGTTTATTTTGGAAGTCCCTGCTTTACGGGTACCGATGAAGGTTGTCTCTGCGAAATCCCTGACTAGATATCTCTCCCTTCGAGATTTTCTATTTCTATGTGGTAATCCTGTGTATTTACCAATCTTCAACTCCCCTTTCTTTGCGTCGTCGGCTTGATATCGTTGTGTAGTGACACCATCTTTATCAGCCCTGTCTTTTCCTTGAATTGCCACTTCTCTCTCTAAGAAGAAAAAATCATTTGGGGAAATTGTCTTGTTCTTGTAGTACTTGTAGGGCTCTCGGGCGGAATTAATCGAAAGTTCACCTAGGGGAGTAATTATGTAGTTCTCATGATGGAAGTATTGCACCACTGTCGCAATCATCTGCCCTGCGTAAGCCGCTTCGGGTAACTCTCTTTCTGTTCTCAATGGGGTAAACCCAAGAAATGTTTCGGTGTTGTCATACTGGGCCACATAGTGACTAACCCTACAAGCCATTATTCCTGTATTGTCAAAGGTTATCCTTGGGCCGTCTTCGGCATTACCACTATAATCACCGGTTTTACCTGCCCCTCCCCAACCGTGTGTCGGCCAAGAATGATTGGAGAGATTCCCGTCCCAATATCGCCAACTGGTGCCGGGGATGATTTCCCCTGCCTTGTATGCTTTGGGAAGTCCGGGAATGCTCGTCGTCGTTGCTTGCTCGGAATCTACCTGTCCGAGCCCATCGGTGAACTCGGCACCCAATAATGCGCTAAAGTCGTCGCCCATCATCCGCATCACAGTAGTCTTCGCATGGAGGCCCTCGTATTAACGAGTGCGCCTCCTAACTCCTGCATGTCTACGTCAACTGATGTGTGAGATGCTCCAATCGCATCCACTGGTTGATTCAAATCCAAGGCGGCACCGTTCTGTTTTCGTAGCATGGTCTGCTTCCGTATCGAAGCGTTTCTCGCTGCTTCCGACCTCTGTAATTGCATGTCTTTGCTCCAACTCTTCATTCCGCTAATACTTCTAGCGTGTCTTCGACCGAGACCACCAATCATCATTCGGCCGGATAGTGAGGAATCGCCCTCCATTAGCATCTGCTCCTCGTCTTGTAGTGCGACTACTTTACTGCAAGTGAAGTCGTAAGCCGCTTGCATGGTGCTCATTTGTGAATCGGTGTACATAGTAGGGTCGAACATAGCGTTCTCAAGTCCCCGCTTTACTAGATTTAAGTTAGCAATGGTTGCGTGACTTGTTGTTTTCCAACCGAGCATTCCCTTCTCTATCACTAGGTTTCCGTCAATTCTCTGAATGTCATCCATCATTAGTGCGAACTGTTCGTCATCCATCTTAGGAACGCCATTAACGATTTCAGGTTGTTTCGCTGGTTGTGCTGCTACATTCCTAGTTAGGAAGTAAAGGCCTCCGAGAGCAACGCCCCCGTAGATGTATTTCTTTGTGTTTTTCTTCATTTAGTCCACTCTCCCAATGATTGATAGAACGAATACAGCACCGAATAGTCCAGCGAGAAATGCACTGGTTCGGTTACTCACTTGCTCACTTCCTGTAATAATACAGGAGTCCAGCAACACCGATGACTGCAAGTAGAGTCATGTTGTTGGTCACGAACGACTGTGCTTGCTCCTTCATTCCGAAAAGTCCGGGTGTGTTGTAGTGGCTAGGATATGTGTTCATTACATTCCCAATACCATAAACTCCCGGACTTGGTAGTACTCCTACTCCATCATTACCGTAGATGTGTATTTTGCCGTCTCCCATCTCGTTAGATGGGTGACCACCGAGTCCGAAGAATCCCGGACTTGTTGGGGTCGGCATTCTTCCACCGTAGCCTCTATGGGTGTTGTTCCCAAATATAGATGCGCTAGTGTTCATCAGGTCTTCTGTTCTAGGTAGTCTACCTATTCTTCGTTGTAATCCAGTGTTCATCGCAGGCATTTTAATCACTTGTAATATCGGTTGAAGAGCGTTACGGCCATTACGCCGACCACGGCTCCGCTTATTAGGACTCCCCATGTTTCACCGGTTGTCCAACTGATGGCTCCTAAACCCGCTCCCTTATGGTTAACGAGTTTAAGAGCCGAGTCGTTTTTTGGTATTGCACCTATTGACGCGTTGCCAATGCCGCTCCTACTTATCTGACTGAATGCGCCCATCACTTCTTCCTCCTGACTCCACTCAGTGACCTACCGAAAGGGTGTTTGCTAATGAGTGCTCCGATACCGTCTAACCCTCTAATAGAGCGTTTTGCAACGGGACCGTCAAAGTGCTTTGCTTCCGCCATCAATGGATAGACACGAGATACGGGGACGCTTTGCCCCAACTCGAACTCGGGGTAGATTAGTTCAACGGGTATCCATTTGTCGCCGAACTCTCGGCTTGGTGAGAAAGTCTTCGTGACGAGCATGACGTGATTGAATACTCCGTCACCGCTACTATCTACTATTAGAGCCCCTACTGGATATCCTAATGCTCCTAATAGAGAACCTCCTAGGATTACAAAATCATCGCAGTCTCCGGCAGATACTCCATTCTCTATATCTCTAAGTAATCTCCTAGCCGTATGGAAGTACTCTATACCTATTGGTTCCTTACGATAAACCATGTGAGTCTGTACCCATTTGGTTATTGCTCGAACTTCACCGATTTCGTCGTGACCCATGACACCAGCAGCGTTGACTATCTCAATCGCTTTCTGTCGAACTATTTGGTCGCGCATTCCATCTTCGATAAGGTCAACGAGTATTCTGACAATCTTCTGAAACCTAACCTCTAACGGTAGATTCGGATTTAACTTGATATGGAATACCTGACCGTCTTTCACAGTGGTCCGAAGACGGTGGTGGATTTAACGCCTTTCACAACACTTAACTCAATAGGAGTATCGCAACCGCTTGTGAAAAGGTCATTCACTATTACAATACCCGGAGAACCAATTGCTCAAGGTAGGCCGCGTTTTTCGACGCACGGTAAGTTTGCTAGGGCTTATGACCCTAAGAAAAGCCGTGAGGGTAAAGACGCTATCAAGTACTTCGTCGGTACGAAGATGGATGAGGATTTGTTAGAGCCGTTGGAAGGTGCATTACACATGCGCGTACAATTTGGGATTATGTTACCTAAGAGTCAGGAGAGGAAAAGGACCCCTGTACCTAGGAAATGGAGAACTAAGAAACCTGATTTAGATAACTTGGTGAAATTGGTGAAGGATGCTTGCTCCGGAATTGTGTACTTGGATGACAACCAAATCGTAAAACTATCTGCTGAGAAGATTCAATGTGCTCAAGGAGAGAAGCCTTTCACTAGGATACAATTCGTGCAGTTAGATGACTTGTGAGTCGTCCTCATAGCGAAAAGTACCTTCTCTAATAGTAGATTTGCCCAGTGGCTTAATCCCTTCTGTTGAGGTTAAAAAGTGATGAAATTGTCTGATAGTCGGTCTTAGTGGTGGCCTCAAGTGGTCGCAAAGATAGTTCCATATCTCGTCTCTAGACGCCACTTTTTTTTCCCTTAGGTAGGAGACGGCAATCTGCTGCCAGCGATTCTTCACCCCGGTCAACTATCTTTTCCTCCTACGAGGTGGTCTCAAATCCAAAGAAGGAGTTCTTCTAGGTGGTGAGAGGTCGATTGATGTAATTGGTTCCTCGTCGAAGAAATCAGAATCGTCTTCGTCGATAATAGGGGTTTCGGAAACAGGCGTCTCTAGGTTTGGTAGCACTACGTTGGATACTGATGGTTTCGCTGGTGACGAAGTTTTAGCGTCTCGGATGAAAGACATCACTTCCTCGGCAGAGTCTAACAACATGTTCCAATCTATCCTCTTTGCTTGTTCTAAGTGAGAAGTAATATCCACTTCTTTGAGGTTGTCGAGTAGTTCGTTTATGTCCATCCTGTTCTCCTTAATCTTCTCTATAACATCTGAAACGCTATCCACATCCACCTTACCTAGGTCTAGGCCGACTTGCTCGAACATTCTCTTAGCGTCATTCAGGTCCGTCGTGAATGAAGTTACCATCTCATTAGCGTCATCGAGGGTTTCTTCCAAGTTGTCCATCTCACTGATGATTGCATCTAGATGCTCTAAAGCATCAGTAGAGTGTCCGTCTAACCTAATAGTCAGCCAAGCGATTACCGAATTAATTGAACCGTTCATCACCGCTAACGCTATGATGGCGCTGGTGGTGGAGTTCAAGTCAGTGAATTGGTACAGATATATCAGCATAGCAGAAGATGGAGCGAAGAACAATAGTAAGTAAACCCACACTGAGATTTGTAGTTTCGAAGATTCCGAAACACCTAGTGAATCTTTTTCGAAAATAACTTCTTCATCGTCGTCAAACATTACCATTGGTTCACCTCATCAGGCTTGCTGTAACTGAGGGAATCCGTTGGTCTTGGAGTCTAGACTTACGGCCTCAAGTAGTGGGCGGCATACCGCTTGGGTTCCGGGTTGTAGTAAGTATTCGTAGTCCTGTCTAACTGCTCCTGTGTTCTTGAACGGTTCGATATTAGCCATTAGTTCGTCATAGGAGTTGGTAGCGAATATCTTGTAGAACTCGGGGTTCTTTCTTAATTCGCCAACCACTGCTGAAACCAATAGTGGGGATGGTTGTTGGCCTTCTGCGGTTCTAGAGCGTAAGTCCATTAGCCCCATTCCTAAATCTCTTAGGTTTCTGATTAGTAGTAGTTTCTCGTTCATCGCTTGTAGTTTGATATTCGGTAATGCCTCAGGCATCTCTACGATTGTAGTCTGAACTGCTACTTCGACTTGGGATTGTAGTGCTTGCACTACTTTCGGGTCATTAACCGCTGGCCCCATGGCCTCTGTGAATGCTGAGAATAGTATCTTCTTGTATTCGTCTTCGCTGAATTGGACAATCTCTTGTGTCGGAGGTTGTCCCATTGGTTGTTCAACCGGTACTTGTTGTGGGTTTTCGCCACCTTCGCTAAAGAAAACTCCCGACGGAACTTCCTCGACTACTTGAGGGGCTTCTTGAACCAATTGACTTTGAATAGGGTTTGGTGCGACTTGTTGTGCATAAGGATTGTATTCAGGGGTGTCGTAGCCTGCTGGTACGGTTGCTGGCCTCATACCGCCGATAGCGGTACCCAAGCCGGCTACTGTTGCCTTGAGGGTGTCACTACCCAATACTTCCTTGACAGTGTCTCTCCAAGACTCGTCCTTGTCCCCGCCGAACAAACTGTCTGCGAACCTCTCCTTCATGAGTCCCTTGAACTCGGAGTCGAAGAAACCATCGTCTCCTGACTTCTTTGACATGTCCCTCATGAAGGCCATCTGCTGATTCATGAATTGTTGGTCTCTAGCGACCGACTCTCTTCGTAGTTCGCTTTCCCTTTGTTGGTCAAGTCTTCTTTGGTCCATTTGGATTTGCATTTGAAATTGCTGTTGCTGCATAGCCATTTGCTGTTGAGCCGTTAGAAATTGCATCATAGCCCACATACCTGAAGCATCACTGCTCGAACTCTCAGGTGGTGGTTGTAATGAAAGTGGTGGTGGTGTTGGTTGAATGGGTGTGATTCCTAACGTAGTTGGTTGTGTTGGTGTGTAAGAAGACCTTTGGGTGGTCTGTGTAGAAGAAGAAGTTCTTTCCGAACCACTGTTAAGTAAATCACCCGGACTTAGTCCTCTAGCGTTACACCAAGCGGCGTAATATCTTTTCACTTCTCTCACCGGTGCTCCGACCCTCTCGGCTATTTCGTTGAACATTGGGTTCGATGTGCCGCCTTCGAAAACAGGAGTGCCGGCTTCTTCATCGTACCAGTCAGGATTGGAGAAAACCTTCTTCATCAGTAATTTTCTTTCTTTAGGGGTTAGCATTCTCCATTGTGGGTCTTCTGACCTAGTATCTTCTTCGTAAGTATCGTCGTAATTGTCTTCTTCCATCATATTTAGTCCTCCAATGAGTTACCAAACTCATCACAATCGACTTCTTCTCCTGACTCCGGGTCGATGTAGTAATACTCGCCTGTATCGGGGTCTTGGAATATTTCGAACTCATCTGACATGTTGCTCATGGTGTTCTTAAAACCCCTTTTCATTTTGAGAATGGTTGCTGCACCTTTCGCGCCAACCATTCCCGCTAGTTCACCGAGGCTTTCCATCATTATGTCCTCCGCGGTCCTAGGTTTCCCTGAGTGTTGTAATGGTATATCGTTCTCTATCAGTACTGCTATGAGTTTTGTCAATGACCTTCTAAAGTCATCCACTAGTTCGGGCGCTAGATACGGGTTCGCTGTTAATTGTGCGAATTGGATATCTACCTGCCCGTGAATATCTTTGATTTCTCTCCTTAGTTCGTTAGACACGAAGCCGTCTATTTCGACGTGACCGTGGTCTATCTTCTCTTGGGATTTCCTGTATGCTTCTTCTACTGGGTCTGTCACTCGCTCACTCTCCCTTCTTATTGTACGGGTTGAACTCGGGGTCGTCACGGTGGTCACTATCCGAATCCTCATCTTCATACATATCTGATAGAGACTCTATGTGGTCAGTGATAATCGCTGCTATCACGTTCTCCTTAACGGCCTCTACTAGGGCGTTCTCTGACCATACCATCTTTAGCACTTTATCGCTAGGGTAGAAGGTTAGTCTCTTTTGGATTAGGTCGTTACCGTCATTGTCAGTCCCTAGTTTGAACGAATCTTCGACATAGATTCCATCCTCAGTTTCTATGGTTAGTACGTCTTGAAGTACGATGTGTTCGCCGTTAACTAGTAGTTCAACTTGGTTCACCTTCTGTTGCATGACCCATGTCCCTTATTCTCATCGCCTTAAGTAATGTGGTCCGGCAAGGAGGTGGAAAAGCGAGAAAGTTATGGCGACGAGTATTTCAGGGTACTTCGTGAGTAGTAGACCGGAGAAGGCAAGTAAGGACGCCCATTACAGAAAACCTGACCGTACCAAGTACAAGCGTAAAACGAGGGACTACGACCCTAGGGATGATGGTCACAGTGTGAGGGAAACCAAGTATGGTAACATAGACCCGTGGGACCCTGATACGTGGCCTTCGACGTACCGGAAGAGTTTGGAGAGGGAGATGCAAATTAGGGATATTCTCGTGGGTTCTAAATCCGAGAACTCACCTAGAGCGCAGTTCTTGAGAAGAATCTCTTTAGAGGACCATGAGAACAAATTACGCAAGAGAGTATACCTCGACCCGCATATTCTTTACCTGATTTCCGATATACATCGTTTAGAGAAGGCTGGTTGCTTCAAGTGGATGCCTGATTCTGTCATGCACTACTATGCTAGTCAAAGTCCGACTGCTAGTATGCCGTTCAACAGGTATCAGAAAGAAGACCCTAATGCAGGTGTATGGACTCCTAAGGAATTGATTAGAATGTCTCTCTATATTATGAAACTATATCTAATGGGTATAGACCCCTATACAGGTAGGATGATGAATAAGTATCTAACAGTAGGATTACACGCTATTAGCACTAATAGAATGACCGAAGCGGTCGAGACCACTGCTACCTTCTTGGAGACGATAGAAAGTGACGACGACTTTGACTTCGACAATCTAGAGTTCTAGTTCTATCGTATTGTGTGCTAACGGGTCTACTTCGCACATACCCCCGGCACATGCGATTTCTCCTTGTAAATCGGTCAGGTCCTCAGTCTCTACTACATTGGTCAAATCTACTTCTACTAATTTCGATAGAAGTCTTGTATATTCCGCTTCGGAACAATCTGAATGAGGCGGTAGTAGTTCTTCGTAACCACCTAAGTCGTAATTCAGAACAGATATTCCATTGTAGACATTCCTATTGTCCCACAACCACGCGCCGACTGTGTCCCACTCGTTATCTCTAATCGATACGGTAGCAGACACGTTGTGAGTGTTCACACCATCTATGTGGCCCGGTCTTACCCAATCGGTACTGAATCTCCTTACCCTTTCTAGGAAATCTAGAGCGGTTTCTGTCCTAACGATTGCCCCCTCAGGTGCTTTCACTGGTGTCGTTATCAATGCTAGTCCCTTCTCTATCTCGGATTGTTGAGTACATTCCTGAACTACTTCGGGGTGCATTACCTTGAGGTATTGGTAGAGTGAATCGTCTTTGTTTATCCTTTGTCTCCTAATGTAGTAGTCATTGTGCCACGCGTGGATACCACTGGAAGTTCCTAGAACCAAACTACTAGTTCCCGCTGGCTTCACGCAAGTAGTTCGAGCGGCTGGGTTGATTCCTATCAAATTGGCCCACTTCTTATTCAATGACTTTACCACTTCGGTATAAGAGTTCAAATCGTGTTCTAGTATCTCGCCCGACGCTACGCCTGTCATGCTTACCCCTAGTAATGCGTCCTTCTCGGTGGTAGTTTTCCAAATAGGTCGCAGGTAGTCGAAGTCTGTGTATGATGCTTGCAGAGTTCCTAGGAAGGTTGCTAGTTCCACTCTTCGTTGCATCGGCCAGTCGTCGGTTGATTCGCTAGCGTTGATTTCTGTAAGGTTGCAGAATTGGAATGGTCTCAACGCAATCTCACAGCATGGGTTGGTACCCCACGTAACATCGTTGGTGAAGTAGAATCCCGGTTCACCATATCGTTGTGCTTCCGTCTTCGACCAAATCTCCTCGAACTCTTTCTTGGTTGTAGTTGCTCTATCGAAGACCACTGAATTATTCGCGGTTGCTCTATCAGGGTGGGTTACATACCAATCACCGGACTTACACTGAATCATCTCGTCGTCATCTTTGTCGAATAGACTAATCATAGCGGACCTTCTAATCCCGCCCGAAAGTACTGCACTCGCTAAGTGACACATTATGTCGTGCGCGTTAAGTGGAGTCATCCTCTCTCCTACATCTACATTATTCTCTAGTAGATTAGTTATCTTGTCTATACACTCTATTAGAGGTTCAGGTCCGGGTGCTTTACCGCCGGACGTAACCAATGGTGCTCCCTTCGGTCTAATCTCCGAATAGTCGAATGATATTTTCTCCCCTTCCATTATGGATTTCACACACTCTCTTACTGCGTCGGCCCAGCCTTCCTTGCTATCGTCAATGATGATGACTTTCGCTTCATTACCCTTATCGGGTAACTTGGGTGGTAGTTTCGATACATTCGCCTTCTGCACTGAATACCCGACACCTGTTCCTCCTAGTAATAGGAACATCGCTTCTGAGAACGATGTAAAAGAATCTATTGGTAGGAATGCACAATTGTACATTCTACTATGGGATTTCTCTATTGCTAACCCACCGAACTGCATAGACCGCATTGATGGTAGAATTGCTTTATCTTCGACTGCTTGGAAAGCGTCGTCCATTGTACTTCTGAAATCTTCGTTAGTATCGTAAAGATGTTGAAACTTACGGACGTGCATATCCTTGTTCCTGTGGACTATTTCAGTCCAATTTTCACGTCTCTCCAACTCAGGCACGTATCTAGCATATTTCCCAAAAACCGTTATGTCACTGACTATTCCTTTATCCAAATCCATTCTATCACTCTCACCATTCGGGTGTATGCCCGAGTGGGTAAGTTGACCGAATGAAATTAAGCCCATAAAACTTGGGGGGCGGAAACCGTTTACGCCCACTTAGGACATGATTGAAATCTCGGTAAGACAGATGTCAGGAAGGCTTTCTTTATCAAAATTATTACGGTTTAGACGGAAATATTCCGCTATGTAATCTGTGGCTTTCTTTTTGCTGGTAAATGCAGCCATGACACCGAGGTCGTGATTTCTAATCGTCGGTTCGCCGACTCTCTTGACGGAGCGGTCGTAATCTCCTGACTTCACCATTTCTTCGCTGACTCCTTGGGTGATTATTTCTTGTAATTCACCGTCTTCGTCTTCTTCTTCTTTGACCACATCGTAAGTCACCTTCCGGTTCAACTTCGGACAGTCTGATTTGCTGCACCATACGGACGTCTTAGCGGTGTCGTAAACCACCCATATAGATTTGAAATCGCTAGGTAGTGAAGGAGATTCTGACGATAGCATCGATAATTGTGCCTTCAAAGTCGCTATCTCTTCTGCTAAATCCACATTCATCAGCGGTCCCTCAAGTGGAACTCTTTGGCGGATGTGGGTAACTTGATTTCGATTCCGGGTAGTGGATGTCGACCTATGAATCTCTTAGTTGCTCTCTTCTCTGCAACGAGTCTCTCAAATTGTTCGTTACTGGATACTAATTGTCTTGAAACGTACATCGCGTTTAGGTAGTGTCTAGTCCACCAAGAGCGGGAGCAGATAAACGACAGGTGTCTTGTGGAATTGATTAGGAGGCACTTGGAAGTTGGACCCATCCATATTTCCCACGCATCTGTGTCACTCACAGTGTATTTGGGGTCGATGGTCTTACTCGCATATTCTTTCATTAGGAGCATCAATTTCTTGACTTCTTCTTCTGTCATTGATGGGCCGAACCTCAATAGTTTATTCGATATCCTTGTGTATTCTGCTATGTAATCGACTTCTTCCTCGACTTCTTCCTCGACTTCTTCCTCGACTTCTTC
>Ga0181581_10002488_pt1 | contig 14434 bp, 13 predicted proteins | sample 071ome_22_FD_132433 | JGI IMG/M metagenome (GOLD analysis project Ga0181581, IMG submission 132433) | Coastal salt marsh microbial communities from the Groves Creek Marsh, Skidaway Island, Georgia - 071404AT metaG (megahit assembly) | ecosystem: Environmental > Aquatic > Marine > Intertidal... | reverse complement strand
GCGTCGCCTGCAAAACTCATCACTTTGGAATGTTTATGCACAAGGGTTGTGGCGATGGCAAAGGGTAGAGAAAATTTAGCCGCCAACATATTTTGAGGATTGGAATCATTTAATTCTGCTGCCAGGCTGTAACTTTCCACTTCAATAGAGGCAATGTTTTCAACATCAGATAATTGCGGGTGTTGGTGTATCAGCTCAAACAAACAATCCAGTGCCGCATGATTGAAGCGGCAACAGGCGTGAAGTTTAAAATAATTCCGCATTACTTCAAAACGCTGGCCCAAATGTTCAAGCAATAATGGCCAGTCCAGCTTTTCTGAGACAATCTGGCCAAACACAGAACCAATACCATCTTTTTCTCCGGAAAAACCAGATTGTATTAAATCTATGGCCAAATGCGCCATTTGGTTAGATAAGCCGGCATAAACATTGCGCACGGTTCCGCCTTCTAGCATGGTCTTTCGGCTGGTCGCTGTGGTCAGGCTGGAGGCGATATTCATCAGCTGTGCATGCTGCTGGTTATTGAATTGTAAAAGCCTGCCAATTGCACTGGCTGCACCTATGACGCCCCAAGTGCCATGCGGATGCATAGGCGGCCTTAGCTGGCTTCCCAGCCCTATTCTTGCCGCAACATCATATCCAGCAACAAATGCGGTTATAAAATCCTGACCAGAAACCGGCTGTTGTGGCAAATCAGATTGTGCAGCAGCCAGGAGGGCTGGAAAAACATGCATCCCTGGATGACCTTTGGCAAATTGATGACCTTCATCCATTTCAAGAACAGTGCCAGCCAGCCCATGAAGAAGTGCTGCTTGGGAAGGCTCTGCCCATTTTCGTAGCCCGATGATAGGAACTTGTCGGATCGCAGATTTGCGGCCACAGCGCAGCTTTAAAAGCTGCTGTACTTCTGTCTCAACAATCCCGCCTAGAATTGCTGCCACGCAGTCTAAGATAATAAGCTTTGCTCGTTCAACTACCTTTGGTTCTAACTTTTCAAAAGTGATTTCGGAGCAAAATTCAGCTAATTTAAGCGTATGGTTTGCCATATTTTTACTATTGGTTTGTCTTTCTTAAATAATGGAGGAATTTTTTCTCGTTGGCCAAGAATTTATTTTTCCTGCCCCTGACAGGAAAGATCAGATAAACAGCAATCAAAATAGATGAAAAGGAATTGACCTTAAAGATTTATTAATGAAAGATTAAATATCTTGAGGATTGATTTGCCAATAAAACAGCAGTTTTTGGAGATACAAATAGAAACTTTAAGAAAGATAGATGAGATTTTAGAAAAAGGGCTCTATTACATATCTGGCCTGTTACTAATTACCATTGCTACTATTGTGTTTGTTGCTGTTGTAATGCGATATGTTTTCAATGAGCCACCTCTATGGGCAGATGAGGCTCCGCGAGTGTTTTTTCTCTGGATGACATATCTTGGTATCGCGGTTGCCACCAAACGAGGAAAGAATATTCGGGTTACTCATTTTATTGACAAATTTAGGCCTAAGCCAAGATTGGTTTTGGAAACATTTATGCATTCTTTGGTGCTTGTAATGCTTGGCACTTTAATCTGGTACAGCATTCCAATTTTAAAGTTGCAAGCGGGCGGTTCCATGCTCTCAACAGGCTGGAGTTTTTTGTGGCTTTTTACACCAGTAACTGTTGGCAGTGTCTTAATGCTTTTTTATCAAACACGTCTGATGATAGCGTCTATTCAGCAATATCAAAACGGCCATAAAAAAGAGGGCTAAATGTTACTGGTTTCCATGATAGTTCTTTTGTTTGTTTTTTCTCTTCTTGGAATGGAAATCGCTTGGGCTATCGGAATTGCAGCATTTGGCTACCTTGTCTTAGCACAATTCACAGATAATTTTACTCCGATGGTATTGTTTGCTCAGCAAATGACTTCAGGAGTAAACTCTTTTGTTTTGCTCGCTATACCTCTATTTATTTTTGCCGGCGAATTAATGAATGTCACCGGTGTAACTCGGCGGATTGTTGGTTTTGCGGCAACTTTAGTTGGGCATATTAATGGAGGCTTGGCAAACGTTGGTGTGACGGCCAACTTTATTATGTCCGGGTGTTCTGGGTCAGCTCTCGCCGATGCCGCTGCCACTGGCACCGTTCTTCTCCCAGAGATGAAAAAGAGGGGCTTTAAACCTGCATTTTCAAGCGCAGTAATTGCTTCGGCAGCAACTGTAGGGCCAATCGTGCCTCCGTCAATATCCTTTGTTTTACTTGGCGCAATAGTAAATGTTTCAGTAGGCCAATTATTTCTTGGCGGGGTAGTTCCGGGTGTTTTAATGTTTCTTGGAATGTTTGCTGTTACCTGGTGGATATGCAAAAGCCGAAAATATCCAGTGGAAAAAAAAGCGACTACATCAGAGAAAGCTATTTCTTTTAAAGAAGGTATTCCAGCTTTAATAGCGCCAGGCATAATCGTAGGTGCTATTATATTTGGTGTAGCTACGCCAACTGAATCAGCTGCAGTCGCAGCATTCTATGTTCTTTTTTTGGGAATTTTTCTTTATCGAAATTTAACTCTTACGCAAATAGTGGCAGCAGCTTCCCACGCTGCTGTGGCCACGTCTGTCATAATGCTAACGGTTGCTACATCGAAGATTTTTGCCTGGCTGGCAGTTAAGGAAAATCTAGGCGTTATTCTTACGGAAGCGATGTTGGCGATTAGCTCTGAAGTTTGGATATTGCTTTTAATGATAAATATCCTTCTTCTAATTTTGGGAATGATAATGGAAATACTTCCCATAATGTTAATCATTGCCCCTGTTCTTTTCCCCCTTTTGGCTGGTTTAGGGGTCGACGAGGTGCATTTCGGCGTCGTAATGGTTTTAAATCTGATGATTGGCATGATTACTCCACCGATTGGCCTCAATTTGTTTATAATTTCGCAAATAGGTGGCGTTGGTGTTATTGAAATATTTAAAGAGGCCGTGCCATATTTTTTAATTTTGGTTTTTGTGCTCCTTGTAATAACATATTTTCCTGGGATCACATTGTTCCTGCCGGATTTGGTTTTCGATAGATAAAAATAAATTATAATTTCGAAATCATCGGTAGATAATTTGTCTAGTTAAACTAGAAGGAGGAAAAAATGAAAAGAAGAACCTTTAATCAGGGCATTGGCAGTCTTGGACTTGCAGGATTGCTATCAGGCGTTGCAGGTCCATCTTTTGCAGCTAAAATGCTAATTTACGGAAACGCCGGTAACATAGACAGTGCCTCTAATAAGTTCGCAAAAAAATGGCTTGATCTTGTTAATCAGCGTACCAATGGCGAACTAGCCTTCGACATTAAGGCTGGCACCATAGGTGGTGGTAAAGACGTCCTTGATGGCACCGCCCTTGGAACGGTTCATGCTTACAATGGGGCTTACACCGGTCTAAGGGAATTCGATGTGTTTTATGCTCCATATTTTGCCAGAGATTCAAACCATGCACAAAAAATTGCAAATGAACTGCTATATAATGAGTTAAATTCTGCAGTTCAGAAACGATATTCTGGTTTGAGATACCTTAGTGTTGCTAGAGCTGGTCCTTGGAAACTTTTCACCAAAGAAAAGCTAGAGTCTTTTGATGATTTGAAGGGCATGAAAATACGCGCACCATCTATCGAGGGTGTTATCGCCGGACTTGAGCAAGTGGGTGCTAAGCCTACAGTTATACCATTTAATGAACTATACGGCGCACTTCAGCAAGGCGTTGTTGATGGTATGGCGACGCTGGGCAACCTGATGATCAGCCAGAAATTTTATGAGGTAACAAAATATTGTTATCAAAATGACTGGGGAATTGGTCTGGATAAGCAAATGATAAATGTGGGCGCATGGAACGGGCTGACCAAAGAACAGCAATCCATCCTTGTGGACACCTTTAATGAGCTTGAACCTCAGGATTTCTTCAGAGCAACAGAAGACGCTGAAATAGCTAATTTTGCGAAGTGGCGTGAGCTAAATGGTGCAGACACTACACCGATGCTGGATGCTTCTGCTGCCCAGAAAACTCTGGAGCCAGCTATTAAGGCACTGGCAGACGACATTTTTGGCGCTGGCACTTACGACAAAATCCAGTCTATCTAAAAAACATATATCTCAAGCCATCACCCTTTTTCAGGGTGGTGGCTTTAATGTTCTCTCAGGATATAATCAGCCGCTTTTTCGGCGACCATCATCGTGGGCGCTGCGGTGTTTGCTGATGGAATTGACGGAAAGATAGACGCATCTGCGATACGCAATCCTTCCACCCCTTGTACGCGCAATTCACAATCAACAACCGTGTTTTTATCAACACCCATACGACAACTGCCGCACAGGTGATGAACTGTGCTGGCATTTTGGCGTATCCAGCTAGATAGCGCATTTTTTGTGCGGATTTCTTTACCAGGGGATAATTCTTCTTTGCGATAGGCATCAAACGGTTTTTGCGCAAACACATCGCGCAAAATTTCAGTAGCCTCTATCAATTGATATATATCTCGGTCATCTTCAAGGTAATTCACGCAAATCTTGGGCAGGTCAGTTGGCTCAGGCCCAGTAAGCCGGATAAAGCCCCGGCTAATCGGGCGCATTACAGAGGCATTTGCCATAAAGCCTGGTTGGTTGTTGGCTGAATTTCTAAAGGGGTTAAAACGCATGGTCGCAGTCGAAAGGGCAGGCAGAAAGTGACTTTGAATTGTGGGTATGTCGGCACCGTTCGTTCTGATATATGCCCCAGCTTCCAGCGGAAAAACGGTCATTGGCCCAGTGCCGAAAAACCAAGCCTGAAGAAAGGCAGCCGCCGCTTTATCGGCTCTGGTTAGCCCATGTAAAGTGACTTCTTGAGGGGCGCCATAGCTAACCCTTATCAAGACATGGTCATGCAAATTTTTTCCAACTTCCGGCAAGTCGAGAATAGGTTTAACCCTTGCTTCTTCCAATTCCTGTGCGGGCCCGATACCAGAGCGTAATAATATGCTGGGTGAGCCGATGGCCCCGGCACATAAGATGATTTCTTGTTCGGCATGAAAACGCTTTTTTTCCCCTGATAGTAGCACCTCTATGGCTGTTGCTTTGTACTGGTCAAAGATGATTTTATTAACCTCGCAGCCTGTCTGAATCTGCAGATTTTTTCTGTTTAATGCCGATTTCAGAAAAGCGGTAGCAGCGCTTTCACGGTGCCCGTTGCGAATGGTGAAATCGTAAAAGCCAAAGCCTTCTGCATCAGGATGGTTGAAATCCATACAGCGCGGATAGCCAGCTGAAATGCCAGCCTCTACAAATGCATCCACAAGAGGGGAAAGCGGCTTTTGACGGTCAGAGACCGTAAGCAGACCTGTTTGATTATGCAGCTCGCTGTTATTTTTACCGCGATAAACCTCGCTCTTCAAAAAAGAAGGGCGCACCTTAGACCATGACCAATCCGCCAGCCCAGATTGTGCCCACTGGTCATAATCAATCCCCAGTCCACGGGCATAGACCATACCGTTAATCGCGGTTGACCCCCCCAATACTTTTCCTCTGGGCAGGGATATTCGTCGCTTTTCAAGTCCGGCTTCTTCATCGCTGAGATATTGCCAAACATGGCGTTTGCCTCTCAGCAAAACAGCTGTCATCATCGGAACCTTAAGGGTAGGATCCATCGCTCCGCTACCTCCTGCTTCAATCAAGAGGACATTGAAATCTCTATTTTCAGATAAGCGATGGGCAAGAACGCAGCCCGCAGCACCGGCACCAACAATAATATGTGTCCAGCCTTTTTGCGCCATCTCTAGGATTTTCCGGCAGCCTCATCAAATCCGCCTTGTCCAGTAAGATTGGCCCAAGCCTTATAGGGTGCACTGGCATTTACTTTTCCGCTTTGGATCAAATTTCGCCAGATATCACAACTATCAACAAAATTAGGCACGCCGCCAGGAAACATGGCTAATGCCAGGCCTTCTGCGATGGCACCCTCATCTGCACCAGCTTTGTAGGCACCTTGAATATGCTCGCCAACCCAATCCCAGCGTCTGTGGCATTGATGGGCTGCGGCCAATCCTATTTCAAATATTTTTTGATCAATGGAATATTTTTTTGTCAGTGTGTCTAATCCTTCACGATATTTTGCAACGCCATCAAAACCGTTTAAATGGGGGCCCCAATGTTTTTCAACAAAACTATAATGATCTGCACCTTTCGCCCAAGTAGCGACAGCTACCGCTGCTTCTAAATCGGTTTCCCCGCCGCCTGATTTTCGCAGCCTCTCAATATGGTGGGTGGCAATCGCCTCTGAAGTAGATACAAGGATGATGAGCCAGACAATTTCCTTTTCATAAAGCGTTAAAACCCGATCTGTAAGAGTCATGTGGGTATAGGTGGCATCATAAGCATCTAGAAGCTTCGGCGATGAAATGGCTAGCAGCCCATGATGGGGAAGAAGATATCCTCTTTTATCACGCAAATGTTTAAGAGCTGTCTCAACTTCAGCAACTGTTTGGGGTAGGTTATTATTGTTTGTCATCACCGATATCCTCTATGAAAATCAAAACTACTTGGGGTGAATTTTGGGATTTAGAACTTTTTTGGGTTAAAAAATCCCTATCTGTCAATGGGCGGTGAAGCCACCGTCAGCTACAATCACTTGGCCAGTGATAAAGCTACTGGCATCTGATAAAAGAAAGGTAATAACATTGGCAATTTCTTCAGGCTGGCCAAAACGGCCCATCGGGATATCTGCCAAGATTGTTTGATATCGTTGTTCGTCTGCCCGTGCTGCAGCGGTCATGTCACTCACAACAGGTCCAGGGGCAACAGCGTTAACTCTGATAGATTGAGAGGCCAATTCCAGTGCGATAGATTTTGTTAGGCCATTGATACCGGCTTTTGAAGCTGCATAAGCTGCTGCTCTGGGATGGCCAACAAGGCCAATTTGACTCGATACAAAAACAATGGATCCAACCGGCTGTTTTTTGAGGTAAGGAATAACAGCTTTGGCGAGATAAAAGGCACCTGAAAGATTTGTATTAATGGTTTTATGCCAGCTCATCTCATCGGTTTGTGTAGAAGTTTGAAGCGATAAAATACCCGCAACGGCCACCATGCCATCTAGACGCCCTTTATGGCTGGCTGCTTTATCAACAGCAGCGGTGATTTCTTCTGAATTGGTGATATCAACTTTGTAAATACATTCTACAGGCAGGAATTTTTTTACCGTTTCGCGCTGGTCATCAGAAAAAACCGTTCCATAGACGCTCGCGCCAAGCTTTATCGCGGATTGTGCAGCGCACAGACCTATTCCAGAACCTATGCCTGTAATAAACACTGTTTTATTTGCGAGTGTGAACATGTTATTCTCAGGCGGTGTAGCGCTTATCAACATCGGATATCTTAAGAAAATACTAAAATCAGATCGGAGGCAAGTTAATTGAAAAAAGTTTTGGTTATTGTCCCGTTCCCTATGTCAGAAGAAAATCTGGCTTTAAGGCGAGAGCAACTTAAGGCGGTATCTATTTCTGATTCTATTTCTTTTATCTATAGACCGGTTAAAGCCGCGCCTCGAAACTATATCAGCCAAGCAGACATGGTGCTGGCAGATATGGGCATTCTAGAAGCAGGAATAAATGCCGAACAAGAGGGGTTTTCAGCAGTTTGCATTGATACGATGAGCGATTCCGGCGTAGCAGCATTGCGTTCTATTCTGTCTATTCCTGTCATTGGGCCAGGGCGCACTTCAATGCTTTTTGCTTTGTCTTTGGGCACAAAATTTTCCATCATAACAATGTGGGAAAAATGGCGGCATCTTTATGATAAGACGGTCAAAGACCTTGGCATTGGCCATGCGCTGGCATCTGTGCGCTCTATCAATATGGCGCCAGATAATCAGGCGCTGTTAAACGGAAAAGAAGAGGCCCTGTTTCCCCTTTTGGAGCAAGCGGCTAAAAAGGCTATCGAAGAAGATGGGGCAGAGGTTATTTTACTTGGATCAACCACTATGCATCAAGCCCATGATTATCTGTCAAAATCGCTTGATGTGCCTGTGATTAATCCGGGTCCGATGACCTATAAAATGGCAGAGATGATGGTATCTTCTTCCCTTAGCCATAGCCGAAAAGCCTATCCAATATCCCCTGTCTCGCGCCATGACATGATCGTGGCCATGATGGAAAGCGCAGCCAGATTTGACAATTAAAATAGAAGAAGCTGAGGCCTTAGCTTCTTTTCGCATCTAGCGTGTTTTCACCGCTCATATAGACCCGTACTTCTGAAAACAAATCATCTTTGACAGTGAAGAAATTACAGTTTGATTTATGAACCAGATTGCCATTATGCAGCTTGTTGGTAACCTGAAATCGGACAGCGATATCGCTACCAGAACGGCTGGTCACAAAGTGAAAATTTTCATGGCGTACCCATTGATGATGTGCCCAAAGCCTCTCAAACATCCCACAGATTGCTTGATGGCCTATCAATTTGACATTATGGGTTTCAACACTGAACATGCATTCTTTTGACAGGGTATTTAATATCATTTCGATATTTTGCTCATCCACCCCCCTAAAATAGGTTAGTACTTTTTTCTGAAGCGTCTGATAGGTCATTTTACCCATCTTCTTTCATTATTTCACCCAAGTCGTTCCAAACTTCTTGGAAGGTGATTTTGCCATTTTCAAGTATAAATCTGTCTATAAAGCGGATATTTTCAAAAGAAGTGCCATCCAACCAGACGCCATGCAGGTTTCCAAAACAGGTCACGATGGCCTCTGTTCCCCGAAAAGAAGTGTCAAACCCATCATAGGTTTTACGAACAGACTGATAGCGGCTTTTTGCCCATGCGACCAATTCATCGAGCTGGGCGAACCGATTATTTCCAGGAAAGACCATTTCAAAGCCTTCTGCCAGAAATGTTGAGGCACGAGCCAGATCGCGCTGTTCCATCGCATCTAAAAATTGCCTGACCATTACTTCTGGTTGCGCAGGGGCTTTGGCAGGGGCTCTGTTTATCCGCCCGCGCATATAATTTTCTGCTTCAACCTCTTTTATGGTGACAATAACCAAATCCGGATGAGCCCCTATCGTTGCGCATGCCACATCGGTCAGGCGTTCACCTATTAATTGGCGGGTTTGCTGGTCATATCCTTTAATCAGCGTGCATTCTATCATCGGCATGTTTTGCTCTCCTTTTAACGGCTATTTTCACATGTATTTTGCCAATTAGCATAGAAAAAAATAAGCTTTAATCCTTCATCTATCTGCTGAAATTTCCGCAGAAAACAGTTTCATTAAACTAAAATTATGATAGTTTTTATACATGCGTACCCTTGCCCAAAAACTTATTTCAAAAGCCTGTAACAGTGATCAGGTCAACACCGGCGATATTGTCGTGTGCAAGGTAGATTTGGCCATGATACATGATTCTGGTGGCCCTAGGCGAGTAAAGCCTATCTTGCAAAGATTGGGGCGCGAGGTGTGGGATAAAGATAAAGTTGTTGTAGTCACAGATCATTATGTGCCTGTAGAAAGTGAAGAAACGAAGGCCATTCAACTTCTCACCAGACAATGGGTAAGAGACCAAGATATCCAAAATTTTTATGATCAGCAGGGCATTTGTCATGTTGTCCTACCTGAACGCGGTCATTTGAAACCAGGTATGTTCTGTGTTGGCGGAGATAGTCATTCGCCAACTGGCGGGGCTTTTGGTGCATTTATGTTTGGTATTGGGGCCACTGAAATGGCTGGGGTTCTGGTGACAGGCGAGATATGGATTAAAGTGCCGCAAACCATTTTGATAAGCTGGCAAGGACAGCTATCACCTTATGTGACGGCAAAAGATATGATGTTGGCAACCTGCAGAGATATCGGCATGGGAGGTGGGCGCTATCAGGCGATTCAATTTGCAGGTGAGGCTGTGCAGGCCCTGTCAATGCAAGAACGCATGACGCTCTCGAACATGGCCGCAGAGCTTGGTGCTCAAGTAGGGTTGATCGCCCCTGATGAAAAGACCGCAGCTTATTTACACAATGCTGGTGTTGAAATGCCTGAGGACTGGCAGGATTTTTGTATTGAAGAGGCAGCAGAGGGCGACCAGAAAATCTGCTATGATGCACAAACGCTTGCCCCGCAAATAGCCGCGCCGCATTCACCTGAAAATTCAGATAATGCGCAGGCATTCAAAAACACCCGATTTGATTTAGCTTATATTGGTGCGTGCACAGGTGCAAAATTTGTTGATTTGGCCGCTGCCGCTTCGGTTTTGAAGGGCCGCAAAATTGCCTCTGGGATTTCACTTAAAGTGGCCCCAGCCAGCTTGCGCGACCAAAAACGCGCAGAAGAAGAAGGCATTATGCAAATTCTAGCAGATGCGGGGGCAGAATTTTTATCTAACTCTTGTGGCATTTGCGCAGGTTATGGTGCGGATAGATTGGCTGAAAATCAAGTTTGCTTATCTTCTACAGCGCGTAATTTCAAAGGGCGTATGGGCGCGGCTAGCTCTCAGGTATATTTGGCTTCACCTTATACAGTCGCTGCTTCTGCTGTTGCTGGTAGCATGATTGATCCCCGTGAAATTTTGGCAGAATAGGGGGGGCGTTATGGGCAGGCTATGGCGATTTGATGAGGCGATTAACACCGATGTTTTGGCACCAGGCATTTATATGAAATCTTCATTGGAAGTGCTTGCCCCACATTGTCTTGAGGCAGTTCGGCCTGAATTTGCATCGCAGGTTAGGGCAGGTGATGTCTTTATGGCTGGCCACAATATGGGTGCTGGTTCCTCTCGTGAACAGGCTGCTGAAGTGCTGAAATTTTTTGGAATATCTTGTGTTGTCGCCCAAAGCTTTGCTGGCATATTTTATCGTAATGCCATTAATCTGGGGTTGCCCGTATTTGTGCTTCCCGCTTTAGACAGGCTTCCTAGCGCATTGCACGATGGTGCCAATGTGGTCTTTGATTTTGATAGTGCAAAGCTCAGCCTGCCAGAGCATAAATTACATATCCAGCTAGACCCGCTACCCTCATTTTTGCGAGACTTAATCTTAGATGGCGGGCTTGTGCAACATTTGGAAAAACGCTTTTCCAGTTCGCGTTAGAGGTGATGAATGTTAAAACTACTGTTAAGAGATGAGTTTGTTCTTGCGCCAGGGATTTATGATGCGCTTTCAGGTTTGATTGCCGAACAATCTGGTGCGAAGGCCGTCTATTTATCTGGAGCCAGCATTGCCTATACCCGTTTTGGACGCTCGGATATCGGGCTTGTCTCTGTTTCAGAAGTTTATGATACTTTGGCCGCTATCACTGACCGTATCGCCATCCCTGTGATCGTAGATGCCGATACAGGCTATGGAAATGCGTTAAATGTCCACCGCACAGTGCGCAATTTTGAACGCGCTGGGGCGTGTGCAATCCAACTTGAAGATCAGTCCTTTCCAAAACGGTGCGGCCATCTTGCTGACAAGCGGTTGGTCACACAATCTGAGATGGTAGGAAAAATAAAAGCAGCCTTAGATGCAAGACAAGATGACAATACACTCATTATTGCCAGAACCGATGCGCGCGCAGTTGATGGGTTTGAAGCGGCTTTGGCGCGCGGGGCAGCTTTCAAAGAAGCGGGGGCAGATATTCTGTTTATTGAAGCCCCGCAATCGCTTGAAGAAATGCAGAAGATTACAACTACATTTGCAGCAGATATTCCACTTCTTGCGAATATGGTGGAAGGCGGAAAAACGCCTATTCGCACCGCCAATGACCTAGAACAGCTTGGTTATAAAATGGCAATTTTCCCAGGTGGTGCAGTGCGGGCAATTGCTTTGCATCTGCAAGCCTATTATCAAGGATTGCTAAAAGAGGGGAATAATGAGGCATTTTCAGAAAAAATGCACGATTTCAATAGTTTGAATGAAGTTATCGGTACCAAAGAATTGCTGGAGCTTGGTAAAAAATACGAATAGATCCCAGTTAGTCATGATCAAGTAGAGTGAAAAATGGATGCAGTTACACTAGCGATTTTAAAGGGCCGGCTTGAGCAGATAGCGGATGAAATGGATGCTACCTTGTTCCGTACGGCCTTCAATCCGATCATTGCCGAAGCACATGATGCCAGCCATGGTATCTATGATGCCAAGACAGGAGAGACCCTTATTCAAGGCAAATCTGGCTTGCCTATCTTTGTTGGGGTGATGGCGTTTGCTGTAAAGGCTGTTATCGACAAAGTATCAAAGGATGGCCATTTGCAGGAAGGCGATGTCTTTATCTTTAACGACCCGTATGATGGGGGCACACATCTATCAGACTTCCGGCTCGTGAAACCCATTTTCAGAAATGGGGAAGTTTTCTGCTATCTCGCCTCTGTCGGACATTGGCATGATGTAGGTGGCAATGTGCCGGGTAATTATAATCCAGAAGCTAGAGAGAGTTTCCAAGAAGGAATGCTCATTCCGCCTGTTAAACTCTTTGAAGCAGGTGTAATGAAGCAGGATATAGTCGATATATTATCGGCAAACTCTCGTCTGCCTAATTCTCTTTATGGGGATTTAAATGGTCAGATTAACGCCCTCGATTTGGGCCAAGAACGGCTCCATGCTTTACTTGATGAATATTCAGAAGACACGATTTTAGATGCGCTCTCAGCATTGCGTGGCCGCGCAGAACAGATGATGAGAGAGCACCTCCTTCAACTTGGCAGTAGTAAGCTCCATGTTGAAGATTATCTTGATAATGATGGGGTAACAGATACCGCCCTAAAGCTTGCACTAGATATGACAATCACAGATTCAGGTGGGCTGATTATGGATTTTAGCCGCTCCAGCTCAGCATGCGATGGCCCTGTAAATATTTCGCGCTCCACAACTATTGCAGCGACCTATGTCGCTTTAAAACATATTTTCACAGATGTGCCTGCAAATGCAGGCGTTTTGAAGCCAGTTGAGTTTATTATTCCTGAAAATTCATTTCTAAGCGTGAGGGCCCCAAAGCCTGTAGGCGGATATACAGAGACAATTTTGCGTCTGATCGATGTGGTGTTTCAATGTTTTCAGCATGTTGCGCCAGAAAAGGTAAATGGCTGTGCCTATGGCACGATTAATGCGCTTTCATTGGCAGGCTACAGAAAGAATGGGAGCCGCTGGGTAATGTTCTCGTTTTTTGGAGGGGGGCATGGCGGGCATCCTGAAGGCGATGGTCTGAACCATGGAAATGCCCCAATTTCTACAGCAACCATTCCACCGCTTGAAATCCTAGAAGCGGCTTACCCAGTACAATTCACCCAATGGGCATTGCGTCCTGATTCAGGAGGTGAGGGGGAAAATCGTGGCGGCTTGGGCGCCATTTATGAAATTGAATTATTAGAAGAAGAAGCAACAGGCTTTCTGTTCGGAGAGCGTGGAAAATATGCACCTCAAGGGGTGGTTGGCGGCGGACAAGGCGCAAAAAATATTTTTTCCTATGATAGTGATGAACCCGATGCTGAAAATGGGAGAAAATATCCCCCCCTTATTTCAAAAGTCACAGGAATTCCCCTTAAAAAGGGTCAGCGCGTGCGGCTTGAAACACCTGGTGGCGGGGGCTATGGGGAGGTAAAAAAACGCTCTAAGGCGCGTATCGATTATGATCTGAAACAAGGCTATGTGACGCAGGTGAAACAATGAATCAGAAGATGGTAATTGGGGTCGATGTCGGGGGCACTTTTACAGATATACTCGCCCTTGATGAGATATCCGGCACGGTGAAAGTGGCCAAAACCCCGTCTACACGGGGCGATCAATCCATTGGGTTCCTTGAGGGCATCCTCAGCGTGACAGAAGATTTATCTGCTGTGGCGACGGTCATTCATGGTACCACTGTTGCCACAAATGCGTTGCTTGAGCGTAAAGGGGCGAAAACAGGCATTATTACAACAGCTGGCTTTCGTGATGTCCTTGAAATGCGTCGGCGTGACAGACCACAGACTTGGGGGCTTTGGGGGCAATTCGTGCCAGTTGTTGAGCGTCAGAACAGAATAGAGGTAGCAGAGCTCACCTTGGCAGATGGGACAATTCGTCAGGTTGTTAACGAACAAGAAGTAAAAGCTGCAGCCCAAACATTGCTTGCAAATGGGTGCCTATCGGTATGTCTGTTTTTCATCAATGGTTATGCCAATCCAAAAAATGAGCAGGTCGCTGCAAAAATATTGCGGGTGGTCTGGCCAAATGAACATGTAAGTGTTGCAACAGAAATCCTGCCGGAAATACGAGAATTTGAACGCTGTTCAACTGCAACATTAAATGCATATCTGCAACCGCCAGTCGCAAATTATTTGGCTAGACTTGAAGACAGAATAGCCGAACAGAAGGCAGAATCAGAAATTTTGATTGGCCAGTCTAATGGCGGTGTGATGTCTGTAGAATCTGCAAAATCATTGCCTATAAAGACCGCTTTATCTGGCCCGGCTGCAGGTGTAGTTGCTGCGCGTCAAATAGCTTCAGCCGCAGG
>Ga0181581_10002481_pt1 | contig 14448 bp, 10 predicted proteins | sample 071ome_22_FD_132433 | JGI IMG/M metagenome (GOLD analysis project Ga0181581, IMG submission 132433) | Coastal salt marsh microbial communities from the Groves Creek Marsh, Skidaway Island, Georgia - 071404AT metaG (megahit assembly) | ecosystem: Environmental > Aquatic > Marine > Intertidal... | reverse complement strand
TTAATTTCGTTTTTAACACGTTCAACAAAGCTCATAGCCATGTGAGCAGGCATATTACCCACATCAACGTAAAAAACACGTCTTTCAGGAGCTCGCTGAACTCTATAAATGATAATCGCATCTTCTAATAATTCTTTTTGCTTGTATACTTTAAAGACACTTTCTAATAGGGAGTTACCAAAAGGATAGTTATTATCTAATCCTTCTGATAACGACAAGTGAACAACGTGTTCAGCATCAACTGCTGTTTCATTTTGTTCAGTTGAAAAGCGAGATCCCGTAGACTGTGGAGAAGCACCAACCATACCTCTTCCAAGCGCACCACCACTGACATAACTGCCAGTACCGGCAGGTGAGTTGTGATTATCAGGATGAATTGAGGTTGCTACAAGATTTGTAAAATTGAAATTTAAATCTTTGATAATATACTGTTCAGGCTTTTTACCTTCAGATTCATTAACAATAATCTTTGTAACTTTTGCTGGATCAATATGGAATAGTTTTCCAGTCTCGGGATCTCTTATAAAAAACTCGTCCCCATATTTAAAGCAGTTTCTAACTACCCTAAACATACGAGTTTCAAATTGGTTTGATCTAAACCACTTTTGTAAACCTTCTTTTAGTAATTTTACTTCTGTTTGAGTTGGATCGTTTTTGAAGTAAATTTGGAATGTTGTGTTGTTTTCTTTGTTCTGCTGTGTACAAAATTCTGCTAGGATATCAAGTGCGGCATTTACCTCACTATCCATATCCATCGTGTTATACTGCATGTATCTTTCAACACGATTTGGTGTACCAGCATATACGTCTGGTAAGAATGACGAATAGTTACTACGAGCAGGTCCTGGCTGACTGCCATTACCGATCGGGCTGTAACTGCCTGATGTATTACCTGTTGGCACAGGTGTAAAATATTTTTTCCAACTCAAAATCTTCTCCAATTAAGCAATACTTAACATTCTTCTGTCAATTGCTATTTCGTTTTTCTTTATTCTTATCATTTCCTGAACAGTACTATTTACTGTATTAATCATTTCTTCGGCAGGAATCTGGCGAGCTCTATCTTTGATAGTATCGTATTGTTCTTTGGTCATAATTGCTTTATCGCCAGATACAACCATGCGTTTCTTAGCACCAAAATCAACAACCTGTCTACCAAATTCTTGAAGTGTTCCACCGCTAAACCCTCTAGTAGTGTCAAGATTCTGTACCGTGTTGAATCCGCTAATATGCCCACGAACCAAATATTCAAGCATTTTTTCAAGTGTTGGTTTGTTTGTAGCTTTAGAAGAAAATTCACTTTCATCTAGGTAACCTGCGTTTCCTAACACAAATAAAAGAGCCTTTTGATCATTGGGATGTAACTGTCCAAACCAATTAACACCGTGTTTTGCTGTTTCAATTTTTAAGTTATGGCCTCCTTTAAATCCTGTATGATCGCTTTGTCCTTGTAATGATTTGATTGTAAATCCTTTTCCGTTTAACCATCGCAAAATACTTGAATAAAAATCTAGGTGTTTGCGATTAATAAATGTTGAAGCACCACTTACCGCTGTTAGAACGTTTTGATCCCCAGGGCCTTGAGCAAATGATGTTCCTTCCCACTTCTTTGTTAATTTTGAAGAAATATCTTGATTTACATCAGGGATTAAATGTTGAGCATACATACCCTGACTAAATGGATCTGTAGTCATAGGTTGATTAGTTCCGTAGAGATAATTATTATATGATCGCCACTGCTTCATTTCAGTGTCGTATCTGTATTGCCCACCTTTATCAAGGCCGAGTTCTTTTGCTTCAGCATCTGACAAATTAAGTACTTTGCTTCGATCAAGAATATTTGAATTGTTAATATCAGCTGGTGGTTTGTATCCTGGAACATTTTGAGGAGAAACTGTTGGAGGTAGTTTTGTTGATCCTGCAACTCTATTGAAATCTGCTACAGCATGATCAGTTTTAAATTCTTGATCTGAAGCATATAACGGGCCAAGACCAAAACCAAATTTTCTTTTCATAGCATCATCAAGATCACGCCAAAACTCTAAAAACTTATCCCCGAAAGGTATTTTTCTAATTACCCAACCTATCATGCTTGCGGTCGCCTGTTGAGCATATATTAGTGCTTTACTTGCAATGTATTTTGCCCAAGATCCTATATACTCCTGAACATGAGCAAACCCTGCTGGTGTATTTAGGTATCCCCAAAATTCTTTTAGATTGTCCCATGCTTTTTCTGAAAATTCAACAAATCGTTCTCCAAGTTTAGCAAATATTGTTCCAATTTGTGTAGCATCTATTGATCTAGAAAATCCTATTAGTCCTCCTTCGCCCATAAATCCTTTAACAAAACCCATTTTAAATTCTGTAACTGCTTGTTCTATTGATCTAATAACTTCTGTAATTGTTTCAGTTTCTTCTTGAGATTTATATGCGTCAGTTAATCTCTTTTTAATATCTTTAGCTGTGAGTTTTTCACCATCCTTTAACCTTACAATAGTATCTGCTAATCCTGAAATTGCCGCATATTCGTTTGCTCCTATTAATGGATTTGCCGACTGAGTTTGTATTAAACTTTCAATCATTTTTAACTGATCATCGGCACCTGCTAACATATGAGCAAATAAATCAAATGTTATATCTTTGTATTGATCTATATTAACTGAATCGTCTTTTGCTTTAGTATGAAGTTGTTCAAGTATTGTTCTTAGTTGCGGATTCATCTTTTGATAAGCAAATCCTGCTTCACTTAAAGGCGTCATACCAAATAAAGAAGCATTAAATGCTTCAGCTACACCTTCTTCAAACACCAAAGTTGACATATTAGCGGCCAATGCTACCTTGGCCGATTGTGTTGGATTTAGCTTATTCATCTCCAGCATAACTATAGCATTTCTTAATATTTTTTGTGCTCCGGAATTTTTAGCCTGTAAATTTTTTCCAGTAATCTTTTGAAAAGCATCAAGTGTTCTAGTATAAACTAGAAAATCATTTTGTGTTGTTTCGTTTACTACAACTGTTCTATGTGCTCCTCTTTGTGTTAAAAACAAAAAGTTGATAGCTGCATCATTAACTTCTTCTATGTTATATCCCATATTAAGTAATGAGGATCTTACACCTTCAACTGGCCTATTAATGTAATCAGCAAACTGGGCGAATTTTTTTATACCCATGTTTGTTGTAGGACCTAGTGCGTTTAATTCTTCAATGTTTTGAGACACAACATTTTGTAATTGAGAAAGATCTAATCTTGCGCTAGTTGCAACTTGCATCATTTCAAAAATGCTTTGTGTAAATGTAGCACCAGCTGGTACAAGTTTTTTAGATTCTCTTTCGTACGATTCAAGTATGCCTACACCCGATATAACTACATCAGATACGCTACCTAATAATCCACCTACCCATGGTAATTTTTTTATAACACTTTCGTTTAGATGAGTACCAAAAGCACTCATCGAAGTTTCATTTTTTGCTAGTAAAGAAATAAAACCACTAAAAGGCCTTGATGCTGTTTTAATACCTCTTTCTAAACTTGCGGCTTTTTGTTTTAAACTTGTAAATGTGCCTTTTAGAGAATATAAACTTGAAGTATTTCCTCTTCCCGAGGCGCCGCCGCCGCCGATAGCATCTAGCAACTCTCTAAGAGTTGCGTCAGTAGCCATGTTGCGTACTTCACTTTCTCCTAATGCTTGATGTATAAATTTAACACTATTTGCCATGTTATGCTACTCCGCCTGCTATAGCATAAATGCTTGTAGACTTTCTGGCTTGATTATCAAGTAGTCTGTTTGCTAAATTAACTCTTTCTTGTTCCAAACTTAAAAGAATTTTTAAATTTTCATTTAGTTGAGAAATGTTGCCTCCAGCTTCAGTGGCCGCCGCTGACATGTCGTTTACAAATTCTCCCGGGCTTTGAATAACTTCATTTCCGTGTGTTTCGATTGTTTCTCCAGAACCAAAGTTTTCAAAAAGAGTTCCGGCCATGCCGCCTAGGTTTCCGGTTCTTTTTGGTTTAATTGAATACTTGTTCATTGCCCTATCAAGAATACCATGTCCTGAAACTAGATTCATGTTACCTTTAGAAGCATAGTCTGGATGGTCTATGGCCCATTTTATATACTTTTCACCAAACAACCTATGAAGTTCCGCTGACGTATATTGATCTGGATTCTTAAAAGCGTTTATTACTTCAGGGCCGTACTGGCCTGACATTATCTCACTCGCCGCAAACGAAGCCTGTCTACTCAAATTAGATAGTGATAAATCTGTATCATTTAGTTGACCGCCCATATATGCTTTATAGGCGTTAGCACGATCTCCTTGCCAACTGAACATTCCGTAGTTTGTTTTCTTGTTTTTAGGATCAGTATGACTGCCGAGAAGATAATTTGATCTAAGTGAATTTTCCCTGAATACTTCAGCGGTTAAAACTTTAGCCAATTTTGGACTAAACCCGGCATTTATAAATGATCTATAAACCATTATTGCTCGTTGTTCTTGATCGTTGCCTGCGTAAGCGGCTGAGCTAAAGTCTGTTTGGGTTGGCGTGGTTCTACCATCAAATCCGTCTATCATTTGAACAACTGCAGCATTTGCCTTTTTAGTTTGTTCTTTAATTTGCGGATCGTACTCGGCATTAACTCCTTCTAATAGGTTATTAAGATGACTAGTAGGTAATTGTTTGTCATCATCTCTAAAGGCATTTTCAAAATGAAAGCCTGCTATCAGTTTAATTTTTTCAAATAGTTTTTTGATTTCAAGCCAATATAAATCTCTTCCTTCTTGTGTTCCAAATCTAGCAAAAAACATTATCATTTTAGGAACTGCTTCTTGGGCAAACACACCCATTTTCTGCCCTAGCTCTCTAATTTTTTTAGGAAGATTTTCGTCTTTCATAGACTCAGAGAATTGCCAAAGTGGTCCTTTATTATCTTTGGTTCCAATTAATGCCATAAAAAATCCACGTTTGAAATCTCTTATTGCAACCTGAAACTGTCTCATAGTTTCAGTAAACGTTTCTTTTTCTTTTGTTTCTAGATAATTTTTTTCAATTGCTAATCTAAGTTGTTCTCTAGATGTAATTTTTGTGCCTACACCTAGTCTAGCAACTAGAGATGCTGTTTCAGCATTCATGCCTAGCATACGCTGTAAATCTTTATCACCAGCGGCAGCCGCTTTTAATAAAATGTCAAAGTTTTTCAAACCTTTTGAAGCATTCCAAATCAAATCTGTTCTAGTCTGTATTATTCTTCTGTCTAATAATTTTCCAGAAGCGGCATTATTTTTTGCCATTGCGATGTTTTGATCCATTTGTTTAATAAGATTTGGATACATCATAATCAACTCAGCAACATCATCACCTTGTGCCATCAAACCAAGTGTTCTAGCCCTAAACAATCTTGCTCCAACATCTCCATGTATTTGAGTATAGTTTGCTAATTGAAGATTTAATTCTTTTCTTGAGTCATTACTGTATTTTGCAATTTCAAGTTGATATGCTGCATCTTTTGTTGCTGAATCTAATTCTGCTTGTATTTGATCAACACGCTTACCTGTTAGTGTTGTTAATGTATGTAAGTTTACTTGATAACCAACAAAAGAATCAGCAACACTTTTTGCTGTGGTTTCGTCAACTCTTGATCCTCTGTAGTTTAGATTCATAAAATCAAGTAACTGTTGGTTAATTTGTGGTACAGTATAACCTAAACTTATTAATTGTTTTCTTGCCTCACCCGAACCGTTAAGTGCAGCATCGGAAACTTTAGCAAATGCGTGAGCACCTTGGGTAACACTGTCGCCAAGAGCCATTAAAGTTTTACTATTTTTATTAACCATTCCGGCAAATTCATCTAACGACATGTATGTTAAATTTGATACTTGCATCATTTCTAAAATACTGTTGTTAAAAGTAGCACCTGATGTAGTTAAACCCATTAGAGTTTTATTCCAATGTTCAAATGCTTCAATTGATCCGGAAATAGCGCCGCCTACTGTGCCTAATGCTCTTCCAAATATCGGCAACTGTGATATTACTTGATTGTTTAATACTTTTGTGTATGAACTAATTCGGCCTTCGCCTTTTAATAGCATACCAGCAAATGTACCAGCGGCTCCTGTTACATTACCAATTTGATTAACAGCACCTTTAACAGCACCAGTAACAGCACCTACTACACCTCCAGCAATCATGCCTGCCGGTGTTCTACCCAAAATGCCACTACTGCTTCCGCCACCACTAGGAGCCTTTCCGCTAATAGCGGCTACAAGTTGTTTTAGGGTTTCTTCTGTGGCGGCATTTTGGAGAATTGCTCCATCTAGTTGTCCACCATAAAATTCTACATCTTTTGCCATTTTGAATCCAAGAATAAAAGTAGCAGTTTTCTGCGCATATAAATATCTCTATACAATACTATTTATAGGAATAAAAAATGGCTGAAAATAACAATCAATTTGATCCGACTGCATTCGTGCAAGCACAAGCAGAGCAAGCCGCTAAGGCAGGCCAGAATCCTGTGCCACAAGCGCCATTGGCTTCCGCTCCAGTTGTAGAAAACGCACAACCAGTATCCGGAAATCCTTTGGCTTCTTTCTTTAGACAGCCAAAGATTCATATTTCTCTTCCTAGTAAAGGCAAATATTGGCCTGAAGGAAGTTTAGAAATACCACAAACAGGCGAACATCCTGTTTACGCAATGACAGCACGTGACGAGCTGTTGTTTAAAACACCAGACGCACTAATGAATGGTAGTGCTATTGTTCAAGTTATACAAAGTTGTATTCCAACAATTAAAGATGCTTGGAATATGCCTAGTGTTGATGTTGATGCTGTGCTTACAGCAATTAGGATGGCAACATATGGCATGGATATGGACGTAACTGCTACGTGTCCAGCATGTAATCATCAAAATGATAAAAGTGTTGATTTGAGAAATGTACTTGATAATTTAAATGAATCAAATTTTACAACAACAGTAGAAATTGGTAACGACATGGTAATTCATTTAAGACCAATGACGTATAAAGAATTAACCGGAACAGCATTAAAAACATTTGAACATCAAAGAATTTTTTCAATTATCAATGATGATGAAATTGATGATCAGAAAAAAGTTCAATTGTTTAATGAAAGTTTTATTAAACTGACTGATCTTACTCTACAAACTGCTGTACAGTGTGTAACAAAAGTTGAAACAATCAATGGTACAACAGACAATCCACAATACATTAAAGAGTTCTTAGAAAAAGCAGATAAAACTGTATTCAATACAATTAACGAATCTGTAAACAAATCACAGGAAAGCGGACGTATGGCTAGTTTCAAAACCAAATGCGATGCCGAAGGATGTGATCATGAATGGGATGTTAAATTAACCTTGGATCAAGCGGATTTTTTCGGACAAGGCTTTCGACGTTAAAAATTAACGACATTCTTGCCGAGACGAAAGCCATGGACGACCAGGCAAAAAATATTAAAACAGAAGCGATGCGTTCTGTATGGTATATGCGTGGAGGTCTATCTTTCTCTGAGGCAATGAATCTAAGTTTCGACGAACGCGAAATTATTGTAGATATTGTGAAATCAAATATGGAAACCACTAAAGAAAGTGGTATGCCTTTCTTTTAAACAGTTCTAGTCTGCTTAAACAAATTCATCACTTTTGTAGTTTCTTGAGGATTCTTTTTAAGTAGTTCAGTCATTGCCGCAGACATAGCTTCATGTTCTGCTTTAGTTAATCCCTGACCTTGTAAACTTTTAGACATGCCCCTTCTAAGTGTTGGAGCATCAATTCCTGGAAACTCTTTAGCAATATTCTGATAGTTTAAGCTACCAACTGTTTTTTCTTCTTCATCAGGATCAAAAATCTTTGAACCTTTAACGTTTTCAGGATTTTTATCTAAACCTGCTTCAACACCGCCTACTGCCTTTCCAGCAATACCGCCGATTGCTTTACCAATGCCTTTTAAAAAGCCTCCGCCTTTCTTCTCTTGTGATCCTGCTTGAACATCATCTTCAGGTTCTCCAGTTACTGGATCGTTGCTTTGTTTTAGTCCGCCTAGTTCGTCCATGTCAACATTAACTGCTACTTGACTCATTACTTTGTCTAGTACCTTTGTTGGAATAACTGCTTCAAACACACCCATAAATTTAAGTGCTGAAAAATATTCTGCGTCTTCCTTTAGTGACCAGTCAATGCGTTCAAAGTTTTTTCTATAACGCTGTGACTCTTCGCTGTATATTGATTCGACGCCCATAGGTAATTCTAATTGTTGATTCTTTTTTGCTCTCTTATTGCGCTGATAGATAGCACTCGTTGTATTAGATAAACCGCCTTTTTGTCTACCGCCTGTCTTTTTTCTTTTCTTAACAGGTGTATCAATATTAACATCATCTTTTTTGTTCATTGACAGCGGGTTTTCTTCTGGCTCTGTAGAATTTGTTGGATTAATTTTATCTAGTTCTGATTCTGGGCCTAGTTCTGGCTCTTGTTGTTGAGGGTTAAGAGCCTGTAACTCTTTATCAATCATGCCAGCAACTTCTTTAGTGTCAATGCCTTTTTTGTTTAGGAAAGCAAGTAGTGTTTGTGTAGTAGGTTTAGGTCCATATTTTGCCGCAACACGACCTACAAACGTCATATATTCGCCTTTTAGTTTATTGGCAATTTCACCTGTTTGTAGTTGTCCTTTAGCAGAAGCACCTCCATCACCACCAAAAGCCGATCTAGCTCTAAGTGCTGTTCTTTTTAAAAACCCTTGCGGTGCTTCATCTAGATGTTCGATGTTTTCTAATTGATTCAGTTTCATATTACTATCTCTAAGATCCTATATTTATAACGCTATTAAGTGAGCTAACGCTCACTTGTCTTTATCGCTATCGCTCAAAGACATTTTCTTATTATTGATATTTATGTTTATTATTAATTGCGAAGCAATTTTAGCATCATCTAGATTGTATGGTCACAATTAGCCCGTTGCCGGGCCAAAGAGTGAATTTTGAACATCATCTGAGTTCGCACAGTCACAATAGCGTTAGATCTACAATGCTTACTTTATAATGCATAGCGTAGGCGGTTATCCTATACCTACTCAATCCGTCTTAGTTTCTTATGTACAACGGCAGTTTATAATACAAACGCTAACTTATACTATAAACCTGCGGGAGTTACCCGCTCTTTTAGCCTTTTTTAATCTTGTTCTGACAGCAAAACCGGTTTTATGAAGGCATATCCGATCATCGTCCTGTAAAGGATAGTTGCTGAAATCGTTGCTACCAACCAACTTCCGTACCCTGCGACATCACCAGGGATTCTGGACACCATAACTGCGCCGGTGTGGGCTTATTTGGTAGTGTTCTTTGCCTCTTGCTCTAGTAAAGCCTTACGCAATTTGTCTGATCCGCCTACTCTCACATTAATAATTCCGTTATAATAGTCGTCTCTCTCTAATACACGGCGGTCAAATTGCTCTCTTGCCTCTATGTAGGACATTTCTGCCCTGTTTGTACAAAGATATAGTATTTCTCGGGTGAAGTTTGCTGGGCCTAGTGCTTCGACATCTGCTTGTAAACGATCTGATGAACCCCAATAGTCCTTCCAATCGCTTTCCTTAGTGCCTCTGCGTTTGTTTTTTCTGCCTTTGAGTGGCGGTTTAGTAGTTTTGAATTTGGCTAGTTTTTTGCCTATGTATTTTTGCCCAGTCTGTGTGTTTGTGATGAGGTAGACAAACCCTTCGTATTCGTCTGGAATACTATCTAGTGGTTTATTTTGGTAAGTCCATGCCGGATTCGTCGTCATCAGCATTACTTACTTTCTTGGGTCTACCTATTACGCCTTTTCTGGCTGCCTTTCTTTTTTGCCTTAGATCTTGTATTTCGTTTCGCCTTAAACTAGAAAAATTTCGTATTTCACTTAACCAATAACGTGCTTTGATGCCTGCGGCATCAGACCCGCTATACTCGAACTTATCTTGCCATTTAAAGTATTCCTGAAATGCTCTTATAAGTTTGTCATGTGATTCTGTACTCATTCCACCAGTTCAACATCATTTGAATATGATGTAAATCCGTTTTCCTTTATAACTTTTAGAACTTGATTAACACGAGTTGCTAAATCATCTCTATGTGAAATTAAGAACACGTTTTTATCACGTTCTCTAGTCATTTTTTTCAATACAGCAATACTGGATTCAACACCGCTTGAATCCATACCACTATCCACTAGTTCGTCAATAAACAATAAATTAATGCTTTGATATAGGCTTTCCCAAACATCACGGAACGCCCAACTCATTGATAAAATGAGTCTATTTCGTTCACCTCTACTGAGATTATCAAAGTCTAAGTCCTGCCCGAGTTGTGTAATAATCACTGTTAGATCGTTCTGAAATTCCACTGTGTGTGGCAAACCTATCTTGCTCAAGTAGTAAGTAAGACGCATATTTAAATAACTTAGATTTTGATCAATAATACGCTTTCTTACAAAACTATCTTTGTTTGTAAGCAGTTTATACAAGAATTCTTGATGTTCTTTTACTTTAGTAAGTTCGTTTACAGCGTCCCAATTAATTTCCTGTAGAGCAGTTTCTTTTAGTTCTACAATCTGTTCTTCATACGGATTAGTTTCTTCTTGTTTTTTCTCAAGTTCTTTCTGTAAACTAGCCAGTGTGCTTCTATGATTAACTGCTTCTTCTAAACTGTCGTACTGTGTAGGTGGACAAGTTTCAAGTTCTCCGATATCACTTACAACTTTTGAATGTTCTTCCCACTGTGTATTATTTGTTATAACTTGTAAAGCGGCTTCTTGTTTTTGATCTTCTTTGCTTTTTAGTATTTCTTCTTGTGTAGTGTCGTGTATTTCTTGTCCACACGCATGACACTTGTGTTCTTTTAATAGAAGTATTTCTTTATCTAGTTTAGCAATAGTTTTTTCTTGCTTTGTATTATCTGCTTCAATGTTAGCGATCCAACGTTGTGCTTCTTCTAAGCGTTTTTTCTTTTCATTAAAATTTTCAAGACATTTATGTGCGTCAATTTCTGCGTCAATGTCAATCTTTTCTAACAAACGAATATTTTGAGAAAGATCGTTTACATCATTTGTATGGTTATCTTGCCATAGTTTTTGTTTTCTTTCTAGGCTTTGAATAGATTCTTCAATTTTTTGATTGCTTACTTTAATAGTCTCGATCTTTGTGTTTTCTTGTTGTATAAGATCTTTACTAATTCTTACCTGTTCTTTTAGTGCGTCTGCTTTTTCAGATAAAATTGTAATACCAAGTAACTGTTCGATAATAGTACGTTGGTCATTGTTTTTCAAAGCAAGAAAAGGTTCAGTGTATGTGTTCAACGCAATTAAGTGTTTGAACATATCATGACTCATACCAAACAGTTTTTCAATTTCTTTTTGTGTTTGTCTACTATCACCTTGACTTTCGTCAGCATCGTCTGCTGAATATTCTTCACCATCAACATTTAGTTTTAGAATATTAGGCTTACGACCTCTTTCGATGTGGTAATTTACACCGTTCTTTTCAAAACTAACAGTTACAAGCATACCTTTACTGTTAATTTTGTTAATTAGATTGTCTCTTTTAATATTTGTTAAAGCAACACCATAGATAGCATAACTTAAACTGTTAATAATGGTTGTTTTACCAGTACCGTTTCTAGCACCGCTATCGTCACCACCAAGATCTAAGTTTTCGCCTAGTACAAGAGTTAGCATGCCTTTATCAAAATCAATTGCTTGAGTTTGATTACCGACACTCATAAAATTACGAACTGTGAGATTTTTAATTTTAATCATAGGTTATTATAGATCTCCAATAACAATTTTTGATCGTATTGTTCTGAATCAATATTTGTAATTTGATTTACAACAATAGTATCAACGCTTTCAAACTGTAAATCAATTGGCTGTATATCTTGACTTTCAATTTCAGTTTTTTCTGGAATAAGCATAAGTTCACGCAATTTATATTGTGGCATGAACGTTTCTTTAATAAAATTTGCTTCTTCAAAACTAATAGGAACATCAATTGTTACACGACAGTGCATCTTTTCTTTAAGTAGATCGTCTGGCGCTTCTAGTAGTTTTGATAATTTGTATGTTCTATAAACAGGCTGATCAGGCCAACTACGATACTCTGGCTTACCGCCCCATTCGAGCATCATCATTCCACGCTCATCATCCCAAGCATCGGCATAATTGTGTGGAAAAGCATTTCCCATGTATGTAATGTTTCCTTTGGTTTGGCGCTTGTGGAAATGTCCAGAGAAAACATATTCTTGATTTACAAAGTCGTCTGCTTGTAGTTGACCGTGATCAGGCATCTGTACCATAGCATTCATGTAGAATAATGGCAATTCAAAATGTCCAAAAACATATCTTGATTTAATATCTTTAACTTTCTTCCATTCATCACCTACTAACCAAGGTAGCAGTGTGACTTCACCTTCAGTTATAGGATGATTAACAGGAACAATATTAGGAAACAGTCTAGCAAACTCTAAACTGTGAATTTCTCGTTTGTCTTTGTAAAACTCGTCATGATTACCAAGCATTAGATAGGTTTTATCAAATGCGTTGTTAAGTTTTTCTAGATTACTAACACTATAGTTCATCGTACTAACATCAGTAGTCGCACGATTGTGGTGCCAGTCACCTAAAAATATACAAGTTTCACAGTTTTCTTTTTTGGCTTCTTCAATGAACCATTCTACAAAGTCCTCGCAGTCTTTGTTATGAATTCTACTACCAGACTTCATACCAAAATGAATGTCAGTAAAGCAAGCCGCTTTCTTAAATAGCGCCATTATTTCATTCTCCTATACTAGTATAAGTTCTTTTTGTGAAGAAGTCAAGTATTAATCTGAACCATTCTTGCCAGGATCAACGCCAAGGTTTTCGTTAGCATTTTGTCTAGTCCAACTTGGGTTCATTCCGTTCATTTCAAGAATGTCATCACGAATGTTTTGATTGCGTTTTTCGATATTAATAATTCTAACAAAACTATTTGTAACAGCGGCAGTATAATAAGCAAACGGATTGTTTGATTTTGATTCGTCAAACTGTAAACCAATCTGTGCTAGTTGTAGAATTGCTTGACCACGCATTTCGTCGTTATATGTATAACCACGAACATTACCGCGTGTAGCATAACGCTCACACAATTTCATCCACATCCTAGCAAGTTCGTTGGTTGCTTGACCGTTGGTTTTAGAAAAATATCCGTTTTGCATTCCTCCAACCCAGTGGCTTTTACCTACACATATTAGATTGTCATTTTCATCGTACTTCCAATGCTGGAATGGTGGAAAATTTACTCTTTCGTGTGCGTCTGCTACTGTTTTTACTGTTTTTTTACGACCCGGAGCAAGTGGGACATGCTCAAATGTCATAATTCTAAAAATTAAATCTGTTTTGTCGACTTTTCTGTAATCAATTTCAAAATCTTTAGCAACTACTTTTTTGTTCTGTTCTTTTGCTTGTTCAAAATTTGCTGTACCTAATCGCTTTGCTTGGTTTCTTTTTGCTTCTGCGATGGTTAAACGGTTAATTTTTTCTAAACTTGGTAGAATAATATCGAATTGATGGTATTCAGGTGAAACGTAAGAGCAATAAGTGTTCTTAGATTTATGGATTTCTTTCAAAAGGTCTTTGTTGTTTAGGTATTTCACTCTTCTTTGTGTCATATATTGGAACTCCATTAATACTTATATAATAGCACATTTCTCTAGAAATAAATAGAGTAAAGTACCAAACTAATAAGGAAATTTTACCAAAATGGCATTACCGACAAATACACGAAGCACAGCAGGAATTGCATCAGCAGGAGGAACAGGAATTCGAAACTCTGTTCAAATAACAGGTTCCGCTCCGACAAACACTTCTTGGAAGATTTATAACCTTGCTGGAACAGGAACTGACCCTAATTCAGTCGGAATTGATCCGAGTCTTAACAATCAAACAGGACCTACCAGTGGAAGCGGAAGTTATAGATTTGGTATAACTGGTAAGCCAGAATCAAACGGTCTTGAAAAAGCATTAGGAGCAATAGGTTCTGCGTTTGCTATAGTAGAAGTAGGTAAAAGTTTATTCGCCGCTGGCGCCGGTGTAATTCAAGGATTGAAAGATTTTGGTAAAGCCGCAGGAGCAATTGGCGATAGTCTCAAACAAGTCGGAAGCAATTTCCTTAATAGCGAATTTCGTAGTGTAGGTGAAGATACAAGCGATATTGAAGCGTCAGACTATGATGGATATACTTCTGCCAAAGCCGCCAGTACATATGATTGGAGAGTTAGAATATCAGTAGGAAGCATGACGGATGTTTTTAGAGAAGCAACAGCAAATTATCTTAATCCATTAGTATCTACAGGCAATGGTGTTATTTTTCCATATACACCACAAATAACAGTATTACACAAAGCAAATTATAGTTCGCAACAACCTGTTCATA
>Ga0181581_10002474_pt1 | contig 14468 bp, 10 predicted proteins | sample 071ome_22_FD_132433 | JGI IMG/M metagenome (GOLD analysis project Ga0181581, IMG submission 132433) | Coastal salt marsh microbial communities from the Groves Creek Marsh, Skidaway Island, Georgia - 071404AT metaG (megahit assembly) | ecosystem: Environmental > Aquatic > Marine > Intertidal... | reverse complement strand
GCCTGGAAAAAAATAATCGCAAATTCCATTAAGCCAAAAGATATAATTGATAATATTATCGATTCTGGGCTAAGAGGAAGAGGAGGCGCAGGTTTCTCTACTGGAAAAAAATGGAGTTTTATTAATCAAGATTCTGATGAAACCAAATATCTTGTCTGTAATGCAGACGAATCTGAACCAGGAACTTGCAAAGATAGAGATATTCTTAGATATAATCCACATGCTTTATTAGAAGGAATGCTTATAGCAAGTTACGCAATAGGAGCAGAGGTTGCTTATTGTTATTTAAGAGGTGAATTTATTGATGATGTTTATTTAAGTGTAAAAAAAGCATTAAAAGATGCATATATAAACAAACTAATTGGTAAGAATATCTTAGATTCAAATGTTTGTATTGAGATTCACGATCTGATTGGCGCAGGAGCCTATATTGTAGGAGAAGAAACTGCTATGTTGGAATCCATAGAAGGTAAGAAAGGCTTCCCACGATATAAGCCTCCATTTCCAGCTGTTAAAGGACTTTTTGGTTGCCCAACAATTATAAATAATGTTGAGACTTTAGCATCTGTGCCAGAAATTATTAATAAAGGCTCAGAGTGGTTTAATAAAATAGGAACAGACAAAAGCTCAGGTTTTAAATGTTTTTCTGTTTCAGGGCATGTAAATAAACCAGGGAATTATGAAATCCCACTAGGCACTCCTTTCAAAGATTTACTTGAATTGGCTGGCGGTGTAAAAAATAATAAAAAACTCAAAGCAGTAATTCCTGGTGGTTCATCAGTTCCAGTAGTGCCTGGCGAGAAAATGTTAGAAACAAATATGGATTATGAGTCAATTTCAAATGCTGGATCAATGCTTGGATCTGGAGCAGTTATAATTATGGATGAGGACACAAATATGGTTGAAGTTATTCATAGAATAGCAAGATTTTATTATTCAGAGTCTTGTGGTCAGTGCACTCCTTGTAGAGAAGGTACTGGATGGATGTATAAAATCATTGATAAAATAATAAAAGGTCAGGCAACAATTGAAGATTTTGAATCTCTTAAATCAATCCCAAACATGATTTCTGGTAGCACAATATGCGCATTAGGTGATGCAGCTGCAATGCCTGTTGAAAGTTTTATTAAATATTATGAGAAAGAATTTCTTAATTATATAAGTAAAAAAGAAAAAAAGCGTTTATATAAAATAAAATGAAAATAAAAATTAATAATAAAGAGTACTTATTCGAAAAAGGTGAAACGGTAATTCAAATTGCTGATAGAAACGGAATTCATATTCCCAGATTTTGTTATCATAGTAAGTTATCTATAGCAGCTAACTGCAGAATGTGTCTTATAGAACAAGTTGGAATTAATAAACCACAGCCGGCCTGTTCAACTCCTGCAATTGAAAATCAAGAGTATTTTACGAACTCAAAATTAGCCCAAGATTCCCAAAAAAATACAATGGAATTTTTGTTAATTAATCACCCTCTTGATTGCCCAGTTTGTGATCAAGGTGGAATGTGCGAGCTGCAAGATCAAGCTTTTATGCATGGTAGAGTTAAATCAAGATATGTTGATGAAAAAAGAGTAGTAATAGATTATAAAATTGGGCCTTTAATAAAAACTAATATGACTCGATGCATTCATTGCACCAGATGTGTTAGATACGGTGAGGAGATTGCAGGAATAAAAGAGTTTGGAGCAATTGGAAGAGGAGAAAATTTAGAGATAAGAACATATTTATCATCCGCAATAAATTCACCTATGTCTGGAAATATGATAGATATATGTCCTGTTGGAGCTCTTAATGCCGCGCCTTCACACATGAAAGGCAGAACTTGGGAATTAGAAGAGGTTAAGTCTATTTCTCCCCACGATTGTGTTGGATCAAATATGTCTGTACACGTTTTAGATAACGATGTTTTTCGTGTGGTTCCTCTTGAAAATAATAATATAAATGAAATATGGCTATCTGACAGAGATAGATTTTCTTATGAGGCAATTAGTCATAACGAAAGATTAAAAAAACCAATTGCAAAAATTGGCGGTAGATATGAAGAAATTGAATGGGAACAAGCTTTTGAAATTATTAAAAAAAATATTAATGAAACTAAATTTGGTATGTCTGCTGGATTTATAAGTGCTAATTCAACTGTCGAAGAGCAGTACCTATTTCAAAAATGGCTTAGAGAAATAAATATAAATAATATAGACCATAGAGTATCACAAAATTTCTTTTCAAAAGTAGATGATAATTTATTTCCTAAAATTGATATACCAATAAAAGATATTGAAAAAATAAACTCCATATTATTAATTGATAGTAATGTAACTTATGACCAACCAATTCTGTCGCATAAAATTAGAAAAGCTTATTTAAATAATGCAAAAATTAACACTATTCAAACATTTAATTATAAATATAATTTTGCAACTAACGAGTCACTTTTAATTAATCCAAATTTATTAGCTGAAATTTTAATCGATACTATTGAATACTTATCGGTAATAACAATAAATGATAAAACTTTAAATAATTTTTCGATTCCAGAAGAAATTAAAAATAACTTTAAAGGAAAAGGTTTGGCTGATAAGAAAATAAAACAATTTTGTAGTGATTTATTATTTGATAATTCATTAATTTTACTAGGCTCTAATTTAAAGAATCACCAAGATTACGAGTTACTAAAAATTTTAACAAATATTATCTCTATTTTAACAAAGTCTAACAAAGGTTTTTTAGGGGACAAATGTAATGAAGCAGGGGCTTGGTTAACTGGGTGTTTACCAAATAAAGCAGTAGGTTTAAAAGATCAAAAAAATGTTGGATTAAATGTATATGAATCTATCAAAGCTGGATTAGACTCATATATTATTTATAATTTAGATTTGATAGATTTTTATCATTATAGCGATTTAAAGAAATCATTAAATGAAGCGAATTTTGTTTTAGGTTTTAATAGTTTTATATCTGATGAAGATTTAAATTATTATGATTTAGTTCTTCCTTTAGCAACTGTTTTTGAGAGCCCAGGTACTTTTGTTAATATAGAAGGAGAATGGCAATCCTTTGCGAATAGCTGCAAACCATATTATTTATCAAAAGAGGGGTGGAAAATTCTCACAAAGCTAAGACTAGTCTTTGAAAAAGAAATCAATAATAAATTTGAGTATATAGATATAATTAATGAAGTTGACGCCGAAATAAGAAAAAATAAAGAGATTCTGGATATAAATTTTGAAAATTTAAAAGTTCACAAAATTGAAAGTAATACAAATCTTATAAGATCTGGAGGTTATAGTAATTATTTTAGTGATAATATTGTTAGACGAGCGTTTTCATTAAATAAAGTAAATAATAATAAAAATACTGTTAGTATCAATAAAAAAACCTTAGAACAAAACAATATAGATATTGAAAAAAATAAAGTAATTGTTAAGCAAGGTGAAAAATCTTTATTAGCTGAACTGATAGTTGATGAAAATGTGTCAGATAACTGTGTATTTATAGTTAATTCAAATAAAGAGCACTATGAACTTGGAAAACAATACCAACAAATAAAAATTGAAAATGTATGATTTTATAAAAAATAATCTTTCTATCGCTACAGAATACTTTAATCAATTAAGTGTTCTTCCACACACTTTGTTAATGATTTTGATGATAATGTTGCCATTGCTAATTTTAGTTGCATATTACACTTATGCTGAAAGAAAAATTATAGCTTCAATGCAAGTCAGAGTGGGTCCAAATATTGTTGGCCCAAAGGGTTTATTGCAGCCTTTTGCAGATGGAGCAAAATTATTTTTTAAAGAAATCATAATTCCAAAAGATGCAAATAAATTTTTATTTTTATTGGCTCCAATTATTACATTTACTGTGGCTTTTGCGGCTTGGGCTGTAATCCCTTTTGATGGTGTTAAGGTTTTATCAGATATTAATGCTGGCATATTGTATATTTTAGCTATGACTTCATTAGGTATTTACGGAATAATAATTGCTGGATGGGCTTCAAATTCAAAATATGCATTACTTGGCGCAATGAGATCAGCAGCACTGATTATAGCTTACGAAATTGCAATGGGGTTTGCGCTAGTTGGGGTAATTATGATATCTGGAAGCTTGAATCTTGGAGATATAATTGATGTTCAAAAAGGCTCAATTTTTCATTGGTTGTGGGTTCCCTTGTTTCCCTTATTTATTATATATTTTATAGCAGGTGTTGCTGAAACAAATCGGGCACCTTTTGATGTGGCAGAAGGTGAGTCTGAATTAGTCGCAGGTTTCCACGTTGAGTATTCTGGAATGGGGTTTGCAATTTTTTTCATAGCAGAGTATGCGAATATGATCTTAATATCTGCATTAACAGCAATATTATTTTTTGGAGGCTGGCTATCTCCATTTAATTACGGCGATGTAAATAATATTGTTAATCAAGATACTGTCAGCGCTATAATATTATTTTTTATACAAGATGGTATACATTGGTTTATTTTAAAAACATTATTTTTTATGTTTTGTTTTATTTGGTTTAGAGCAACTTTCCCAAGATATAGATATGATCAAATTATGAGACTTGGATGGAAAATTTTAATTCCATTAACGCTGTTATGGATCTTCGTAGAAATGATAATGATATATTTTAATATTGGCCCTTGGTTTATATAGAGAATAATTATGATTAAACGGTATATAAAAAGTTTTTTTCTTTATGAGTTATTACTTGGCATGAAAGTAACGTTTTTAAATATGTTTAAAAAGAAAATTACATTAAATTATCCTCATGAAAAAGCTCCTCAATCTTCTAGATTTAGAGGTCTGCATGCTTTAAGAAGATATCCTAGCGGCGAGGAAAGATGTATTGGTTGTAAATTATGTGAAGCAGTTTGCCCTGCATTAGCAATTACAATTGATACAGAAGAAAGAAATGATGGAACAAGAAGAACAACAAAATATGATATAGATCTATTTAAATGTATATTTTGTGGTTTTTGTGAGGAAGCTTGTCCAGTAGACGCAATAGTTGAAACCCGTATTTTTGAGTATCATTTTGAAGAGCGTGGTGAGAATATTTTAAAAAAAAGTGATCTTCTTAAAATAGGAGATAAGTACGAAGAAGAAATTGCGGCTGATCAAGCTGCAAAAGCAGAATAATAATTATAATAAAATGAAACTATGGATATTTTAACAATACTTTTTTATTTGGTCACATCCGTGATAATTATATCATCAATGAGTTTAATTATTGTAAATAACACTGTTCATGCTGCATTACTTTTGGTTTTAATATTTTTTAATAGCGCAATACTTTGGTTAATGCTAAAAGCAGAGTTTTTATCTATAGTTTTAGTTCTAGTTTATGTTGGCGCTGTCTTAGTTTTATTTTTATTTGTTATAATGCTATTGGATTTACCAATTAAGGAAAAAGTTAATCAAAAATTGTATTTGCTATTTTCTTTAATAATTTCTTTAATTATGTTTATAGAATTATATATGGTTATTTTTTATCATGACTTTTCCCAAGTTGCGGAAATTAGCCACTCTTCAGAATTTAATAATACTTATGAAATCGGCTTATTATTATTCACAAAACATTTGTTTTCATTTGAAATAACAGCTCTTATTTTATTGGTAGCTATCATAGCTGCAATTGCTATAAATATGACAAATAAACAAAGAGCGCTAAAACAAGATCCTGCAAGACAAATAGAAGAAACTAAGCAATCAAGATTAAGAATAATTAAGGATAAAGATTTATGATAACAATGTCACATTATTTGGTTTTTAGCGCTTTGCTATTTTGTATTAGCGTAGCTGGAATATTTATAAATAGGAGAAATATTTTGTTGCTGTTGATGTCTATTGAATTAATGCTTCTATCGGTAAACACAAACTTCATTATATTCTCACATTATAGCAATGATATGACTGGGCAAGTATTTGTATTTTTTATTTTAGCTGTTGCGGCAGCAGAGTCAGCTATCGGTTTAGCAATAATAGTATCACTTTTTAGAATTAGAAATTCACTTGAAATTAATTTAATTAATAAACTTAAGGGATAAGATGGAATCTTTATTATTATCAATACCAATTTTATTAATTTTAAGCTCAATAATAACAGGGTTTAGTTCAAAGCTATTAAATAACTTTTATTCTGGAATCATAAGTACATCTCTTGTTACATTATCTTTCATTTTTTCAATAATTATTTGCTTTAATATATATTCAAGCGATAATTTAACTTTGTATGAGAACTTTTATAGTTGGATTTCAGTTTCTAATTTTAATATTGGCATTGGATATCTGATCGATAAGTACTCTGCGGCAATGTTAGTCGTAGTTCTTTTAATATCCTCAGTTGTACATTTGTATAGCATGTCGTATATGGAAAAAGAAAAGGAATACAAAAGATTTTTTTCATATATTGCTCTATTTACTTTTTCTATGATTTTATTGGTTATTTCTAATAATTTAATTCAATTATTTATTGGATGGGAGGGAGTTGGTTTAGTATCATATTTATTAATTGGATTTTTTTACAAGAAGCGATCAGCCATTCACGCAAATCTTAAAGCTTTTTTAATTAATAGAATAGGGGATATGTTTTTTATCTTAGGTATAGCTATGATATATACAGCTTTCGATTCTTTTGATTACAGAACAATTTTTTTAAATATAAATGAATTAGATTTAGATAATCTGAAAACATATTTTGGTTTAAGTTACATAGACTTATCTTGTTTGCTTTTATTCATTGGAGCGATGGCTAAATCTGCGCAAATCCCTTTACATATTTGGTTGCCTGATTCTATGGAAGGGCCAACACCTATATCTGCTTTAATCCATGCTGCTACAATGGTAACAGCAGGTATTTTTATGGTGGGAAGATTATCTCCAGTTTATGAAATGTGCTATATAACAACAAATATTATTTTAATTATAGGTGCCTCTACAGCACTATTTATTGGTCTAATCGCAATTTTCGAAAATGATATAAAAAAAGTAATCGCTTATTCAACAATATCTCAACTTGGTTACATGGTTTCAGCACTTGGAATAAATGCTTATACTATTTCCTTTTTTCATTTATACACTCATGCTTTTTTTAAAGCATTATTGTTTTTATGTGCCGGATCAGTAATTATGTCACTTCATCATAATCAAGATATTTTGAAAATGGGTGGCCTTAAGTCGAAGTTACCAATTACCTATATTTGTTTTTTAATAGGAACATTAAGCATAATTGGTTTTCCATTAACATCAGGATTTTTTTCAAAAGATCTAATTTTAGAAGTGATGTTATACAAAGATAGCACAATATCATTTGTCGCATATGTAATGTTGATTTTAGGCGCATTAGTTACAACAATATATTCATTAAGATTGCTTTTCATAGTTTTTTATGGTGATTACAGAGGTGATAATGCTAACTCAGTAAAAGAGCAATCTCTAATAATTTTAATACCATTAATAATTTTAGCTTTATTATCATTATTCTCTGGTTATTCTATTAAAATATTTATTGATATGCCTATATTTATGTGGTCACCGAGTGAGATTAAGTATCAAGGACTATTGCCATTTATAACTCATGGTATTTTTTCACCGGCGACTCTTTCTCTATTAATAGGTTTTTATATTTCTATAAAGCTTTATAAAGAAAAAACTGATTTTAAATTTTTAAAATTTTTCTTATTCGAAAAGTCAGTCGCAGCGATAAAATCAAAATATAAATTTGATGAATTATTTTTATATTTAAGTCTTTTTATGAAAAAGTCTTCATTATACTTTTCAAATAAGATGGATATAGCTTTAATAGATGGATTAATTGTTAATGGTATACCAAAGAGAATTAATATTCTATCAACATATTTAAGGACCATAAGTTCTGGCTATTTATATCATTATGCCTTTTTAATAGTACTTTCTTTAGTAATTATTTTTGCTGTTATATTAGTGAGGGTTTTATGATAGATAATATATTATCAGCACTGATATGGATTCCAATTATATCTGGTTTATTAATTCTATTTTATAATAACAAGAACAGTTATTTAAATATAATTAATATTAGTATTAATTTATTTGTTTTTATATTATCTATACTTCTCTTAGTAAGTTTTAATAAAAATATTTCTGATTTTCAATTTATTGAAAATTTTAATTGGATACCATCATTAAATATTTTTTATTACTTAGGAGTAGATGCTATTTCAGTCTTATTAATAGTTTTAAATACTCTAATTTTCTTTATAGTTTCTTTATATAATTCAACTCTTAAGATAAAAAAAAGAACCCATTACTATGCAAGTTTTTTAATCGCAAATGGATTAACAATAGGTGTTTTTTCGGCAATAGACGCAATACTTTTTTATATTTTCTTTGAAGCTTTACTTATTCCAATGTTTTTAATAATTGGTATATGGGGGGGATCTAATAGAATTTATGCAACTGTTAAATTTTTTATTTACACTTTTTTGGGTTCAATTCTACTTTTAATATCTTTTATTTATATTAATTCCAAAATATCTTCTTTTAATATATTGACAATATATGATGCAAATTTTTCATTAAAAGAACAAGAGTGGCTTTTTATAGCTATGGCAATTGCTTTTGCCGTAAAAATACCAATGTTTCCATTTCATACCTGGTTGCCTGACGCCCATGTTGAGGCACCTACCTCTGGCTCTGTAATATTAGCTGCCATCCTTTTAAAGGTTGGAGCTTATGGATTTATAAGATATGTAATTCCTGTTGTGCCGTTAGGAGCTTTAAGTTTTGATATTTACTTTATTATCTTATCAATAATTGCAATTGTTTATGTTGGAATAGTTGCAATCACACAAGATGATATGAAAAAGCTTATAGCATATTCATCAATATCGCATATGGGTTTTGTAACACTTGGTTTTTTTATAATATTTCAATTATTTGAAAATACATCTTCATATGAAGATATTGTTATTAGTTTATCCGGAAGTATGTACCAAATATTATCACATGGCTTTATTTCTGCGGCATTATTTATATGTGTAGGTTCAATATATGACAGGTATAAAACAAAAAAAATATCTGACTTAGGTGGAATAATAAATCAAATGCCAATATATAGTTGGTTCTTCGTTTTTTTTGCGCTTGCAAACTGTGGTCTTCCTGGCACTTCGAGTTTTGTAGGCGAATTAATAATAATAATTTCATCTTTTAAAGCAAATTTTTTATATGCTTTCTTTGCTTCAACTACTCTTATAGTGTCAGCATTTTATTCGCTATGGTTAGTAAAAAGGGTTATATATGGGGAAATTAATATTGAGGGTGAATATATTGATGCAAACTTTATAGAAAAAGTTATATTAGCATTACTTGCACTCATAGTTTTAATACTTGGAATATATCCAGATTATTTAATGATGTTTATGAACTCAACTTTAGAAAATATGACAAATAATATACTAACAAGACTATGATTTTAGAAAATATAATAAACAGTTTGCTGAACTTTATACCAGAAATTATTTTATCAATAATGGCAATGGTAGTGTTATTATTTGGAATATTTAAAACTACAAAACATTATATTTTTGCTACAACTCTATTATCAGTATTTTTAGCTTTACTAGTAAGTATAAAATATTTTCCTCAAGATAATTTATATTTATTTAATTATTCGATAGTAAAAAATGAACTAACTGAATTTTTTAAATATATTTGCTATATAATTTTTATTTTACAAATCATAATATCAAGAAAATATCTTGAAGAAAGAAAGCTGTTTTCAGGTGAATTTTACTCATTGTTAATTTTTGCTTTTTTAGGCTGTTTAATAATAATATCTTCAAACAATCTAATAATTTTATTTTTAGGTATTGAATTATCATCATTAAGCTTGTACTCATTAATAGCTCTTAATAGAAATAGTATTTTTTCTAGTGAAGCTGCAATTAAGTATTTTGCATTAAGTATAATCGCATCAGCTATAATTTTATTCGGATTTTCATATCTTTATGGTATTACAAACTCAATTATAATCTCAGATATTGTAGCGTATCCAAATAAATTTCAGGTTTCTAATTTATACCTTTTTTCATATGTTTTAATTTTTATAGGTGTTGCATTTAAATTTGCTGTCGCTCCTTTTCATTTGTGGTTGCCAGATGTGTATGAAGGTGCGCCAATACCAATAACCAATTTTATTTCATCAATACCTAAAATAGCTTTTTTTGTTTTTGCTTACAGATTTTTAGATAAAAATGATATTTTTCAGAACGAAAATTTTTATAATTTAATCCTCATTCTTGGCGTTTTTTCTATTTTCATTGGCAATATTTTTGCGTTAGCACAAAGAAAAATTTTGAGAATGCTTGCTTATTCAAGCATTGCTAATTCAGGATTTATTTTTATCGCACTATATACAGCCAAGGATTTTAATTTTTCTGTATCTGCATTTTATGTAATTGTTTATTCATTCACAATAGTTTCTTCGTTGTCAATAATTACATTCCTATCTTCTAAAAAATTTGATCTCGTTTATATAGATGACTTAAAAGGATTATCTTCTAACGCTGGTTTTATTTCATTATTATTAATGGTAACAATGTTATCATCTGCTGGAATACCTTTAACAGTTGGATTCTATGCTAAGTATTTAGTATTAGACGCTTTAATTAGTAGTGGTTTAGTATATGTTGCTGTTATTACAGTGCTAATGACTGTGGTTGGCTTATATTATTATTTAAGAATTATATGGTTTATGTTCTTTGAGCAGGGTTCAAATAGTCTTATAAATCTTGGTGGAAGGTTTCATATACTTACTTTATCTATCATACCAATTTTATTATTTATTATATTTTTATTACCTAATACATTTTTTAAGTATATTTTTAATATACTTGCTTGATAATTTATATTTCTTAAGTAAACTTCATACTTACGGTGCGGGGTGGAGCAGTCTGGCAGCTCGTCGGGCTCATAACCCGAAGGTCGTAGGTTCGAATCCTACCTCCGCTACCAAATTACACTTCTTTATTTTAGGTGCTTATGTCAGAAGATATGCGAAATATCGCTATAATAGCCCATGTTGATCATGGAAAAACAACATTAATTGATTCAATTTTAAAACAAAGCGGAACTTTTAGGGACAATCAACAGGTTGAAGAAAGATTAATGGACTCTGGAGATTTAGAAAAAGAAAGAGGCATCACAATTTTAGCTAAGCCTACATCTGTGAAATGGAAGGATGTAAGAATTAATATAATTGATACCCCAGGACACGCTGATTTTGGAGGAGAAGTTGAAAGAGTTTTAGATATGGCTGATGGTGTAATATTGTTGACAGACGCGGCAGAAGGACCAATGCCACAAACAAAATTTGTATTAGGAAAGGCATTGTCTCAAGGTTTAAAGCCTATAGTAATTATCAATAAAGTTGATAGATCAGATGGAAGACCTGATGAAGTTATCGATGAAGTATTTGATTTATTTGTATCTTTGGATGCAACTGACGAACAACTAGATTTTCCAATAATGTATGCTTCTGGAAGAGACGGTTGGTGTGTAAAAGATATAAATGATAAGAAAGATAATTTACACCCATTACTAGATTTGATAATAAACTACGTTAGCCCTCCTGACGTAGAAAAAGATAAACCTTTTGCAATGCTTTCAACGCTTTTAGATTATGATTCATATTTAGGAAGATGTTTGATAGGTAAGATAGAACAAGGATCAGCAAAAGTAAATGATAGTGTTAAATCAATTAATCTAAACGGAGATGAGATTGAAACAGGTAGGCTTACAAAACTGTTAAGATTTAATGGGGCTGAAAAAGTTCCTGTCAATGAGGTATTTGCTGGCGACATTATTTGTATAGCAGGGTTAGCAAAAACATCTGTCTCAGACACAATCTGTAGCCCAATTGAAACTAGCCCAATACAATCATCTCCAATAGATCCGCCAACTATGGCAATAACAATACTTGTTAATGATTCACCCTTAGCTGGCTTAGAAGGTAAAAAAGTAACATCTACTATGATAAGAGAACGATTACTAGTTGAGGCTGAAACAAATGTTGCGATTACTTTTTCTGAAAATGATAACAAAGACTCATTTGAAATTGGTGGGAGAGGTGAACTTCAATTAGGGGTATTAATCGAGACAATGCGAAGAGAAGGTTACGAGTTAACTGTGTCAAGACCAAATGTATTATATAAAACAAATGCGAATAACGAAAAACTTGAGCCAATTGAAGAAGTAACTATTGATGTAGATAAGGAATTTTCAAGCTCTGTAATAGATGGCATGAATCAAAGAAAAGCTGAAATGGTAAACATGAAAACTGCTGAAGGAGATAAAGTTCGATTAATTTTTCACGCACCATCAAGAGGCTTGATAGGCTATCAAAGTAAATTTCTAACTGATACTCGTGGCACGGGTGTTATTAATAGAATTTTTTATAAATATGATAAATTTAAAGGAGATATGTCTTGCAGAAGAAATGGAGCTCTAGTTTCAACTGAAACTGGTACTGCAGTTGCTTATGCAATTTTTAATTTACAAGATAGAGGCATAATGTTTATAGAACCTCAAACAAAAGTTTATCAAGGCATGATTGTTGGTGAGCATAGTAAAGAAAATGATCTTGGTATTAATGTTTTAAAAGGAAAGCAATTAACAAATGTAAGAGCTTCTGGAACGGACAAAGCAGTTACCCTAATCCCTCCAAGAGTTATGACCTTAGAACAAATGATGTCATATATAAATGAAGATGAATTATTAGAAGTCACGCCAAAAAACTTAAGATTGAGAAAAAAATATTTGTGCCCAAATCAAAGAAAAAGATTTTTAAGAGACAACAAAGTTTAGATAAATGAATAGAGGTTTAATTTATAAAATAAAGTAGAAAATTATTGGAAATATATGAAAATAGTGATTTTTTGAAATAAGTTGATGTTTACCCTTATCCAAAATATACTATATTAATTATTTGTCTTAGACAAATGCTGCCCCAGTTTTAGGGGTTTTTTAGAGCCCCGTTTGGGGTTTTTTTCGTCTAGGAATATAATTTATGTAAATTTGAGGATAAGTTGCTTGAAAGAACAAATATTGAAATTGATTGATCCAATAATAATATCTATGGAATATGAACTATGGGGTCTAAATATAGGACAGCAAAATAATTCTCTCAAATTAACATTATATATTGATAGCAAAAGTGGAATAAATATTAATGATTGTGAAAAAGTTAGTAATCAAGTGACACATATACTAGATATCGAAAATATTTGTAATGGTGATTATATATTAGAGGTATCATCGCCTGGCTTAGATAGAGTATTAATGACAAAAGAACATTTTGCAAAATATATAAATAAGAAGGTAAAGCTAAAGTTAAAATGGTTAGTAAAAAATAGAAAAAATATTGTTGGAATGATAAAAGATGTTAATAATAATTTTGTAGTTATTAATGATAAAAATGATATTTACGAAATTGAGTATGATTCAATAGATAATGCAAGATTAAAGATATAATCTGGAGAGATTAAGATGAGTAAAGAGATTTTAAATGTTGTAGATGCTGTTTCAAATGAAAAAGGTGTTGATAAAGAAATAATTTTTAATGCTATAGAAATTGCATTAGCGACAGCAACAAGAAAAAAATATACAAAAGATATAGATGTTAGGGTGTCTATTGATAGATTAACTGGCGACTATAAGACATACAGAAGATGGACAGTACTTTCTGATGATGATCCAGAGTTTACATCACCTGACGCACAAATTCTTCACGCTTATGCTACTAAGGAGCATGATGAAATCGAAATTGGAGATTCTATTGAGGAAGAGATTGAATCTGTTCCATTTGGAAGAATTGCAGCTCATACAGCTAAACAAGTAATTGTTCAGAAAGTACGTGAAGCAGAACGTTTTAGAATAGTTGAATCTTTTGAAAATAAAGTTGGTGAACTTATTATGGGTATCGTAAAAAGAGTTGAACATAATGGTGTACTTATAGATTTAGGAAATAATACAGAAGGTTTCATTGAAAAAGAAGATTTAATTCCCAGAGAAGCAATAAGAAACGGTGATAGAATTAGAGCATATTTAAAAGAAGTTCGTGCGGAGTCAAAAGGCCCACAATTATTTTTATCTAGAACACATCCAGATTTTTTAATAAATTTATTTAGTTTAGAAGTTCCAGAGGTTGGCCAAGATCTAATAGAAATATTAAGTGCAGCAAGAGATCCAGGCATAAGAGCAAAAATTGCCGTCAAATCAAATGATCCAAGGCTAGATCCAGTTGGCGCTTGTGTTGGCATGAGAGGTTCGAGAGTACAGTCAGTCTCTAATGAAATAGCAGGAGAAAGAATAGATATTATTTTGTGGGATGAAAATCCAGCTCAATTTGTTATTAATGCAATGTCACCTGCTACAGTATTATCAATAGTTATGGATGAAGAATCAAAAAGCATGGATATAGCTGT